>Ga0209284_10004395_pt1 | contig 15903 bp, 12 predicted proteins | sample FRY03_FD_187211 | JGI IMG/M metagenome (GOLD analysis project Ga0209284, IMG submission 187211) | Freshwater microbial communities from Lake Fryxell liftoff mats and glacier meltwater in Antarctica - FRY-03 (SPAdes) (version 2) | ecosystem: Environmental > Aquatic > Freshwater > Ice > Glacier... | reverse complement strand
CGCACAAGGCGGACGCACATCATGGCTCGTCCACACCCAACGCACCGAGGGTGAAGCGGCACTCTGGAACACAAAAATCTGACATGAACCTGCGACCACGCAGATACACCAGCCGAACCACCCCACAACAAGCAGCGCGCCGCGAGGAGTGGAATACGTATCGCACTGATGGAAGCTGGTGGCAAAGAAGAGCACAGTGGCTAGAAACAGCATCAAACACGCACTGCCCCGGATGTGACGCTCGCGTCACAAGTCGTGATGACGTGCACCATTTACGCTACCCACAGACCCTAGGGACCGAAGCAGATACCGATCTCGTGTTGTTATGCAGGTCGTGTCACGACATAGTGCACACCTCCATCGACAACTCCCCCACCTGGCGACGCATCGATCGCAGAGCGGCGACCTGGGCGATCCTTGCGTTAGTAGCGACGAGGCGCGAGTCGGCTCACTCCACCCCAAACAGATCCCTCGAAACTCGCGATACCACTTGACCACCTCCCCCGATGGATCTAGATCAGCGAAATAAGAAGCATCCAAGGGATTGTTGGCGAGGGGCTAATTTTTTATCGAGTTGTCAACCGTCCGCAAGGACGCGCTCAACGCGGGCAGCCACTGCGATGGAATCATCCTGTGGCGTGATTCCGTTGTCGGTGCGAACTAGCCAGCAGAACACGTTGTCGAACGAGAAAACTTATGACCCTGCAAATAGGGATTTGACTACCATATCTTTCCTGTCACACTGAATAAATGACTCAACGAATCAATGACATTGTTAAAGAGCTCACAAGCGATTTCCCGTTGTCTCTCGTCTTTACAAATCCGGCGAAACGCCACGGGCTAGAACTCAAATACGAAAATCTTCACGCGCGAGCAGTCAGTGCGATCTCGGGACACGTGCTGATGCTGGTTGACGGCGAGGAGGACGAAGCAGAGTCGTTGCTCCGCTCGGTAGAAATTATGTCCTTCGTGGCAGTGATAGCCGAATCGTTCATCAGTCATCTGGCGACCAGAGAAACGATGAGCTGCCGCTCTATCTGGCTAGAGGCTGCCTAGGGTTGGACGTACTGCGCCACCACCAACGCCCCTAGCAATTTCAACGACCCCCCGGCGGAACTTCTCTGGGGCAGGTCAACCTGTCAACCAAACTCGGGGCAGACCCCTCTAACGGTCAAAGTTCTCGGAAAACTAGGTTCAGACCTTTCGCGCGAGGCAACAACTCAGGGGTACGTACACATGTCAGACCCTCGTGGGTTAATAGTTACCAAGCGCGACACGACAACAAAGAAAAGAAAGTAGCAACATGTACATCACAGTGCTCACACTCACCTTCGCCCCTGGAAAACCTGACGAATCCCGTATGAACATCCCGTTGACAATCCTTCAAAGCTGGAGCGGAGCAGGTGCACCAGAGATAAAAGGATTCGCTGCCTTATTCGCCAGTGAAAACGACTTGCAGGTCGGCTGGAATACGTGGGAGCACTCGGAGCAAACACGAACGGGGTCCATTGACTTCTGGGACACCAACGATGAAGAAAATGAAACCATCGTCCGCGCCAACTGGCACTACGACCCACTAGATGACCCCGACAGCGGTGAGCTACTCGAACTACCCAATGACCACAAAAAGTACGCCACACTCGTGCTTACCCCAGAACAGTACCAATCCTTCTGGGCATGTGTTGACCCTAAACTCGAACCCCTGCTGCATTTAGATGACACGCTACGACGATTCGGAATGACACCCGCGGACCACGACAACCTCGACCATGGAGTCATGGAACAAGTCATCGCCATTCAATGGTGGCGCGCCTACCCCACGACCATAACCGGCCACAATGCCCTTAACGGCACACCAGACCTCACCAACGCAGTCATCGACCAAATCAACACAATGGCCATCAACTGCTACCTTGACGGCGAAAACTACGACCTCTACACAACCTTCGTATCGTGAAAGAAACGCCGGCGCAACACAGCAAGAGGTTCTCGAGCAGGTTTAAGACCGGGTGAGACGGGCAAAGAAAATTGGTCAATTCGAGCTGGTCACAAACCGTCGTATTCGCACTCGCCAAATTGCTTACGTGTTTTTGGCTGCGCGCTGGACACCGTGAGATCCACGGGGAGTTTCGTCATCCAAATAGGCCAATGCAGCACCCAAGTCGGGTTTCTGCTACCGCTAGGTTACGAACGACCCGGCGTAGCGCCGTCATGAATCGCCTCACCCTGGTCCATGGTGTCGATCGCAGTCGCGGAGAACACGGCAGTATCGCTGGTTGGCTACGACTTGCGAAACAAGTCCCATCGTTTCCCCGTGCGGCCCACCTATACCCTCACTATATGCACAGCGAAGGTCCGACGAGCATCATGTCCGTGCCAGTGTCAGCCGCTACCGTTACTTTGAAGTATTGGCCTGACCGAACGCAGCGAGGCTGGAACACTGGGAGGTTGGGATGATCCGCACATCAGCAGGGACCTGGTACTCGCCAAGCGACCTGCAGAATTGGATGACCTGCGCGCACCGGTCGGCACTGAACACCCGCAGTCTCAATGACCCGGTGCTTCGAGAATGGCTGAAAACCCAATCCACCCCCGCCACACTCATCGATCCAGATGACGAATCCAAAACGGCCTTTCATTCCCCGGCGCAGCTACGTGGAGACATGCACGAACGCGCGATGTTGCAGCGGCTCAAGGATCTTGGATTGGGGATCACTGAGATCCCGCGCCCAGTTTTCAGTGCCGAGGGCATTGCAGAAAAACATGCCGACACGGTAGAAGCTATGCACGCTGGCGTCGACGTCGTCTTCCAGGCCACCCTCCTGGCCGCTCCCTGGTACGGGTTCGCCGACTTCCTCGTACGCGTCGACGGAACGCCCAGCGCCCTCGGTGACTACTCATATGAGGTCCGTGACACCAAACTCGCCCGCACCCCGAGTGCGAGTGCGCTACTGCAGATGGCCCAGTACGGACAGATCGTTGAAACTATTCAGAGTGCTCCTCCGCCGCGTCTGTGCGTCTGGCTGGGTACCGGGGAGGAATACACGTGGGCGTATCGGGACGCAGAGCCCTACCTTCGCCAAGCCCAACGCCGGTTCCTCACCGCACAGTCAGCCCCCGGTAACACGGAACCTGAACCCATCGCTGCATGTGGCACATGCCGATGGGAGGGCTGGTGCTCCCAAGAATGGGGACCTCATGACCTCATTCACGTCCAGCGGCTCACGACTCGGCAGCGCGCGCTACTGCGAGGCAACGACATCAAGACCATCCACCAACTCGCCGCGGTAAGCGGCGAGGCCAAGCCCCGTGGGATGGCAACCAACACCTTTCAACGGCTCCAATCACAGGCAGCCGTCCAGAGCGGTGACCGGGCTTGGGATGTCATCACACCGCAGCCCATCGACACCGGGTTGGCGAGCATTCCCGCCCCTGTCGCCGAGGACATCTATTTCGATCTTGAAGGCGACCCGTTCGCTGGGCTGCCCACACTGGACTACCTGTGGGCCTACTGCGACAGCGCCGACACCTACGCGTGCCGCTGGGCCCACAACCCTGAAGATGAGCGGGCAGCTTTCGCGTGGTTCATGGAGCAGATGGAAACCAAAGAAGTGGCGGGCGGCGACTGGCACATCTACCACTACAACGCCTACGAGACGTCGAGCATGCGCAGGATCGCGAGACTGTGGCCCGACGAGCAGGAGCGTGCCGCGTGGCAGGAACGCGTCGAGGCACTGATCGCCCTCCGCTTCGTTGATCTCTACCGGGCCGTCGAAGCCGGTCTGCGCACCCAAGCCGGCACGACCTCGCTGAAGGAGATCGAGAAGCTCGCCGGGTACGACCGCAGCGCAGACGCTGCCGGAGTGTCCAAAGCTGATCAGAGTATCGAAGAATACGAGAAGTACGTGTTTTCCCGAGATGAGGACCAACGAAACGCGATCCTAAAGGAAATCGAGCACTACAACCAGCACGATGTTAGGGCCACTCGCGCCACCCATCTGTGGCTCTATGCCCGCGGGCAGGAACTAAGCAAAAGTGACCTCTTACCGGCGCAAGAGCCGTACGAGCAGAGCGACAAGACCAAGGTCAAGCTCAATGCGATCGCTGGCCTGCGTGATGCTCTCGTGGATGCAGCCAGCGACAACAATCCGCTCCCCTCAGGCTTGCCCGCAGTTGCCGCACGTCACCTAGCCCACATGCTCGAATGGCATCGCAAGGAAGAAGCCGTGAAATACCTCGATAACCTCCGACTGAAAACATGGGCTCTCGAGGAAGCCGACCCCAACGAAACAGGCACCCTGATCGACATCCTCAATAGCGAGCTCAACGGCACGTGGCAAGACACCACCACATCGATCCGCCCCGGAACCGAACACGAGTCATGCCTGCTAGATATTGAGATCACCAGCCAAACCGCACCTGAACGACCCAAACGCAAATGGACCTACACGGCGACTTGTCGACCGGGCAGCTGGAAGATCAAGGAAGGAACAACACTGGCTGAGTCACTGCCTCCTGAGCACGACCGTAAGCCTGCCAACGCCGACGTACTCACATTCGACGCAGCAGCAGGGCTGATCACCTTTGCCACCACAGCGAAGCCGGAAGCATTCGGCCCGATGGTGATCTCGTCTATCTTCGGCGGCGACGCGGCCTGGGACGCCCTGATGCGTCTTGGCGCAGCCGTACTCCAAGCAAACCCAGCTTCCGAGTTCGCCACCGCGATGGACATCCTGACTCGCACCCCTCCGCTAACGAGTGACCACATGCAGGCCCGAGATGGCGAGTCCGCACAGAAGCGCGCTAGGCGCATGGTAGCCACCATGAACGATGGGGTCCTGCCCATTCAAGGACCCCCTGGAACCGGCAAGACCTGGGTTGGCGCCCACATCGTGTGCGACGTCATTGAAAAACTCTGTGCACAAGGCATCACGCCGATCATCGCCGTGACCGCCAACGCACACCGCGTTATCGACAACATGCTTATTGGGATCGCCAACCGGGCCGAAGAACGCCGTATCACCCTTACCGTCGCGCACACCGGACCCGACGACAAGATTCAAGACGACCCCCGCATCATCCACACTGGCGGGAACAAAGAACTCGCAGACTGGCTCACTGCGCAGGCCGATTCCTCTACGCCATTAGTCATCGGCGCGACAAAGGGCGCCTGGGCCCTACCGGCCCTCACCAGTGCAGCGCAACTCCTGATCATCGACGAAGCCGGCCAAGTCAGCCTTGCCGATGCACTCGCGGTTTCCCAATGCGCACCAGTGGTCGTTGCCCTCGGCGACCCGCAGCAGCTCGCCGCTCCCGTGCAAGCGGCCCACGACGAGTCGATCAACAAGTCGCTCCTGGGATACCTTGCAGACGACGCACACGTGCTACCCGACGCGGTCGGCGTATTCCTAGACGAGAGCCACCGCATGCACCAAGCCGTGTGCGACACCGTGTCTGAACTCGCCTACAAAGGCGCATTGCACCCCGCAGGTGATGCACTCACACGCGACCTCCACGGGCCGGATGTCCAGATCCATGGAACCCGCATTGCCCTGACCCCTGGCATCTTCTGGATCCCGGTCGATGGCGATGAGACCGAGGAGGTGCAGGCGGTCAAGGAAGCAATCAGTTCCCTGATCGCCTCCGCCACCATCACCGGCACGAACGGCACCCCCGGGCCACTCACCCACGAGGAAATCCTCGTCGTCGCACCCCACAACGCCCACGTGAACCGGCTCAAGGCAGCACTCCCCCCTAGGGTCCGCGTCGGCACCGTGGACCTCTTCCAAGGTCAGGAAGCCAACGTCGTCATCTTCTCCATGGGGCGCCTCGCCGAAAGCACACGTGACGTCGGCTTCCTCTACGAAATCAACCGCATCAACGTCGCACTCTCCCGGGCACGACTCATGGCACTAGTCATCAGCAACAAGGACGCCGTATTCCCGCCAGTCGGATCCCCAGATGACCTGATGCTGGCCAGCCGGTTCATCAATGCCGTTGACAGCGATTAGGTAGTGGGTCTTATCCACGTGGGCAGAATGTTCCAAAGAGTTCCTCGATTGTTGCCGCGCTGAATCTGGAATTAAGGCGCGCGTTAATGCCGGCGCAGGAGCACGGAAGAAGCTTTTGATCTTGGCTGTGGAGATCACCACAGCTGCGTTCCTGGCGGGATTGAAGTATCCGCCTCGACTGTTCTCCCCAACGCACTCGCGCTCCCCCACGCGCTGACGCGCACGGCGGTACCGTCGTACGATTTAAGGGAACCGACACTGCCATCCACATGCTCGACGTACCCACCGGTATGGACGCCGCCGCAGCAGCAGACCACAGGATGCGCGCCACGCGCGTCCTGCTCGAAATTGTTGCCAAATGTAATGCCCCCCGCTCAGATGTGTAGAGCCCTTTATAGCTCCCGGCCTTGCTGCCCTTGCCCGAGCCATAACTTTTACTACGGCAGGGAATCTCGCCACGGTCAAAACTCTGCTTACGAGAAAAACTATTGTTGCACCGACGCGAGCTACATACACCGAGAGTCGGGCTTGACTTCACGCCGTCCAACGGAGACGCGCAGTTGCCAGAGAGGATGTGCGAGATAGTAAGTGCTAGACAGCCTGAATCTTCTGCATCAACGAAATCTGGAATTGTCAGCCTAGAAGCGAATCAGGCGCTCCTATATAAATTCCTCGATAGAACAAGAAATTCAATGATAAGTGGGGGGCTGACCGCACGGATGAGGCCTTGCCTGCGGAACTTAAAGAAATGTCCCGACTAGCGTTGCTATATGAAGAGAAATGCATAAATTACTACGTGGGTCAATCGAAGTGGTTTCACCAGAAGTGGAATTCGCATTTTCAATCAGTCAGGACTTCGCAACGTAGGCGCAGGCAAACTCAACGGGCTATGTAGGAACCAAGGGAAGCTCCACCTTGATCTGTGTTAGATTATTATTTGATATTTAACGATTCGTTTTGTCATTCTCAATGGGGGTAATAGTGCCGGTAAATGAAGGAACGCCCAGCATCGTTGTGATTCCCATCGTTGGCGAAAGTAGGGGGAACTACAAGAAGGTGGGGCGGCCCATTGACAAGCGTAAGGATCTGGGACTGCCAGTCTTGCCATGGGCGTTTAAAAACCCAAAGAAACCTGAGGGTGTTCCATTTCAGGGAGATTTGGTCCTATTCATATTTTCAGAGACAACTTCATCCAGGAAGTTCGAATTCTCACTCGAAAGAGTTGTGACAGGTTGTCGCAAGTTGACGGAAGACGAAGCGGCTTTCGGGGGTTTCCCGTGGCAATTTGAAACTGAAGTGTTCGACCTCAGCGATTCGAGTTCTAGTCAATATTTCTTGGAAAAGGAAAAAGATGAGCCTGACGAGGACTTCTGGTCCCGTGGAATTTCTGCAGCAAAAGAGGTCCTCGCAGTAGCAATCGGATTGGATTCAGAAACCAAAGAGCTCGATCTAGTTTTCCGCCAAGCAACTAAACCAAAACCTGAAAGCTATATGCAAGGCGGGATGGGGGCCAAGCCTGCTGTGTTCCTTTACGACCCCGACACCCACCAGTATCAAAGAGCTTCTAGCACATCTACCAAAGGGAAAACGATCAGCCCGAAACCACAACTAGAAAGCAGCGTTGAGCAGATGAGCGGTACTGATGAAGTTGGCATTGAGTCGTTGCTACTCCTATACCGCAATGTTGTAGTCGAAGGAGTCGCGGGCACCGGGAAATCGCACCTGATCAAGGAACTGCGCGAAGGTAAAGAATTTGAAGAGACCGAGGTTGTGGTATTCCATCCCTCAACTGCGTTCGAAGATTTTGTTGAGGGAATCCGTCCGGTTGGAGATGGGTTTGAGGTTCGAGACGGCAGGTTCCTAGAGTTTTGCCGTAGGGCAGCAGCCGCAGCAGCCGCAGCAGCGCAGGACAGCCTTCCCGAACCTAAATTCCTCTTTGTCATTGACGAAATCAATAGGGCTAATACTTCCAAGGTGCTTGGAGATCTCCTATACAGCCTTGAGCCTTCCAAGCGAGTGGATGCTTGTGAAGCGCATAAAATTCTGTCGGCGAAGTCTGACACGAGTACGCTGTCAGATGAGATTTCAGTCTTGCTGCCCGCCACTCGTTTTGATGAGGAAACGAATAAGAATTACCATCAGAGGTTCGCCGTGCCGAGCAACGTCTATGTTCTCGGGACCATGAACACAACGGATCGGTCGGTGGGGCAAATTGATTTAGCGCTTCGACGACGATTCATGTTTACTCGAATGCTTCCTATGAACGGAGTCGAGTTGCTTGAAAAACTTGACTCCAAAGACGCTCCGGCAACGGACAAGGAGTTTTTTGAGAAGCATATTAAGATCTGGGAAACGGTCAATAAAGTTCTTGAGGATAGTATCGGTCCCGACGCACAAATAGGTCACTCGTACTTCTTCCAAGTGAAAGAGATGATGAACTCCGAGGCTGGTCGCGAGATCATGACAGGTGATGGTGATCCACTTCCCCAGTTCCTCTGGAAATCACTCTTGCTGCCGCAGATCGCCGAGATTCTCGTCTCATTCAATGCTGTTCACGCTATTGATGCCATCAACGCTGCGTTGACAAGTGACACCGGGTACACACTCAAACGCGTAGGTACTGGCCTAGATGAGTACCCAATGGTCGTTCAGAACGGTCAATAGAGCATGACGTCCGTGCTTGAAGATCAGGTCGGAGCTGCCCCAGCTGAGACGACGAAGATCACAGAGTGGCTTCCGTCATTTAAGTGCAGCACTCAAGGTCAGGAGAGCGCGCTGTGCGTATTACAAGTTAAGGAGGAGGGTGGAACGAAACTTCCGCTCATTGTGATTCACATTGTTCCCAAATTTTGGTTTCCGAAACGTAAATGCGAGTCCGTCCTCCTTCGCATTGACCCCGCGGCAACAGAGCCGCTCATCGTCACTGTGCCGGAAACTGGGCGACTAGTTATTCAAGGACCCCACGCGCGACTGGTGGCAGAGTCTTTGAAGAAAAAATTCGACGCAAGTATTGATCCAAAGCCAGTTGATCCTGTTGAAGAAGACCCCAATCAAAGCGACTCCAGAGGCGCGCTCTTCGAGCCAATGCCAGATGTCAAAGCAGATTCAATTGCTGAAGTTGTTCCTTCGTCTGGAAGTCACATGCAGGCTCTCTTGGCCCTTGCGGTCTCAGTGAGTAACAAACTTGAGGATCTCTTGATCAAGGCACCTGGTCTAAAATCAGATGGATCAGTCGATGACTTGTTGCACTACTTGAGTCGCAATCCCGTACTCATGCGGCAACCGGCAATGGCGAATTTGCTGAAACAGCTTTTTGTCATTGCGACCAAGGAAGCTCTCAAAAGGAGGAAACCTGACTTTCGCAATCGGGTCGAGAGGCTCAATGCAGTCCGAGGCTCAATTGTTTTAAACGACATCCCACGCAGGCGAGCTCAGCGGGCACAGTCAATTGAATGCGAATTCGACGAGTTGGAAATGGGCAGTGAGTGGTTTTCCTTGATTCGATGCGCAGCCAGAACCATTATTTCGGACGCTGCCGTCAACGAGGAGACAACACAGGGCGAGGAGACAAAAGAGGCTGCGAAGAAAAAGGCGCGCCAGGACCCAACACTACTGGGCGCAATCGAAATTGACCGCGCCCTCACTGATGCGCCGTTGCTATCAACACGGAACGCACTTAACGTTTTACGGAATCTTCGCATGAGCAGAAAGCATAAGCACTGGATTAGATCGACAGATTTTGCCAAGTCAGTCCTACTGAACACCCAGCCTCTCGGTGGTGAATGGTCCTCAGACTCTCGAGAAAGAGGCTTCGCCGCACACGTATATATACCAACTTCCGAATTGTTCGAACAAATGCTCGTTGAGTCAACTAGAAGTCCTGTCGTAGGAGTTAACACTAATCCTTGGGTGCTTCACCATTATTCGTCAACAGCCGACAATGATTCTGTGGTAACAGGCATACCAAAATTTAAGTTACGTAAAAATCAAGTGGCGAACAAGTCACCGGACTTAATCTCCAAACGGGCGCAATCGCCGCTCCCCCAATTCGTCGTTGATGCAAAATACAAAGAGCGGCCGGGGTCCATGAACTCCATGCCCATGACGGATCAGTATCAACAGTTTGCTTACGCACTGATCGCTAACTTGCCTACTCTTTTTCTTTACGCGGAGTCAGAAGACACTTCAAGCTCAGTCGATATCGATTCCACGACTGTCAACCAAGTGAAAGTGGGATTGGCTGCTGTCCCATTTCCAAAACCAATGGAAATCCAAGGATCGGGTTTGAGTGACTCATGGAAACATCGCATGAATAAGCGTATTCAATCGCTGTTGGGGACGTTCGTGAGCGACGAGTCAACGGACAACATTAAGGGCAAGGGAACAACTATTTAGTCGGCTTGGCGTCTTATCAACTTTCATAGGTGGTTGTCTCCGAAGATTGCTCGCAGTTCGCTTTCCGCTTCCCCTGCGGCGGCTGCCCGCTCAAGATCGACCTTCTCCTTGTCACTCTTCTTCATGAAGTCCCCCAACCATTGACCTACGCTCACAGACTGCTCTGCGGGCAGTAGTGCCCACTCACTCCAAACTCGGTTTTCATGGCAGTGCAGAACATCAACACGCGTCTACGGTCACAAGCAACCGGCCCTAGTTGAGGGCTAGGGATATCAGGAAAGTTGGTTTTCCGGGGCAAACGCAGAGCCGCAGTTGTCGTCGAGTGCCCGTACCTTACCGCTCGTGGCGTGGTTAAAAAGCGGTCCCAAGCCTCGCGCACGGTACGGGTGTGGCGACTTGTAGTCGTTGCCACTACTACTTTTCTAATATTGGGCTGGTTGATTCTTTCTCTTCGGCAGGATGACCCCTCCACTATTTCTGAGGTGCCCACCACAACGGCGGAGTCAGTTCCAGCTCTTGCACCATTGGGAACTCCTGCCAGTAATGAGTTTGTGTGGCTGGTGACGAAGGTGGTAGACGGGGATACAATTTGGGTTGAAGGTAAGGGCGACCGTGTGAAAGTACGCCTGATCGGAGTGGATACACCCGAAACCGTGCACCCAACAAAAGGTGTGGAATGCTTCGGCCCGGAATCATCCGATTTCGCGAAAGACACTCTCGAAGGAACTCAGGTAGCAATAGTTACAGATACCACTCAAGGAAAAGTGGACAAGTACGGGCGCACCCTCGCCCACGTTTTCTTACCCGACGGGCAGTTATTTCAAGAAATTCTCATCCTCGGCGGATACGCCTACGAGTACACCTTTGACCAGCCATACAAGTATCGAGACCGTCTTATCAAAGCCCAAGAACAAGCACAGCGCTCCGGCGCCGGACTGTGGTCCGCATGCCATAGTTAGTGATGTTGCATAACAGTAGGCATCCAAACCGTTCAAGTCCTGGAATGTCCCGACTCGACTCCTAGTTCCTAGAAGCCGACCCGCAACAACCGCCACTTCTCGAAATTTTCCAGGCTATCAAGGCTCTGGGACGTCCGTAGGCCAACCAACCGCCTATCGCTGGTCTACTTGCACGCACGCGCAGTAGTAGTAGCCACTGCTACATAAATGACGTCACACCTCGAGGTAGCCGAGCTATCTTCGCGCACCAAAAAATCTTTCGGGGAAAAAGCTTTTTCGCAATAAAAAGGCCAAGGTGGCGGCTGGGTTCGGGACATTTAGTCGTGGGAGAAAAGTGTTCAGGCAGTGGGCACACATCCATCGATGACTCCCCCGCATGGCGCAGAATCTCGACTTGGGCGGATACTTGCAGGAGTACACAGTGCATTGCTCCTAGGCGCCTCATATGGGTATGTCCGCGAAACCCAAACCGGGGCGCTTCCCACGCGTTTTAAGGCTGTTTTCGGCTCGCGGGTTCGCACGAAATTTGCGGCTACTTATTGCGCCGCATCATGTGGTGTCTGAGTGAAGCGAGTTCGTCTTCGTTTGGCATTGATGCCGATTTTTGTATGTTGCACAAAAGATGCGACGCTTTGACGTTGCTCATAGTGTGGGTACCACCTCCTACTATCGGGATGACATGGTCCAAGGACGCGGCTTGCAACGGGGTCTCGGGGTGTCGGCTGATCGGTTTACTGCAAATGTGGCATTGCCATTTATCTCTTTCAAAGACATCACTTCGTTTAATGCTCGGGCTTGCTTGTGACGCGAGTTTGCGGAGCCTGCGTGCGTTGTTGGCCGGCATGGGTCCGCATTCGCGTGAGCAGAACTCTTGGTCTTCAAGCCGAGACGCGAAAAGCACGCCGCAGCTTTTGCAGAAAGGGAAGAATACGGGCATGAACCGGTACCAGCCTTCTTGATGACCAATGTAGTAGCGGTTGGTACATGATGCCTCAAGCGCTGTCTCCCATGTTGCTTGTGATTCTTCACGTTCACGCTCAACTGATGCGGGTTCCATCAGCCTCGCCAATATGTCCATGGTTGGTAGCGGTGTCGGGTTTTTTGGAGGTTTGCACACAAAATCGTAGATATTGTTGGGGGTGAGACGACGGTTTATTTTCCCACACATCACGCATCCACCGTGCACATATTTCGTTGGGTTTACTGGTTTGCGTGAGGGTGGCGCCCACGGCGTGAACCAGTCAGGTGTCCATTCGGTTTCACATTCCATATTAGCGCAAATAACAGTTCCCCAGTCGTCACCAAAATCTGCAGGTTCAGGCATGTCACATTCGGCGCAACGCAAATGTTCAATCCACGCCCAAAGTATTTCTTCGGCGACAGCGTCACCGTCAAACTCAAACCACTTGCGTGGGAGCGGCCCGATCTTCTGCGCGAGTTGCATTGTTACATCATGCAGTTTCTTGAAACTTTGAGATAACGAATCCTCACCCCACACCGGATCCCCCGCTGGTTCACCAAGAGTAGCTTTGTTTTTACGAAACCAGTTACGTTGCTTCTGCACCCAACGCGGCAAGTCATTCCACGTTGCGGCTTCCCTAGGATGATCAACCATGTACACATACCCCCAAACAAAACCCGAACCTGATTAACAATATCAAGGTTCTGCAGTAGCCATCATCAGCTCACGTTTCACAAAGCAGATCCCAAGTTTAAGAGTCTCTCTAATCCAAACCCCAAGTGTCAACCAAACCGGGGGCAGTCCCAAACTCGTGAAAACACCGGAAAGTGCGACTGGACCCATCAGAAGCAGCACGAGGGATGGCAAACATCCTTCCAGCATCATCTTCGCGCAGTGAAAAATCTTTCGGGGAAAAAGCTTGAAAAGAAAAAAGGAGGGTGGGTCATTCAGCTACATAAGGTGCAAGAAAAAAATGCAGAAAAACTAATGTTCCTGGTGACCAAAAACTGACCCCGGCAGTGACCCGGGGTGAACCTGCCGGCAACAAGGGCATCCCGGACGTCTATTGGGTAGACCGCTGCAACCCTGGGATGTTTGCGGAGGAGCATGTTGAGCATCGCCTGACTGGAGTCGACACCGGCGTAGCGATCCGGGGCGACCAGCCCCAGGTCGATCGAAGGCGTCGACTGCGGCTTGGTGGTCGGCGCTTGTGGGCAGGCGGTATCGGCGCAGTGTTTCTATTCTGAGACAAGCCCGTGGCCTCACTCTGATCAGATAGCGGTCTTTGACAACAGCCATGATCACGAGGTCACGGGCGTCCTACGTCAGCGCCCTCGACCCGGATTACCTGGTTAAGTCTGAAGAGCCATAATGAGTGGGTGAGCACTCCAGACCCCTACTGGATCGCCGTCGCCGTCGGCGCTGTTGTCTGCGTGAGCCTGTGCACCGCCTGCCGGCGGCATCCCGGAAATTGGGTGAGATGGGCCGGGCGCGCGATCTCGATCATCCTGACCACCGTCGCAGTCTTGTTCGTTGCCGTCCCGCTGGTTGACGGCCGCTGGTCGGTGCAGACCTCGCTGCCGTTCGCACTTTGTGACGTGGCGCTGATCGTTGCCGCTATCACCTGCTGGTGGCCGAGCTGGTCACTGGGCGTCGAACTCACCTACTTCTGGGGACTCGCCGGCACGCTACAGGCCGTAGTAACGCCGAATCTGTCCGCCAGCTTCCCCCAACTCGAGTTCTTCATGTTCGTCACCGGCCACCTCGGGATCCTGATTGCGGCCCTGTTCCTCGTGGTCGGCCTACAACTGCGGCCACGGCGTGGCTCGGTGATACGCGTGTTCGCGATCACGGTGGCTTACACGGCGTTTGTCGGCTGGTTCAACTGGCTCACCGGCTCCAACTACATGTTCCTCGCGGAGATTCCCGAGCAATGGTCGTTACTTTCGGTACTCGGCCCCTGGCCGTGGTACATCCTCAATGCTACCGGTGTTGCCATCGTCCTGCTGCTGATCCTGTACGCGCCGTTTTACCGCCGAACGGCTCATCGTCATTCACCTGGCCCCGCGCCACCCACAACCCTCACCACAACGAAAAAATGACTCACAACATCAGCCACAAGAACACATCGCACACCGTTGAGACGCGCGGCAAAAAAATCTTTCGGGGAAAAAGGTTGAAAAGAAAAAGGCGGGTCGGTCACACACGGGAGACTGCAGGCGGCGAATTGTTACTCGTCAATTCCGCCAATACTTTCGACAAAAAACAACAACACACGTTTGGGGTCAGTGAGTTCATCCACTCGCCACACGAGCGGTGAATCAGGATCTTGAGTCACCTCACACCCATCCGGAAACCATTTCACTGCGAAAGAACGCACAGTTTCCTCCACTTCACTTGAAGTCACAACAACGTCAAGAAAATCCCCGAACTGCTCCCCCCACAATTCCTGAAACCGCACACGAAACAAATCAACTGCCATCAAGGCTTACCTTCCGTTAAGAACGAGTACGCATCAAGTTTCCCATTCCTAAACGCAATGCCAGTCTCGAATCCCCGCGAATACGAAACAAAATTTATCCACTCCACCCATAGGATGAGGGAACTCACATGAAGTGTGACACGAGATGGAGAAAGGGGTTGCCAAATTGACCCAAAGGGAAACCGACACCTGGCGGGAATGGGACGCCACGTGGCGCGCAATCATCGTCGCCCAAAGCGGATTCGAATGGAACTTTGCCAAAAACGTCATTCAACGCGTCCCTGGACTTAAACCCACTCACGTCACCCCACAACGCGTATTTATTGGTAATGACGGACTAGAACGACACATGGACTTCGGGATCGAAGTAGGTGAGCAACGGATCGCTGTCGAAGTTGAAGGTTGGGATAAGACAGGCGAAGAGCGCGGTAAAAACAAAACTGAGCATGATGAATTCAACCGCCGGATCCAATCACTGACCGCTGATGGCTGGGCAATCATGACAGTCACTAACGCGCAATTCATGGGCGACCCGGGATTTTATGCCGCCCAAATACGTCAGTTAATACTTCCCAAATCCACGACCAATATCGCCCCTCAGCCAACACTCCCCCACGACACCGCACCAGCTGACGCCGCGATCGCTGGCCAACCACCTGAGAGACATGACGGCACAACATCACAGCGAGGCAATACCCTCTACTGGATTATTAGTGGCGTCGTGGTAGCAGTCGCGCTGGCTCTGCTCTACGGTATTTTCTCCCGGGTCGGCGAAGTGCCCGAAACACCACCACAGCCGGCAACACCAACAGAACTCGTCAACCCCGGAAACACGAAAGACTGCTCAGACTTCGCCACTGAAGCGGAAGCGCAAACCTGGTTCGACACGTACGTCAACCAATACGGAGACGTCGCTAACCTCGACGGTGACAAAGACGGAATCGTCTGCGTCAGCCTGCCTTAAACGCGGCAGAGGAATTCGAGTTAGGAGTGAACACACGACACATCCCCGAACACTGAACCTTAATGCGGACTAGCCAAACAACCATCACGCAGAGAAAAAATCTTTCGGGGAAAAAAGCTTGAAAAGAAAAA
>Ga0209284_10004392_pt1 | contig 15919 bp, 33 predicted proteins | sample FRY03_FD_187211 | JGI IMG/M metagenome (GOLD analysis project Ga0209284, IMG submission 187211) | Freshwater microbial communities from Lake Fryxell liftoff mats and glacier meltwater in Antarctica - FRY-03 (SPAdes) (version 2) | ecosystem: Environmental > Aquatic > Freshwater > Ice > Glacier... | reverse complement strand
TGTCCTGTATGTGGGATGATGTTCCCAATAAATTCGTGTTCAATTTGTTTTTGTTGTTTAATTGAAATTTCAATTTTCTCTTCTTTCCGTAGTTCTAGTTCTTTCATAATTTTACTATTTTATCTGTTAACACTCCTATATATGTCACCCTACGTGGTCGGCTCAAGCCTGACACATATAGAGGCGTTGTGCTCAATTACCTAAACTCTATTTCGTTCCAGCAACAATTGTTTACCTCATTCATAAGGGGAACAATACTTCTGCTCAAGCTGTGCGTATAGAGGTCTTAGCGGAAACCTTCGTGTAGCGATGAGTTATAGGTAAGGCTGAACATCCAACATTGCAGACTTAACTTCTTGCCAATAATTTTTCCCATTACATGCTTCATCACCTGACCAATCTTTTGCACCACAATCGTTTAAAATAACATCTACTGCTATCAAAGCACATTTTTTGGCAGTGTCAAAGCACATTGGGTAATTACCCATCACATCATCTACTAAATACATTTTGTTGAATATTTCCTGTGCTTTTTCTTTTGGCTTTACCATTATATTTTAGATTTGTGAGAAGCCCTACCTATAACAGCACATAGGCAATATGGCGGGTTCTCGGTTAATATTAAGTTTAGTTTTTAAATTCAAGTTTAGTGGTTGCAGAAAGTTTTGTGTTCCAAAATCCGCCACATCGCCTATCTGCAAAACGTTATACGCAAGCACTACCATTTTGCTCCGTATCGAAAATTTCACAATGAAGCAAGTTTAAAAATGGCTCCTCTCCAAAAATTACATCATGTTCTATAAATTCCAAAAATGTTTCTTTGTCAAAAACACGTTCGCTGCTTACACCAGTTCCATTGCAACTTGTACAATTTACATCACCTTCGCCACCCTGTTCAATGTACAAAAATCCGTTGCATCGGGTGCAGGTGTTTTCTTCTGTTTCTTCATCATCTTCTGTAAATCTATCTTTCCAGTTTCTGCCATACTCATCTAAAATAAGTTGAAGAAGTAAACGTGTTTTTTTGATAAATTCATCCTTTGTCATTTTTAAAGGTTGAGAATTTTCTAATTCAAGTTCTCCTTTTAAATCAAATATATCTTCCATTTTCATTGAATTTAATTGTTAATAATCCTTGCCAGCGTATAACAGCACCTAACCAAAATTTTTGTGAAAAACAAAAACTATCGGTTAGCTGCATAACGTTATACCTCCTCGTTTAGCTAGGCGTATAGAGGTCTTAGCGGAAACCTTCATGTAGCGATGAGTTATAGGAAATTAAAAAATTGAAGTGAACCGTTTCCACCAAATCTTCCATCTAAATTTAATTATCCGTTCACATATCACACACCTCTCCATAGTATAGTGTTCGGTGTTTGTGTAACCTACGTTTCTGCAATCATCACAATCGTGCTTTGCAAAAGTTACGGCTTGTGGTTCTTTATTCATTGTATCAATTTTTTAACTATCCTATAACAGCACCTAAAAGAGATGGCTGGCTCGGCGCTTCTAATGAAGTTTTGTCTGTATTCATAATTTCCTTATTTAATTAAGTTTTGTGATTTTAAATTCTTTACCTAACATTTTAGTCAGTTCTTCCATTGTGTATTCTGGAACGGATTTGGGGCGGTTGTCTCTAATTGTTCCATATGAAGTTTCATAATAAGTTTCATTACCCTTCGAGTCAAATTCTCTTTTGATCCAAAACTTATCTGAATCTTCATAATAGATTATATTACCTCTTAAGTCAAATTTTTGTTTAAACCAAAAACTATTTGAAGTTTCATAATAGATTTCATTATTATTCGAGTCATATTCGCTTTGGGTCCAAAACTTATTTGAATCTTCAAAATAGATTTCATTACCCTTCGAATCCTTTATCCTAAAAGGAAATTCAGTTACCTTAATTTGCTGTGCGATTGTCATTATTTTTTGATTTTAAATTGTTTTACCTAACATTTTAGTTAACTCTTCCCTTGTGAGCTCTGGAATTGACTTATTGCGATTGTTTACAATTACTCCCTTTGAATTTTCATAATAGGTTATATTACCTGTTGAATCCAATTCTTGTTTGATCCAAGACTTATTTGAACTTTCCCAATAGATTTCATTACCTCTTGAATCCTTTATAGTAAAAGGAAACTCCATTATATTCAGTTGCTCTGCAATTGTCATCATTTCTTAACTTTGAATTCTTTACCTAACATTTTAGTCAGTTCTTCCATTGTATATTCTGGAACGGATTTCTATAATCAATCCCTCTGAGGTTTCAAAATAGGTTACATTACCTCTTGAGTCATATTCGCTTTTGACCTAATATTTATTTGAATCTTCATAATAGAGTTCATGATTGTTCAAGTCATATTTTCTTTTGTACCAAAGCCCCTCTGAATCTTCACGATAGATTACATTGCCCTTTGAGTCCTTTATCTTAAAAGGAAACTCTGTTATTTTTAATTGTTGTGCAATTGTCATGATTTCTGTTTCTTTATTTGGTTAGTCTGTATGGTGGTCTGAAGGAAGTACCAATGACCTTATTGGATTACTACCTACCAATCGAATAATGTCCTTTAGAGAATATGGTTTCATATCTTTTGACCCATCCACCCCAACATCCATTGCTCTACCTTCTTGTATTGCGTTTTCGGGAGATAGATGAACGTGTCCATGTAAATGAATCCAGCCTCTACTCATATAATTCCAACTTGTAATAGGATAATGGAACAGAATGAAATTGTAAATCCTCTCCCCTATCATATCGGGCTTGGAAGGTCTTACAACAGTAAGCTCACAATATTCCATTGTTTCTGTAAATAAACTTTTGCAAGAACCTTTATTATTCTTTATATGATTATCATGGTTGCCATATATTTCATATATATTCTGGCAGATAATTCTATCTCTGAATTTCTTAATATTGTCGAAACCATTGAATGACCAATCCCCAAGATTAAATAAAATATCATCCCGGCCCACTACGGAGTTTATACCCTCAACAATGGAATCATTCATTCTCTCCAAAGTATCAAAATCCCTAGTCCTATCCTTTCGACCCTCTGAATTCCAAGCAGTAGTTCCTCGACATATATTGACATGGTCATAATGAGTGTCTGAGGTGAAGAACATATTTTGACCCTGTTCTAATGTAATTTTAAGCTCCATCTTCATTTAATTTTATAATAAAGTCTAATCCCCATAATAAAACAATAATATGATTACAGACAGAATATGTGAACCAGTTCAAAAACCTTTGAAATTCTTTCCATTTCTTCTTATTAATACCTAAATATAACATCCCTATCTTGGAAGGCCAAACTTTGGTTTTTAACGTCTAACCTCCCCCTATTTATATACTTATACATAAATTATGAGGTAGTGGTGTAAAACGCCTAATTTCACGTTATTATGGTATAAATTCTAATGATATTTCATTACAATATATAGTCTTCGGATATGAGTGATGGATCCTATCTTATTCAGTTTAGGTTGGGGATTAAAAATCTTTCCCCTTCCTTCATCAAGTCACATAATACAGAATCTACAATACCTCTCATTTGAGCTATTCCAATCCCCCGCCTTTGAAGTAACAAAGCTTCAATTTCATAACAAAACAGCTGTCTTAGTTGTTTTCCTATTCCAAATCAGGATTAATGTATTGTTTAACTTCAAAACAAAACAACTGTCTTAGTTGTTTTCCTAATCAAACAAACTAACTAAAATGGAAAAAACCCTCCTTTCGGCCATCAATATTTCAATTAATTTAGGGTTATTATACAAAGTAAAATGACGGTTATAATCCATTATTTTTTACATTTAATGCAATACTGTGATTTCAGTTTAGTTTTAGATAGACAGGCATCCCTCTCTTCCTTAGAAAACTCATTTCCGGTTTTTATTATTACACGACAACCGTTACACAATAAAGCCAGATTACCGTTATTTAATTTGAATATCGCTTTCATCTAATACCTAAATATAACATCCCCACCGTGGAAAGCCAAACAAATATATGTATATATCCAAAAATAGTGGGAAAATAACGGAGATTTGTTTTATATAAGTATATATTGGGGGGAGGGTTAGAGATTTTTAAAGGATCTCTCAAGCGATGCCACCCCATTACATGCATAATACCGCGTCGATGGATACCAACGATATGTGGCTATTATATACCATACTCCGTACGTACGTACGCCACAAATACACACCACATATCTAACGCCTTTTTTTTAAAAACCCAATTATTAAAAAACGTTAACCCCCACCCAAAATTTCAGACACTATCTCTTCAAAAATATCATAATCCTGTTCCTTATACTTTGACTTTAGGATTAACCCTACGGCCCTAGAAAATTCCTCAATCGTAACGAAACAACTTCCCTGAATTGTTTTCCCAACTTCAGATTCCATCCCCTCCAGAACCTATTTTAATTATTGATTTGAGGGCATAAAATGAAGCCACCACTACAAAGTATATTCCTATCACCCTTATCTCAATCTCAGTTACGTCACCAGCACTCCATATCATATGGTTGCCCACATATAAAAATGAAATCATGACTGCCAGTTTTCCTAACAAAACAAATGTCTTAGTTGTTTCCCTATTCATCATTATTGTTGTTTAATGTTCCATTCCGTTTACTGCTTCCTCTTGTAACCAATTTACTTTATTATGTTCATGTAAATTGAAATACAAACGGTTAGCGTTTCCACCTCTCCTGTTCTTACTGAAGTAAAGGAACCTACCGAATTCAGTCATAACTAAATGACCCATACCTGTAGTCATGTGTTTCAGTTTATTCGAACCTACAAACACACCACCCTTAGTGACTTGTTGAATAACCATAAACGATGTATTTTTCTTACTATCGTTTTTAGCTTCGTTATGTTCGCCTAGTAATGCTAGAATTTTGTTAGTGTTTGATTTGCCAGTACCACCATAAAACTCTACATACATATCTGATAATTCAGCCATTGAATCAATCATGACACAGTCATATCCGGTCTGTAATACTTTTCTTAGAACCGTGTCTGGATTTATTTCTGCATAATCACCCATGAATAGGATATCTAGTTTTCCAAATTTAGGATAACGTTTACAATAACCTACCATATCGATGGCATTCATTTCTCCTGAAACGAATAAACATTTCTTACCTGAAGCTAAAATATCAGCTAATATATCTAACAACACAGTTGTTTTCCCCACTCCCGGATCACCTGTAAACACAATATTGGTACCAGGCATAAGCCCACCTTCGGAACTTAGGAATGGGTCAACCTTGGTTTTGGTTTTCATCGGGATGAATAGATTCTTATTGAATGTTAAATCATCCATTTGGACCGTTTTCACTTTGAAATCAGCCACCTTAGGTGATGTTACATTTTTTCTTGGTCTTCCTCTCTTAACTTCCATGATGATGTTGTTTAATATTGATGTGGCTCATTTCAATTACCTGAATAAACAATTGTTCTAATTGTTTACCTGAACCCCTTATACCTAAATATAACATCCATCTTTGGGGAGGCCAAACAGAAGGTTGTTAGTCTCATTTTCCTTCTGAAGTTTCAAAGTAGATTTCTTCATTGTCCTTCAAGTCAAATTCTCTTTTGACCCAATACTTATTTGAACTTTCAAAATAGGTTATATTATTATTCAAGTCAAATTCTCTTTTGACCCAATACTTATTTGAACTTTCAAAATAGGTTATATTATTATTCAAGTCAAATTCTTGTTTGTACCAATACTTATTTGAACTTTCAAAATAGGTTATATTATTATTCAAGTCAAATTCTTGTTTGTACCAAAAATTATTTGAATTTTCATAATAGATTTCATTATTATTCGAGTCATATTCGCTTTGGGTCCAAAACTTATTTGAATCTTCATAATAGGTTCTATTACCTCTTAAGTCATATTCTTTTTTTTCCCAATACTTATTTGAACTTTCAAAATAGGTTTTATTACCTCTAGAATCCTTTTCTATATAAGGAAATTCAGTTACTTTTAGTTGCTCTGCGATTGTCATGATGATGTTGTTTAACATTGATGTGGCTCATTTCAATTACCCGAACCCCTTATACCTAAATATAACATCCCTTTTAGGGGAGGCCAAACAGAAGGTTGTTAGTTCCTATTTGCTATCGAAAGCATACACATACACTGCAAGTTTATCCTTGCATGACTATACTGTAATAGGAATACCCATTGCATTCAATTGTAATACCAATACTCAATATTGCGTGAATAGACACTTGAATAATAACCTCTCAGTAAAGAGTGAGCTATCAGAGCTATCTTGCGTAGTTGGTCAGCTATCCCCTTTTATTACAATTGCTCATTCTTTGGGGGATGATTAAATATAAGGTTTGCTGTTACAGTGTCCTTAGTCTTTATATCCCTGTATAACCTTCCTTTATACAGATACTTAATCAGGTAGTTTCACATTTTAATTACTAGCTAACAGTTACATTTCAACCTTGCTAAACTTTATAGTTGTTGAACTTGTTATTAAAATGCTTATACCTACAATGAGGTGGGCAATATTTTTATTAGCACCCACAGTATTATAGTAAACTATACTATTTATAAATCCATCTTTAACTGGAACTATAATCTGTTTGGGTCACGCAGTTAATAGTCTTATTCTTCAACCATTCCTAGAGATGGAGTTTCTGAGGGAACAGATAAAATTTGTTCCGTTTGGTCTGCAAACTTCCCTTTATAAACAATAGTGTCATATGGAATTTTTGCAACCGTTTTGTTGGAAAATATATCCTTACTGTAAAGGAATATACAGGTTGGGCCCCACTTTCTAACATTCATATAACCCCGATACTCAGTTTCCACCTTATTCTTGTTAAGGGTGAAGTCGATTGCCTTATTTTTAGAATCGAGAACATCTACTACTTGGAATTTTCCTCCAGAAGCGATAATGGTGTCCATAACTTCTTGTCCTTGGGCGGAGATCTTATTGTCTTTACGAGTTTTCATACTGTTGTTGTTTTTTATTTTACTATAATTGCGTTTTGGTTCATTTCAATTACCTGAATAAACAATTGTTCTAATTGTTTACCTGAACCCCTTATACCTAAATATAACATCCATCTTTGGGGAGGCCAAACAGAAGGTTGTTTATCTCAAATAAACAACTGTCCCTAGTTGTTTATCTCAAATAAACAACTGTCCCTAGTTGTTTATCTCAAATAAACAACTGTCCCTAGTTGTTTATCTCAAATAAACAACTGTCCCTAGTTGTTTATCTCAAATAAACATGCGTTCGTCTTTAATCAAAGTTATTTGAATTTTTATAATAAGTTTCATTACCCTTCGAGTCAAATTCTCTTTTGATCCAATACTTATATGAATTTTCATAATAAGTTTCATTACCCTTCGAGTCAAATTCTCTTTTGATCCAAAACTTATCTGAATCTTCATAATAGGTTATATTACCCCTAGAATCCTTTATGGTAAAAGGAAATTCAGTTACTTTTAACTGCTCTGCTATTGTCATTGTTTTCTTGATACCTAATAATACCAAAAATAATTCTGTTTTTGTCATCATTTCTTAACTTTGAATTCTTTACCTAACATTTGGGTTAGTTCCCCCATTGTGTACTCTGGGACGGATTTGGGGCGGTTGTCTCTAATTTCTCCATTTGAATTTTCAAAATAGGCCATATTACCCCTTGAGTCATATTCGCTTTTCTGCCAAAAATTATTTGAATCTTCATAATAGGTTTCATTGTCATTCGAGTCAAATTCTTGTTTGTACCAATACTTATTTGAACTTTCAAAATAGGTATGATTACCATTCGAGTCAAATTCTTGTTTGTACCAATACCCATCTGAATCTTCAACATAGATTTTATTACCTCTAGAATCCCATATTTCAAAAGGAAATTCAGTTACTTTTAGTTGCTCTGCGATTGCCATGATGATGTTGTTTAACATTGATGTGGTTCATTTCAATTACCCGAACCCCTTATACCTAAATATAACATCCATCTTTGGGGAGGCCAAACAAAACAACTAAGAACAGTTGTTTTTTGGTGAGCCTAGGGAAGCCTACCAGATATGGTAAGCTTTTCGTTGTTTTATGGCAATACCCGCCATTTGGGTTGTTAAAGGAACAACTGTTTCTAGTTGTTTCTCTCAAAGGAACAACTGTTTCTAGTTGTTTCTCTTAAAGGAACAAATGTTTCTAAAGGAACAACTGTTTCTAGTTGTTTCTCTCAGTTGTTCTGTTATTTTGTATTTACTTGTACTGTTTAATGAGTGGAGGGATCACCGGGATATCGCACCTACGCCTAATTGCCATTAATTATGTATTAGTTTTTACGTTGATAAATATATGAGAATGATTTAAAAGTCAAAGGAACAACTGTTTCTAGTTGTTTCTCTCAAAGGAACAACTGTTTCTAGTTGTTTCTCTCAAAGGAACAACTGTTTCTAGTTGTTTCTCTCAAAGGAACAACTGTTTCTAGTTGTTTCTCTCAAAGGAACAACTGTTTCTAGTTGTTTCTCTCAAAGGAACAACTGTTTCTAGTTGTTTCTCTCAAAGGAACAACTGTTTCTAGTTGTTTTCTCCAATTATTTATTTTATGGGAATATCTGGATGGTTAGCCAACACAATCCATCGCCTTTTCACGCGAAATTATTGCATTATATGTATTTACTCTTGGGAGTCATATAATTTGGCGCCCCGCGATGAGGTAGTGTGGTAACCGCGACATCCCACTCCCACATCGTCCCCTCCACAGTCCATATACCATAATTACCTTTTCTTTTCCCCCCCTCCGGTTTTCCATACTATCACCCCTGCTATCCATATTACCAAAATAAACAACTGTCCCTAGTTGTTTTTACCAAAATAAACAACTGTCCCTAGTTGTTTTTACCAAAATAAACAACTGTCCCTAGTTGTTTTTACCAAAATAAACAACTGTCCCTAGTTGTTTTATCTCAAATAAACAATTGTTCCTAGTTGTTTTATCTCAAATAAACAATTGTTCTAATACGATTGAGAATAATATATTATGTTCCATTGATATTATATATATTATATTGGATCCTGCCCTCATGAGGGTGATCGTCCGGGATATTTACTCCATTAATATTCAGGGAGGGGGGGCATCGTATATCTTATATCAATTACAGTGGGTGATTGGATAATTTCCCTTTATGTTTTTCTATTCTGTATTTCCATTCTATGTTATTGGATTTTATGGGGGGGGGTATAGTTGTTAGTGTTTCGGTTTGGGGTTTGATTAATAATTCAACATACGGCATAAAAACATTAAAACGATTTTTTATACTAACCGTTAGCATTAATTAGCACTAACCTCATATTTTTGCAGGCTTATCAAATTTTTGGTATTTAACAGGTGGATAAGATTTTTCCACAAATGTCCATATACCCCCCAAGTATCAAAGTCACTTAATGTTAAAATTTGACCATCAAATAATACTTTATCACCTTTTTTTAATTTTTCTATAATAATTAACTAATGGCTTTTTAAGAGATTGAGAAACCATTTTTAAATGTCTCCATTTTATATCGCTTTTTATAGCTTCTTCTAGTTGTTTGGGGTCTTTTAAATTCGTATTAAAATTACTAAATCCACTCCTTACCACATTTAAGGCATTCATAAAGGAGTTTATCTAATTCCATTTCTGATATACTTGTCATTGGTTTTTTACAACAAGGGCTTTTAGGTCTAATCCAATCTAATATTCTTTTTATCATATCCGTAATTTTACTTTTGCAAAAGGTGTTACAATCGCGTCGGGTGTTGTTGTTAGGGGAGGCCAAACATAACAACTGTCTTAGGTGCCATTTAATTATAGACACGAAACCAACTTCTTTTATTGTTAGCCATAAATTTTGTTTTACACTTGACACATTCAAATTGACCTACTTCTCTACCATCAACCTTGTCAATAAATTTACATTCTTCAATCGTTCTAATGTGATGAAAAAAGGCACATAACAAGGTATTGCCAAAAGTGGGGTTTTCGTTTTTCATATTAAAGTTGTTAAAACATAACTGATTGCAGCTTCTTTAGCTTCTTCTGGTGTGTCTGAACCATCAACATCATTGTCAACACCTTCTGACCAAACTTCTTCTACATTTCCATTAGGTGACATTATTTTACAACCATAATGAAAACCATCATAAAATGTGAAATCCAAAATTATATGAATACCAAAATTAATTCTAATCCACTCAATGACTAATTGTTGAGTTGGTCTTTTAACACCGCGCGTTAAGGCATCAGTATATTTAACTTCTCTTTTATTTTTATTTTGGACACCATGTTGGTCTCTATTTACAAAATAGTATTCAACTTTACACTTAAATCCTTTTTCTTCAAGTAATTTTGCATTATCAAAACCAACTCTCTGTTCTTCTATGTTATTATTTATTGTTTTCATTGTACCAAATTAAGAACTGGTTAATTGCTTGTACTACTGCTTCTTTTTGCCCTTTCATACCTTTTAAGTAATAATGGCTTACATCTGCCTAGACATTACTGTCCCCTGCCATATTTGAAGTTATCGTACATCTTCCTTGTTGTATTTTAACAATCCCTCCTAACCTGTCTAAAGTTTGTATTTTTTCAACAACTTTCATTATCAAATTCCAATCAGAATCCAGTCCATTCTCTTTAACCCAAACTTTTGTAATCGGAGTTTTATATCTACCAAAAATCTTTCTGTTGGGTCTTTTTGTATTTCATACCCAATAATTTCAGCACACATTTTATTGTACTCTTGTAGTTCTTCTTGTGTCATAATTATTTAATTAAATCGAGTCTAATTGTTTACCTGAACCCCTTATACCTAAATATAACATCCCTCTTTGGGGAGGCCAAACATAACAACTGTCTTAGGTTGTTTCTTCGACGAGTAGAGGGGAAACCTACCAGATACGCCAATCATTACAGACGTGTATTTACCTGCGTCTCCGTAGTATATTCCCTCCTTCCAGTTATCATAGTCATGCATCTCAAGAGCGTTCTTTATCTTGGTTGCCAGTGGTATTCTTGAAAGTAATTTCTTTAATATGTCCATCTCTTAGATTCTATATGTAGTTTTTTTAAAGTTAACTATATTCTAATCCGTTTGGAATATAGTTGATAGTGTTCCCTGGCATATTTAATCATGTCATATTCTTTTTGAGCAATAGCATCTTTTTCTTTACTATGGTAAGAAGTTTTTGAACCACTCACCTTGTATCTTTTAGTACTTGGGAAATATTCTACAATAAATTTACCCCTTAATGTTTTTAATAATCTGGCTTTCATATTGTTTATTTTTAAATTAAAAATCAAAACCACTCAACCCTCTGTCAAATTCATAATCATTTGGGTTATATTTGTTTTCGGGTAAACAATTTGCTATTTAATTGCATATATTCATCACCATACATTTTATAAGCGTGCCCTTTACCATCAGCTATAGCTAATGTTCTTTTATTGTTTGTTATGATAAATACAGGTCTGTTTTCTCTATTATCTTTTGGGCATTTTCCTTTTTTCATCATTTCTTGATTTTGAATTCCTTACCTATCATTTGAGTTAACTCTTCCATTGTATTTAGATTCATTTATCGTATGGTTCAATGTCATCTTGTTGTTGCGATAATGAAAGTAAGAACACATGAGAAAATTAACCACAAAAAACCTGCCAAGAACCTACCCAATTCATCCCAATTACTTATGTCAAATAAGTTAACCGTGAATGACCCTAGTATGTATAACACTAAGGCTACAAGTAGCCCAGCTAAAACTATCCAAGCTAAAATTATCTTAATTGCTTTCATGACTTCTTGATTTTAAATTCTTTACCTACTATCTTGGTCAGTTCCTCCATTGTATACTCTGGAATTGATTTGGAACGTGTGTCTATAATCAATCCATCTGAATTTTCAAAATAGATTACATTATCGTTATTCAATTCGTCATATTCTCTTTTCATCCAAAACTTATTTGAATCTTCACGATAGATTACATTACCTCTAGAATCCCCTATCCTAAAAGGAAATTCTGTTATTTTCAGTTGCTCTGCTATTGTTTTCATCTTAATTATTTATAAGTTAATTACTTCAAGTATATTCCCATTGTTACTTAGCTTACCAAACTTACCGTCCGTTACAACAGAACCATTTGAGAATATTGTGTCTAAGAATGGAACTGTTCGTGTTCCTGCATTAATGATGTCATCCATATTATGGATATGTCCGAATAACATTAGTTTTGGATTAACCCCAACAACCCTATTCATTAGCGACTTATCTCCGCAATTTTCCATATTCCTACTTCTATCGTAGGATAGGTCTAACATCCCTCTAGGAGGGCCATGTACTATTACAATGTCACTATCATCATCTATTATGTTACACCACATCCTTTCCAACTTGTTCCTATCTTTGTTGAATGCCCACCCATCCCCGAAGGTTGGTGAGTAAGGCGACCCAAATATCTTAACGCCTTCAATAGTTACATGGTCATTCTCTAAGTAATAAATTCCATTATTATCAAAATCAGCCTTAGTTACAAGACCTGCCCCAATTGATGTGTCATGGTTACCCGCAACAAATACTTTGTACTTGATGGGTAGATGACTAAACCAATCCATAAAATTCCTAACTTCATGTTCGTTGGTATATGGGTCTCTAAGATTAGCGCAGTCACCACTGAAGATTACCATGTCTATCCCCTCTGGAATTGTTAGTAAACTGTGGTATGTATGCGTATCACTTATATGCCAAACTTTCATCATTTCTTAATTTTAAATTCTTTACCTAACATTTTAGTCAGTTCTTCCATTGTATACTCTGGAATTGATTTGGGGCGATTGTCTACAATCAATCCTTCTGAATTTTCATAATAGATTTCCCACTTATTCAAGTCAAATTCGCTTTTACGCCGATACTTATCTGAATCTTCATAATAGATTACATTATTATTCGAGTCATATTCTCTTTTTATCCAATACTTATATGAAGTTTCAAAATAGATTAGATTACCCTTAGAATCCTTTATCCTAAAAGGAAATTCTGTTACCTTAATTTGCTCTGCTATTGTCATCATTTCTTAATTTTAAATTCCTTACCTAACATCTTGGTTAGTTCTTCCATTGTGTACTCTGGAACGGATTTGGGGCGGTTGTCTCTAATTTCCCCCTTTGAATCTTCATAATAGGTTACACGACCTCTTGAGTTAAATTCTCTTTTGACCCAAAAATTATTTGAATCTTCAAAATAGATTTTATTATTATTCAAGTCATATTCTCTTTTGATCCAATACTTATTTGAACTTTCAAAATAGGTTATATTATTATTCAAGTCAAATTCTTGTTTGTACCAAGACTTATTTGAATCTTCAACATAGATTTTATTACCCTTACCGTCCTTTATGATAAAAGGAAACTCAGTTATTTTTAACTGTTCTGCGATTGTCATCATTTCTTGATTTTAAATTCTTTACCTAACATCTTGGTCAGTTCTTCCATTGCATATTCTGGAATTGATTTGGGGCGGTCGTCTCTAATTGTTCCATTTGAATCTTCAAAATATATTTCATTGTCATTCGAGTCAAATTCTCTTTTGTACCAAAACTTATCTGAATCTTCAGAATAGGTTACATTATTATTCGAGTCATATTCTGTTTTTTCCCAAAACTTATCGGAATTTTCATGATAGGTTTCATTACCTTTTGGGTCAAATTCTTGTTTGTACCAATATTTATCTGAATCTTCAGAATAAATTTTATTACCCTTTGAATTCCGTATTTCAAAAGGAAATTCAGTTATTTTTAATTGTTGTGCAATTGTCATCATTTCTTAACTTTAAATTCCTTACCTACTATCTTGATCAGTTCTTCCATCGTGTACTCTGGAATTGATTTGGGGCGATTGTCTACAATCAATCCTTCTGAATTTTCAAAATAGGCCATATTACCTCTTGAGTCATATTCGCTTTTCTGCCAAAAATTATTTGAATTTTCAGAATAGATTTCATTATTATTCGAGTCATATTCTCTTTTTAACCAATACCCCTTTGAATCTTCATAATAGGTTACACTACCTCTTGAGTTAAATTCTCTTTTGACCCAAAACTTATTGACAAACTCAACATAGATTTTATTACCTCTAGAATCCCATATTTCAAAAGGAAATTCAGTTACTTTTAGTTGCTCTGCGATTGTCATGATGATGTTGTTTAATATTAATATGGTTCATTTCAATTACCCGAACCCCTTATACCTAAATATAACATCCATCTTTGGGAAGGCCAAACAAAAACAACGGAAATCGTTGTTTCTTCAATTCAAAACCAACTAATTTGAGCCAATCTCTTGTTACTCCTCCATAGATATAAAGGATGAGAGCCGCGGAAGCTGGGTATATAGAGGAGTTAGAAGACATTTAGCCGAACTTAACCGACCATGTTTTTAAGGCACCTGCATTTGGGTCTTTTGACAATTTCCAAATAACGATTCTTGGGTATTTACTAAAATACTTTGATTTAGTTATCCAAATTTTAAACCTGAAAATTGTAAAAACTAAATAGTCAATTTCCCTTCCTTCACTTCTTTTTCTGTTGGTAATCATATTCGTGTATTATTTCTGTAAATTAAAAATAGTATTAACTTTCTAGTTCTTTAACCAACTTCTCCAAAGCGGTGAATTCTCCCCAAGTTAATTGAAATCTTGTGCTTAATTTACCAACTATATCAACATCAAACCCGTCACCGTTTTTCCATTCAGTAACTTCTATAAAGTCATCTTCATTAGCAATAAAGTCATATTTTTTTAAGTTACTAAACACCGCTTTTTTATTGTACTTATCCATATACCTATCAGTTATTTTTAATCACGTTTTTCATCCTCTAAGGTTACACTTTTTACGAATTTTCCCGTTTTGGTTGTAAAGTAATAATCAATCAATATTTGTCTTCCGCCCCTAACATTTATAACGCTAATCCCGAATTGATTTTTATTGGTAGGAGTAAATGCAAATACCATTATCTCTTTTGTAAAAACACTGTTAACTTGTGTGACTGCTTTTTTTAGTATTTTTTCTGAGGGTTTCATTTCATGTTTCTCATTAATACCTAAATATAACATCCGTCTTTGGGGAGGCCAAACAGATCACACCTTTCTTATTCTATTTGCGATTAGGTGTCACGAGACGTTGGATGTATCCCTTTGTTTCTGTCATATTTATAAAATATCGCATTACTTATACTATTGTCTGTATTCATACAACTCGTTACATTAAAACTATTAACAAGGGTATAGTTAATGCTTAACTCCGTACTTCATTATCACTTTCTACTTCTTTACTTATAATATTTTTTTTAGCCCACTCTACTCCAGCTTCAAAACCTTTTTTCAATTCCTTGTAACTATTTGTTTCGTGCATATCAAAATAATTATGTGCATAATATTCAGATGCTCTTTCAATTTTTTGTTTTGTGTTTTCCATTTTATAAAATATTTTAATTATTACTTATGTTGTTAATTTAAAATTTTGTGCTATTTAAACGGCACAAACCATATACCTATACGTTGTAAGTAATAAAAAAGCTAGTCTCTCCTAGCAGTCACACCTAAATTAACTGGTACAACATAGTATTGGCATCGCTCCTTTCGGTTTACGTATGTTTATCCAACCTAACACCGTTATACGTGCTTCCCTGTGTCCTACACGTTCATCTTTATATTTTAACTGCTTTTTAACTACTCACAACACCGTGTATAGCAAATAGCCGATTAAGGTTTGTGCTAAATTTTAACGTCCGTGCTTGGCTACTTGCCATATACTAAACGTTATACCTCCTCGTCAACAAACTCACAATGCTCCTTGCAGTCCGAGCAGATTTCTATGTCGCTTCGCTGTGGCGCACC
>Ga0209284_10004389_pt1 | contig 15922 bp, 15 predicted proteins | sample FRY03_FD_187211 | JGI IMG/M metagenome (GOLD analysis project Ga0209284, IMG submission 187211) | Freshwater microbial communities from Lake Fryxell liftoff mats and glacier meltwater in Antarctica - FRY-03 (SPAdes) (version 2) | ecosystem: Environmental > Aquatic > Freshwater > Ice > Glacier... | reverse complement strand
GTGAAAAGATCGAGAACAGTGAGTATATCTGGATGGCAGTGATGGGACCGGATACGCCTCATACGATCATCAAGGGGACGACTGTGACTCAATCACAAATCGCAGCGACTGTCGCCGCCTGCCTGGGGTTCGACTATCCGTCAGAAGAGCCTCAGGCCGCGCCGCCGTTGCCGGTGTTGCGGTAGGAGGGTTTTGGCTGGACGACGCGATGCCGTTAAGCACCCAGGGCGATTGCGTGTTAAGTCGTTATCCGAACAGGACTTTTGCGAGGTAGTCTGTGTCCCATGCAGCGAGGAGTCGTTTGTTTTTGATTCCCAGCTTTTCTGATTTCTCGTTCTTCAGCATGCTTAGAGCGAAGCGGCGGATGACGCTGAGGTTCGCATCGGCGTGCCCTTTGCGGACTCGGCAATCGTCTTCGCGGAACGTCACATCCAGTTGCCAATGAAGACTATTTTCGATTCCCCAATGACCGCGGGCGGCATCCGCAAAACGTTTGCCGGAAACATATCGCGTCAGAATGTAATACCGAATCTCGGTGTGTTCTTTGCCGTCGCGAACGGAAATATTTGTCGCCATCCCGATCGCACGCACGCGATTCCATCGTTCCAGATCTTTGACGGATTCAGGAACAGGACAGATCGCATACACGCGAGAGTCTTCGCGGCCATGTCCTTTCTCTGACGAGTCCATCCAGCGAATTTTCGCATCCTGAAAATCGGTCTCGACCAGTGCATCAAAATGCTGTTCGATGGCGGCATACAGCTTGGGCTGATTCTGCTTCACAGCGATGCATGCGTCCGCTTCTTTTTCTACGATCTTCTCGATGATTTCTGTCTGGCAGCCCATCGCGTCAATCGTCACCATTCCGCCTGAAACATCAATTAAATCCAGCAATTTCGGGATCGCGGTGATCTCGTTACTCTTCTCATCGACGACAACCTGACCCAGGGTGATGTGATTCAATGTGGCCCATGCGCTGACCATGTGAATGGCCGACTTGCTGCTCGCGGTGTCGTAACTGCGTCGCAGTTTTTTGCCATCAATTGCGATCACCTGTCCCGATGTGATCTCGTGCAGCGAAGTGATCCAGCTCAATAGACATGTCTCGAATTCACGCGGATTGATGGCTCCAAAAATGGTATTGAACCGATCATGCGACGGGATGCCGGCACTGACATCCAGATAACGCGCCAGCCATGCTTCATTCCTGCGTGACCATTTTGCAATCGCGACGAAGTCATCCGCGCCACTGATCACGGCACACAGCGTCATCACGACGACGTTCAGCAACGGATACGTCGGCTCGCGACGTCGAGGGTCCGTGAGATTTTCAAAGTGAACTCGTACATCCGCCGGGCCTGCTGCAATGATCATTTGCTATCTCCATCAGCAGCCTCTTAGACCGAACTTGAACGGCTCCAAAATGAGCTTCGCTCTGAAGAAGACTGGGATTTGATCAAAACCCGACTGTTATCAAATTACATTTGTAGCCAGAAACTATCCAGAGTTTCCTGGACTTTGTTTTTCCTGCCGCTACAACTCCCCCATGAGCAAGCCAAACAAACGCCCCGTGCATGTTGCGGAAATCAAAAAAACTTACAAAGGCAAAGTTCACGTTTCGACGTACCTCCGCAGAACCTTTCGCCAGGACGGAAAAGTCAAGCACGAGACCGTCGCAAACATCTCCGACCTGCCAGACGATCTGCTCGCCGTCATCAAAAATCGGCTCGCCACTGGACGACCGCTCGTCGGTGATGGAGGCACGATGAAGATTCACCGAAGCATACCGCATGGGAATGTCGCGGCTGTGCTCGGCACGATGCGAAACATCGGACTCGATCAGTTCATCGCCGCACGGCCCTGTCGCGAACGAAGCCTCGTCATGGCCATGATCGCCGATCGGATTATTTCGCCAGGATCGAAACTCAGTTGTGCGACAGGCATGCATCCGGAAACGGTGCAGAACACGCTCGCACAGGAACTGCAGCTTGGGGAAGTCGATGTGCATGAACTCTACGACGCCATGGACTGGCTGCTCGAACGACAGACACGCATCGAAAACAAGCTTGCGAAGACGCATCTCAAAGATGGCACGCTGATCCTGTTCGATGTTTCGTCAAGTTTCTACACAGGAAAGAAATCGGATCTCATCACACACGGTTACAGTCGTGATCATCGCAGTGACCGACCGCAGATTGTGTATGGACTTTTGTGTGATTCGGAGGGACGTCCGATCGCTGTCGAAGTCTTTCCCGGCAACACGGCCGACCCGAATGCATTCACCAGTATCGTGGCTCAGGTTCGCAAGCGATTCGGCATCACGAATCTTGTGTTCGCAGGAGATCGCGGAATGATCACGTCGAAACGTATCGACGAGGATCTGCGAGACGTGGAAGGGCTCGAATGGATTTCGGCACTGCGATCGGATGGCATTCGGTCGCTCGTCGATGCAGGCAAAATCGACCGTTCTTTGCTGGACGAAAAGGATCTGGCAGAGATAACGGACGAAGACAATTTCCCTGGCGAACGACTCATCGTGTGTCGCAATCCGCTGCTGGCCGATAAGCGTGCTCGCAAGCGTGAAGAGCTGCTCAAGGCGACAGAGAAGGATCTCGATAAAGTCGTCGCGGCGACACAGCGGAAGAGCAATCCACTGCACGGCGAAAAGGAGATCGGTATCGCTGTGGGGCAGGTCATCGGCAAGCATAAAATGAAGAAGCACATTGATCTGACGATCACGGAAAATAGTTTTACGTACGCGCGTCGTACGGACAACATCGCCGCCGAGGCCGCGCTGGATGGTTTGTATGTGATTCGTACGTGCGTGATGAAAGAGCGGATGAAATCTGAAAGCGTGGTGTTGAATTACAAGAGCCTTGCGAAGGTCGAACGTGCGTTTCGAAGTGTGAAGTCAATTGATCTGCACATTCGTCCGATTCGCCATTGGAACGATGATCGCATTCGAGCGCATGTGTTCCTGTGCATGCTGGCGTATTACGTCGAATGGCACATGCGTGATGCTTTGCGTGAATTGATCTTCGATGATGAAGACATTGCCGGGGCTCAGGCGACGCGGAAGTCAGTGGTGGCTCCGGCCAAACGCTCAAAGTCGGCGAAGAAGAAGGACGCGACTCGGCGCACTCCGGATGACTTTCCGGTGCAGAGCTTCCAGGATCTGTTGAAGGACATGGCGACTTTGGTTCGTAACGTCATCCACTTCGAATCGAGCGCGTCTGAGTTCCATCAATTGACGGAGTCCACCACTCTTCAACGCCGTGTGTTCGATCTGCTTTCAACTCATGTGTAGCCAGAGACTGCATTTTCTTTTAAGGATGTTTTGAACCGTTTTCACTGAAAAACACTCACTCCCGCTGCGGGATTTTGCGTCGATGGCGGTTCAAGTTCGGACTAAATCGCGTCCGGAATGCGCACGCTGACAGAGCCGCATCTGAGCATGAACTGGACGAAGCTCTATCAAAGTTCGATATCGCCTCACAAGCGTTGAAGCAGGCCGAGGACTGCGCTTCGAACTCGATGATAAATGGCACTAGGGCATTGTCCAATTCGAGAGACGTTCGGCTGACTATTTTCTATAGAAATAATCCATGGGCAAGAAGAAACAAGATCCTCAGCCGAAGACGCCGGCCACTCCATTAGACTCGATTCCCTCAGCCGCGATTCCACCGGGGACGATTCCACCGGCTCCGCGCAAGCGAGCCGGGATGCAGGTTGATACGCTTGAACCGCGGATCCTACTGTCCGGCACGTGGGTTGAAGTCGAAGCCATGGCGGAAGTCGCCGAGGCCGAAATGTCCGCCGAAGAATCGCCCGTATGGATGGAAGAAAAAGGCGGCGTCTACGGAACAGACGAAAACGACTGGCTGAAAGGTTCGGAAGGTGACGATGTTCTTTATGGCGGAGACGGCAACGACCGGTTCGTTTATCGTGAAGGCGACGGCGTTGATCGAAACATCCGCAAAGCTGGTGAAGACCAAATCGACGCAACAAGAGCCCGAACACTGGTCTTGGACGAGATTCATGAAAAATACTCAATCGAATACATTGTTGGCAGCGAGGAAGGACTGACGATCGAAGGGACGAAGGGGAACGACTATCTCGACTTCTCAACCGTAACACTGAAGAACCTCTCGCAAATCGATGGCGGTGCTGGAGACGATGTCATCATCGGAAGTGCATAGGATGATGTCATTCTGGCCGGAGAAGGCAACGACATTCTGGATGGCAGCAAAGGCGAAAATGATGTTCTCGTGATGTCCGGAAATCGCTCCGACTACAAGATCGGCGAGCTATCTGACGATACTCTGGTGATCGCCGATCGTCGGGGAATCGACGGCGAAGATCAAGTATCTGGCTTTGAGCGGTATCAGTTTGCTGATCGAACTGTTTCGCGGGATGAGCTTTTCAACGAAGCACCGTTCGCCATCAAACTTGACGGCGGCTCCGTCAGTGAATCCACAGAAGCAGGCACTGTCGTTGGCCAGCTCTACACCGGCGACGCAGATCGAGATGATTCGCACACTTACGAACTGGTTGACGCCAAAGGCAATGCCGTCAAAGACGCGAACTTTGAGATCAAAGACAACGCGATTGTTGTTCGCGACGGCAGTTTGCTTGATTTCGAATCCAGCAGTCAGCAGACGCTGTTTGTGAAAACGACGGATCAATCCGGTGCGTCGCATGTTGAACAATTCACGATCAAAGTTGAAGACGCCAATGAAGCTCCAACGGCCGTAACAGTGTTGTTGTCAACTTCTGAAGACGTTCCCGTTATTGTGCGTCTCAGTGGTCTCGACGTTGATGCTCGCGATTCAATTGCGTTGGTCCGAATCGACCAGCTCCCCCGCACGGGCAGCTTCTCCTGAACGGCGAATTTGTCTCCTCGGGACAGGAGATCGCTGTTTCTGACGTTGACAACGGGCGACTGGTTTTTGTGGCCAACCCGGATTGGCACGGAGATACGGGGCTCTCGTTCAGTGTCTTTGATGGCGAACAATGGTCAGAAGCCTCGGCCGATGTCACGATTCATGTTGACGCAGTGGCCGACGGGGCGACGTTGACGATTGAACCAGCGCGGGGACTTGTCGGAGAATCCATTCCGTTGCATGTTGCTGCCGTGACGCTGGATCAAGACGGCAGTGAGCGATTGACGATTCGTGTCACCGGATTGCCGGAAGGAGCTTCACTCAATGCCGGTATCCGGCAGGCTGATGGCACATGGCTGCTAGGCTCAGCCGATCTGCCTTCTCTTCTACTGACATTGCCTCAAGGCCAGGCTCAGCGGTTTGATTTGGGAATCATCGCCGAGACAACGGAAGCCCACGGGTCAATTTCGACGACTTCCGAATCATTGCCTGTGACAGTCGAAAATCCCGTGAGCTTCGTTCCGCCCGGTTCGCTGACAACCGGACACCCGACGCAGGTGTTCGAAAATGCAAACCCGGAGAACATCGATCGCCGCATCGAACACACTGCCAGCGTCACCGACTTCGCAACGGAAGTTCTTGCGCGAGAAGCGGTCGTACTGCCGCAACGACCGGTTGAAGATGTTCAACCCCTTGGCGACATGTTGGTGACGATACGTAATCAATCGATTGGAGCGAAGCCCAATTTGGTGATGTTGTACGGTTGAACGCTGACGACGAGAAAGAGACGCAGTCGGAAAGATTCACGATACAGACTGCAATGAGCCCGGATGAGCAGTCTCTGACAGCCGCAGCGACAACGAGCACCGCGCCGCAGTCCGTCTCCAGTTTTGTCTGGATCTGGAGTGCCGTTCGGGCCATGACAGGAATGCGAGACGAGCGACGAAATCCGTAGTGATTTGTCAAAGCCGAAATGTAGGGTGGAGCTGTAGTGGGATTCGCCAGAATTCCCTGCAATCCACATCGCAGAAACGGATTTCTGGCGAAATCCACTACTCGATCTTTCAGATACCGGCAGATCTGGATGCTTCAGCCCTCTTTGTCTCGCATCGATCTCGCCACCATTCAATGGCAATGGGTACGATGGACAGGAAAATGATTCCCAGCATCACCAATGAAAAATTCTTCTTTACGATCTCCATGTTGCCAAAGATGTAACCTGCTGTAAGGCACAGGCCCACCCATGTAATGGCACCGCTGACGTTGAACATCCAGAATCGAGCGTAGTTCATATTTCCAGCCCCGGCGACAAATGGAGCAAAGGTGCGCACAATCGGGACGAAGCGGGCCAGGAAAATCGCCTTGCCGCCGTGCTTCTCATAAAAGCGTTGTGCTTTGAGTAAATGATCTTTGTTCAACAGGCGAGACTTTTCGCTGCGAAATACTCTGGGACCGATCGCCTTTCCCACACGATAATTCACGGCGTCACCCAGAATTGCCGCGACCGTCAGCAAGACAAACATCAACGGAAAACTGAGTCCGGCATCGGGCAACGCAATCAGTGCTCCGACTGCAAACAGCAGTGAGTCGCCAGGCAGAAATGGCGTTACGATCAATCCGGTTTCGCAGAAGACAACTGCAAACAGGACTACATACATCCAGTTCCCCAGCGAGTTCGAAAGCGCTGCCAGGTGTTTATCCAGATGCAGAATCAAATCCACGACGTATGTTAAGGTTTCTTTCACAAGGAACTCCGAAGCCGCACAAACTTGAAAAATATCTGTTCTTAACAGCGGAAACCGTTTCGCCAACCATATCCAATGAACGTACCTCAAGCGATGTATCTCGCCCGGCAGATTTTAGCATTCTCGTTCAACCCGCAAAAAAGCAACAGCCCGATTTTGATGATGGGGTGAATTGTCACGCCGTAGAGAATAGACATACTTCCCTAAGTCCTTCGGACGGCTCGCAATTTCCCCTTCTTTTTCGACTGATTCATGCGGATTCCCCCGTTACTGTTGATCGCCACAATGCTTGGTCTGGCCGTCCGGATCGGCGGAGCTTGCCTGCGTCCGGCAGATCTGACAATGGACCATGACGGATATCTCGCACATGCACAGATGATCGTGCAGGGTGAGGGCTTCGTCGGGCCGTACACACATGTCCCGACGGCATTTCGCCCGCCCGCCTATCCCATGGCGATTGCCGCTGTTCGCTGCATTGGACTGTCGGTTCCGGCCAGCGTGGCATTCATCAATATAGGTTGCAGTGTCGCCATTATTTGGCTCACCTGGATTCTGTGTCGACAACTGCATCTGCCAGCGCAAATTGCGGTGGTCGCTACTGTCATTACAACTTTCGATCCATTGCTGGTCCGCTATTCGATTTTGCCCATGACCGAACTTCCTGCTGCCGCAATGTTGATGGCAGCAGTCGTTGCCTGGAAAGCCGCTGAAAAAAGTAACACGACGTCTGATGCATCGTGTGCCAGATTCTACATTGTGTCGGGTGTACTTTGGGGGACTGGGTCTCTTGTTCGACCGATCCTGTTGCTGTGCTGTGGGATGCTGGTGCTTTGGCGATTGATCCTGCAATTTCAGTCTGGCACAGCGAACTACAAAAAAGTATCGCGAACGATGATACCACTATTCGCTGCATTGATCGCGCTTTCGCCGTGGATCATCCGCAACGCTGTCCACTTCGAACAATTCATACCGGCAACCACACATGGCGGCTACACACTCGCGCTCGGTAACAATCCGGATTTCTATCGCGATGTGATTGAAGGCGACATGCAGTTTCCCTGGCCTGGCCCGGAACTCGACGCATGGCAGCAGCGGATGATTGCTGAATCCGCTGCTCAGGGCGTTACTCCGGGCGACGAACCAGAACAGGACGCATGGTATTATCAGCAGGCTGTTTCTGCGATGAAGAAACAACCGATCAGTTGCGTCAAAGCCTGCCTGCTGCGGCTAAAAAGATTTTGCGCGGTGACTCCCGGAGTGGATGACGGACTGCCAAAAGCTGTCACAATCTTGATTGGGCTCTGGTATGGATTGATCTGGTTCGGGGTTGTCGCGGCCGTTGTTCAATCTGTAATCGGCTTGTGGCGAGTTCCGAGATCTGTAGACCAGTCAAATCTTCGGCCACAAACCAGCCTTGCAGACTTGTGGTTGGTTGTCCTGTCGTTCATGCTGCTGCATTGTTTCTATTGGACGGACACTCGCATGCGGGCTCCGGTGATGCCCATAATCAGTATCATTGCTGCCGTCGGCTGGCAGAAATTGTTTCAACATACTTTGCGTGGAATACCTTCTTTTACAACTCCTGAGTCACAAACATGATTTGCATCTCCGTTACACCCGAGTCCCGTACACTTGCACCGGCGGATTTGCTGAACGCCTCCCGCAAATGCGATTTGATTGAATTGTGTCTGGATCATTTCATCAACGAACCAGATGTTGGTGAATTGATCAAAATGGTCGATAAGCCGATATTGGTTTCCTGCCGCCGTGAGCAGGATGGTGGCGCATGGAAAGGGACCGAGACTCAACGCATGAGTCTGCTGCGTGAAGCGATTGTCGCTGGCCCAGCCTATGTCGAACTTGATCTGGAAATGGCTCAGAACATTCCGCGTTTCGGCAAGACCAGGCGAGTCATCGCCTACACGAATCTCAATCGACCGCTAACGAAGATTGATGAAATTTTCGCTGAGTGCTGTCAGGCCAAGGCTGATGTCGTTAAGTTCACGTGGCTGACTGAGGATCTGGATGGAGCATGGCCACTGCTGGCGGCTGTCACGCAGCCTCGCGAAGTGCCGATTGTGGGAATTGGTTTTGGTCGTTCGGGTGTGACGTTTTCGCTGTTGAGCCGCAAGTACGGTTCGCCATGGATTTATGCGGCTTTGGAAAAGGGCATGGAGGCGTTTGAGAAACAGGCGACCGTTTGGCAATTGAACGAAGACTATCGTTGCAGCGAGATCACTTCGAAGACGCGATTTGTCGGGATCATCGGTTACGGTGATTCAGAAAATATCGCAGTCCGAGTTCTCAATTCAGCATTTTCATCCATGGACAAGCCTATTCGATGCCTGCCGTTGCTGCCCGGTGATCTGTCGAAATTTCCAAAGATGCTGGAGAAGATGAAGATCAATGGCCTGATCGTCGACCCAGCATACGACGGCGATTTGACGTCATTGACGACATCGCTGGATGAACTCGCGACTGCATCCAAACGCATCGATGTTCTCAAAGAAATATCCGGCGGCTGGTCGGGTGTCTGCACAACCTTCGCTGCGATCGAAAAAGCGGGCGAAGCAGTAACAGGCAGTCCCGAATGGACCTCGCGAGGTTCTGTGATCGTCGTTGGAAACAGTTCCATGGCTCGCGGTGCCGCAATTTACTTCAGCCAGAAAGGTGCAGCGGTGAGCATCGCTGGCCCGTCCGACAATACGGCCGCCACAATGGCGCGTGCCATCGGCGTGCGACATGTTGGCTGGAATGCGGTGCATGACTTGAGAGCTGACACGCTTGTCCTTGCCGATCTCGGAATGCCGTGCGGCCTTGCAAAAGGGCAGGTGAATCCAATGGTGATTCGCGAACGCATGACGGTGGTCGATTTGACCGTCGGCATGCAGGGCTCGCCATTTGCCGAAGAAGCAGTTGCTCGTGGAGCGAAGTACATTGATCCGACTTCAGTCTTTGCCATCCAATTGAATCTGCAGTTCCGTCAGTTGACGGGGCGAGATTTGCCAGCGGATGCTTTTGCAAAAGGACTTGGCGAATGACTCTGCTGTATCGCGACGATCGGTTCCTGCTGCATCGAACGGGTTCGCACCCTGAATGTCCGAAGAGGCTGAAATCCATCCACGCAATGTTGCAACGTTCCGGTTTGCAGAATCGCTGCACTCTGCCGGAAGTACTGCCAGCCGCAGATGCTGATATTTTGCGAGTTCATCCTGAACATCATCTGCGAAACATTCGCGAATTTGCAGCCGATGGTGGTGGACGCATCGAAGTCGATACGGTGATGAGTCCCGAATCTGCTGCTGTCGCCACGCTCGCGGTTGGCGCTGCGGTGGATGCCGTGTCTCGCGTTGTCAGCGGCGAAGATACAACGGCACTCTGTCTGGTACGTCCTCCGGGGCATCACGCCGTTCCCGAAGGGGCGATGGGGTTTTGCCTGCTGGGCAATGCCGCCATTGCCGCACGAACAGCGGTGCAGCGGTTGGGCCTAAATCGAGTCCTTGTCGTCGATTGGGATGTTCATCACGGCAACGGAACACAGGATGTGTTTTATGAAGATGAGCAAGTCGGATTCTTTTCCGCTCATCGATTTCCATTCTATCCAGGCACAGGCCGCAAGTCAGAAACCGGAAGCGGCGGCGGACTGGGAACAACGTTTAATCTGCCGCTGGAATTCGGAACGTCGCGGAAAGATTATCTGTCAGCCTTTGAAAACATGCTCACACGAGCCGCCGACTGGATCAAGCCTGACCTTGTTATCGTGAGCGCCGGCTTCGATGCGCATGCCGACGATCCTGTGGGATCTCTGGGACTGCAGACCGAAGATTTTCGGAGCTTGACCGAGCTGGTTCTGCAGGTGGCAAATGCGCATTGCGGCGGACGATTGGTCAGCATCCTTGAAGGTGGTTACAACGTCGATCGCCTTGCAGATTGCGTCGAAACGCACCTGACCGTGCTGTTGGAACAGGCATCTCCGGCGAACTGATCGATCTGGTCGCCTAGGGCAATTTTTGGAACGAACGCATGGTGACACCAGCAATGGCATAGCCCATGTCATTTGTAAGTTCGCAACCAGTCAGCAAGCTACCATTCTGGTCGATGGTCCAGCGTGCCGTCCCAGTAATGATCATCTGGCGTCCGTCGTTGAGCCACGAAAATTTCAACTCGGTTCCAGCGTCTGGTGATTCTTCCGACTGGAGACAGATGCCTTCGCGGGAATAGTTGACAACCGTCGCCGGGCACGACGTGGAATGCGGCTGCAGCCAATGCAGCTTGCCCGGAATGCTGCAGGTATAACGTATGTTGGCACGCATGCAGCCTGGTAAACGGAGAACATAACGATCCGGTACTTGATCTTCAAGCACGATTCCAAGTTCGATTTCTTTCTGCTTTTGTTCAAGGCTGTGGACTGTCCCGGGAATTGTTGTTTCGACTCCGGAAATGGCCGACTGAAAACCGACAGCGATCCGGTCTCCTGGCCGCCACTGGCAGTTTCCTGACACCAACGCATCAAATCCCATCGCCTGCACCACGGACATTTGCTGTCGCGTCCTGCCAGATGAAAGCACAACCCCTCGACGTCCGTCATTGACAGGCTGCACCCACCGCGACGATCCAAAGAACGTTTCCTGATGTTGACTTAACGGGTTTGGAGTATTCAACATGCATCTGCTCCTCAGGGGAAAATGAGACGAGAACCGTGCGGTCTCGAACCAATCGCCGAAGAGTTGCATAGAATTTCGCAGCATATTGCAAAGTTCGGGATTTCCAGCGGTGCATAAAACCGGAAAATCGGGTGCCGTCGAATTCAAGCACCTAGAACGACTGCGGGGCGGAAACCGGTGTTTCGTCTGGCAGTAAAGGCGTTCTGATCGACTGTGCGGCAGGATTTCCGTGACCGTACTGTTGAGGCACTGTAAACGGCAGAGTTTGATACTGAACTGACTGAGGATAATTCGACACCGACTGTGCCGGCATAAAACCTACAGGCTCGTCATAATCACGCATCGCCGACAGACTTTGCACCATCGTCACCACAGCCAGCGACAGCGAACAAACACTCAACGCAACAACCTGCACATTAAACTTGCGAGCGAGTCGCGGTAACGTATTGCGACGATTGATCTCGCGGGAGAGCGCGGGCCACACAGATTTGGTGTTAACGCTCGGTGTCTCGGCGAGAGGGTTGTCTCGCAGCGTTAGCAGAGCACTCATTGCATTGGACATCGACGCATGATAAGACCGACAATCGCCGCATTGGCCCATGTGAACCGCCAACTTCTGTTCTTCTTCAGAACGCAGATCATCACCGACATCCAGATGAATCAAATGCTTTGCATCGGAACAATTCAATGGCATTGCGGAATTCATTGCAATCTCCTTCATGTGTCACCCTGCGATAACCGTGTTTTCTCAGCTCGACGTTCACGACGTTCCCATGCTTCGCGAAACATCTTTCGCGCTTCTGCCAGACGCCAGCGAATCGTTGCTTCACTACGTTCCGTCACTGCGGCAACATCCGACGTGCAGAATCCTTCCAGATCCCGCAAAATCAAAACTGTCCGATACGCTTCCGGGATCTCGGCCAGAACGACCTGAACTTCCTGCGACAGATCCAGATTTTTACGTGGATCAACGACCGCAGGATCTGGAGCCCTGTCTTCGCCCGCGTCCGTAAACAAAGACCATCGACCGCGTCGACGAACTTTTCTTAAATGGTCATATGTTAAATTGACTGCCAGCCGAAAGAGCCACGGCCCAAATCGACGTGATGGATCAAACTGATCCATACGTTCGAAAGCTCGCAGAAACGATTCCTGAACCAGATCCGTCGCCATTTCCAAGTCTGGAATGAATCTACGGATGACTTTCAGAACGCGACGCTCGTAACGTTGAACCAGCTCGCCAAATGCGTCGTTGTCACCGTTTCTGGCCGCATGCACAAGACGCACTTCACTCTCCGAAGGGGCACCGCCATTTTCAGGCGAGTCCTCGGAATCAAGTGATTGATCTTCTGCGTCCGATTTGGACATTGTCCACATTTTCGGGCTTCTCCTGCGTGTTCTACGCAGTGTTTCGCCGCTTTGTTGGGGTTATTTGTTTGTTTTTTCGCCGAGAATTCGAATCAGCGCCATCCCTGCGCGGCGAAGAATAGCACACTTCGCCAGAATGCTTCCAGTCGCGTGATCGTTTTCCAGCCGCTCCGCAATTGCTATGATGTGGCCGGTTAAGAAGACTACGCTCCTGCTGGTTGCCGAAGATGGCTCGCAAAACGGTGGTGAAGGTTGACAATTAGAAGATCCGGACGAACACATCGTTGGGATATCCCACAGGGACAACGTCTCGCGATCTGGCAACGCTTAACGCCTCCGCAGATGTTCGTAGGTTCCTTTGCGCTGTTGATTCTACTGGGAACGGCAGGAATGCAGCTCATTCCCGGAATCTATGCCGACGAACCACTAAGCTGGCTCGACGCCTTGTTCACATCCACCAGCGCCGTGTGTGTGACGGGACTTATCGTCGAAGACACCGCCGTGTTTTTCACACCACTGGGCCAGGGGTTTGTCCTGTTACTCATTCAACTCGGTGGGTTGGGGATGCTGACATTTGCCAGCCTGATCATACTGGCTCTCGGGCAACGATTGTCGTTGCGTGCCGAAGCCAGTTCCATCGTCACTCATGAATCGGCACTGCATCTGGAAGGTCGCAACATCACACGCCACATCGTGCGATTTACGTTTCTCTTTGAAGCCATTGGTGCCTTGGTTTTGTATGCACTGTGGGTTCCACGGTTTGGATGGAAAGGTGCGGCATGGCCCGCCATTTTTCATTCTGTCAGCGGATTCTGTAATGCGGGTTTTTCGACATTCTCTGATTCGTTGATGAACTTTCAACGCAGCCCGGGCAGCTTGCTGGTGATGGTACTTTTGATTCTGGCCGGAGGACTGGGGTTTTTAACTCATACGGAAATGTGGCACTGGTTCGTATCATGGAGACGCAAGAAAGCCTTTCGAGTCTCGTTGCAAAGTCGCGTTGTGATTTTCGTCACTCTGCTGCTTACGGTTGTAGCAACGCCATTGTTTGCGTTGTTTGAATGGAACAACTGTCTCAAAGATTTGCCTATTGGCGACAAGATTACCAATTCGCTCTTCATGAGCGTGACACCTCGCACGGCAGGATTCAATTCAATCGATTACGGCAAGGCCACGGACAGCGCGAATCTGCTGACGATGATGCTGATGACCATTGGCGGATCACCCGGTTCGACGGCCGGCGGTTTAAAGACGACAACTTTTGCTTTGATCGGACTGATGGCGTGGTCCCGACTGCGAGGCTCAGAAGCGACCAACTGCAGCGGTCGTTCTGTGCCTGAAGAAACGACATCCCGAGCTGTCGGGCTATTCGTGATCGGCATCGGTTTTTCAATCGGCGGATTGTTTCTGCTGTCCGCAACCGAAAAAGCTGTGACACGCGGATTAACTGAACACATGTTTGAAGTCAGCAGCGCAGTGAATACTGTGGGGCTGTCGATGGGACTCACAAATAAATTGACGATTACTGGCCGTTGGGTGATTATTCTGATGATGTTTCTTGGCCGAGTTGGTCTATTGACTCTGGCGGCTTCACTGACAGTACCTCGTTCGCGATCCGCACGATTTCGGTATGCTTACGAAGACGTTGTCGTTGGGTAATGGAATTTCAAAGAGATAAGCTATGAGACGATTTCTGGTTGTGGGTTTGGGAAATTTTGGATCAAGCGTTGCGGAGTCACTGTTCGCTCAGCGACACGATGTGATTGCGATTGATACCAACGAAGACGCCGTCGATCGTGTTGCCCAATACGTAACACGTGCAGCAGTCGGCGACGCGAAAAATCTGCATACGCTGGAAAAAATTGGCGCAAAGGGAGCAGACGCGGCGGTGATCAGTACTGGTGATGACATTACTGCCAGCATTCTGACGACGATGGCCGTGCATGATCTTGGAATTCGTGACGTGTACGTGAAAGTGATTTCCCGCGACCATGCTCGAGTGATGGAGCGCCTGAAAGTCACGGAAACAATTTTCCCGGAACGCGAATCGGCACTCAGTCTTGGCAAGCGTATTTCAGGAGCGGGGTTGCTGAACTATGTAAATCTGGGCACCGGCTTCAGCATTCAGGAAATGGGTGTCCCGGAATCATGGACCGGCAAGACTCTGCGAGAATTGGAACTCAGACAACGATTTGGTATCACGGTCGTTGCCATTCACGACATTCTGACCGACAAGATGGCCGCATCCAGCAACCCCGACGTACGACTGCGCGATTCAGACACATTGCTGGTTGCGGGAAGCGACGAAGATCTCGCCAAAGCAGCGGCCGAACATTGATGTGCCAGGGCATGTAATCTCACCACACACAGCTCAAATCTGCCAATTTCAACTTTCGCCGGAACTTTGCTCTATGTCGCTTCATCGTCGCTCGTTCCTTACCAACACGCTTGCTGCCTCCACGACGGCCGCCTTGTTCTCAACAGGCACCACACAGGCGGCTGACGAAATTGCCTCGCCGAAGGCCACTCCGGCCCAACGCTTTGGAGTTTCAACGTATTCGTTTTTTAAGTTCGGCAGTACCGACAACCTGCCGGTGGATAAGTGCATCGAACTGGCCGCCGACATGGGCTTCGATGGCGTCGAGTTGTTGCACGTTCAGATGGAAGGTGATTCGCAGGCGTATTTGAATTCTCTCAAACGGAAAGCATTTACGCTTGGCCTGGATCTGATGGGACTCTCGACCCATCAAACATTTGTGTCACCGGATGAAGCAGTTCGAAAGAAGAACATTGAGCATACCACCAAGTGTCCGGAGATCGCCTGTCAACTTGGTATCGCAGACCGTGCTTGTTCAGGCCAAGACCTATTTCGGGGACGGCACATGGTACACGCTCGACATCTACTACTCTAAAGTTGCCGCGTTGCTGAAAAAACATGGCTATCGCGGTTATATTTCGCTCGAGTTCGAAGGCAAGGAAACCTACAAAACCGCCGTTCCAAAGAGCCTTGCAATGCTGCAGCAGGCGTTTGCGTAGCCGAGCGAAGTAGGTCCAGCCTGGGGTGCGCGACAAATAGCAGTTTTGGGGAAATTTGGTCTATTCGATTCGGTTGGTTTTTGTTCCATTACGTCGATACACACCCGAATTCAGGAGGGATCCGATGGGAACGAGAACTCTGGGCGAAATGACGACGCCGACGAAGAAACTGCTGGCATTTTTTCAACACAGCCGGGATGGCTGGAAGAACAAGTATCTGGACCTG
>Ga0209284_10004388_pt1 | contig 15922 bp, 13 predicted proteins | sample FRY03_FD_187211 | JGI IMG/M metagenome (GOLD analysis project Ga0209284, IMG submission 187211) | Freshwater microbial communities from Lake Fryxell liftoff mats and glacier meltwater in Antarctica - FRY-03 (SPAdes) (version 2) | ecosystem: Environmental > Aquatic > Freshwater > Ice > Glacier... | reverse complement strand
GTACCGGATCCGGCATCGGCTCACCGGCCTCGCGCGCCAGCCTCGCCATTCTCACCCGTCCCGCCCATTCGCTGATGAATTTCATTTCTCCCATGATTCCTCCTGATATTCGATGATCCCCATTTGGCTGCTAGGAATTTGCTTTTGGAGGGAGGCCCCTGGAGCAGCCGTGGGGCCGGACCGGAGGGCGGGGAAATGGGGGTTGGCAGCCCTTTCACTATCCTCACCGTCTCCACGCTCACCTTCGCGACGCGTAGGAAAAGCTCGATGGGGTAGGCGGGGTTTTGCATGGTTTCGGTGGCCCAGAGGTTGGCGTCGTTGATGATGTTGCTGGCTTTGTCGGTGGTGACGGACTGGCGTTCCATGACCCATTCCAGGGCGGGCTTGCCGTTGACTACGTAATCGTAGGCTTCCAGGGGGATGTTGCGGAGGGTGATGTGGGGGTTGTAGATGACTGTGGTTTTGTCGGGGACGTTCTTGTTGGTCTCCTCATTGCGCTTCTTGCCGAATTTCATTTTCACGACGCGGAACGTGGCGGCGCTTTGTAAGCGCCATGCCAAGTCATTTGAATTGGCATGGCGGATGCAATCCGCCGCCACGACCTCTACCGCAATCTCCGGGTGCATGGCGCTGGTCTCGTAGTTCAGGTGCCAATCCGCAAGCTCTCGCCCGGCCTTGGAGAAGGCCATGAAATTTGCGGACTTTTTCACCGCCGGGATGCGGGGGAGTCCCTTGGAAAGGTTGTCCGCGTAGCGGCTTTTATTCGTGTTTGTGTCAGGAAAAATAAACATGATTTACTTCTCCATAAGGAAAATAAATTCTCTGTTTGGCTTGTCAGCATCCCGCAGCCACTCATTCGTGCTCGTCATCATCGCCATGACATTTTTTTTGTAATCAACTTCTACTGTCTTAATAAGCTTTCCGTTTGTTTGAATTATTTCATTCAGTTCAGACGCCGTTGCGCGTCCCCCAGAACTATAAGAGAGCATAATCCATCGGCAGGGCGTTAACTGTATCAGCTTATCGATTGCTTCAATGGCCATAAATCGACCGTCCGAGTTTTTCCTGAATTCCTCAAAAATCGATCCAGAGATGCGATCAGAAGTATCCGCTCGGCGATTCACCTTCCCAAACAGTTCGGGCTTATCGTTTTTACACACCGAAGTCCAGAGATGATAATACGCGCTGTACCTAACCCTAGAAGGTGGCATTTTTTCATTATTAGAACCATAAGGGGGATCGAAATACGCTAAATCGGACTCAGTTCTTATTACACTCTCAAAAACGTCACCTCTGGTTACCTTATTCTCGGGACTATTATCGAAAACAAGCGGAACTCTTAACTTCAAATCCTGATGGGCACGAGCTGCCCATTTCTTTAGATACGCTGCATAATGACCGAGAGTATTGTCAACGCGATCCAGTGCGAGAATCAAGCTAGTTAACGCAACACATTTTTCAACATGATCAAGATCTAAGCGTTCTATCTCGTCACGGATCGCGTCGAGCTTTCTCGTGTTTTTTAAGAGCCAAGGCTTCTTCGTCCCATCTACCTGAACCCCATTGTCAACGCTTTCTCTAGTGATAACACCTCCGTAATTTTCTGTGTACCATCCATCTTGCGGCTTGACCGCGTTTAGGTGGTCAATAAGTCGAGAGTAATCTCGCCTATTCTTATTATTTTTCAGATAGCAAACACCAAAGACCTCCGACCAAACAGATCGATCATTCGAATGCACAACCTTTCCAACCTGTGAGAATGCTTGACCAACACGGGTTGTTCCCGAAAATCCATCAAAGACGGATTTGTAATTGGTAAGATTAGCCAATTCAAGTATATGAGGCAAAAGTTTTAGCTTAGATCCTGCGTACTTAACCCCTTCCGTCGTGGGAGGATCGATAAGCATTCCTGGAAATAGACATTCGTTCATCATGAATTCAAAGTTTGAATTGTTTTTTGATACGCTCAATATCTTCTTTTACGACTACAAGCGCATTTGCGTGACCTACGTCGGACGAAACCAAAGAATGAGAAAATAATGCGACTAGAATGTGATTATGCGAATAGTCAATCCAGCCCCCAGTGATGCTTTCGAAAAATTTCAGGCCATTTTTGGTGTGCGTCCAAAGCCCTCTTTGCAGTGCATTTGCGGATGCACCACCATATCGAACCTCACAGATGTAGTCGCCACCCTCATCAAAAAAACGGTAAACTGGGTGCTTTCTACCACTTCCCTCGTTCACTCTTTGGATCGAGGCGGCACTCGATAATGCGTGACGATAGTCAAATGTTAATATGTTACATCTCTGATTTTTCTCATCGTATATTAATGGAAGAACATTAATCTCATTGAAATCAGTAAAAACTTTGTCCCGGAGAATCTCTTGCACCGCCTCTCTGTCATTCACCAGATCCTTTTCCCTCTCAAGCCGTGGAAACATCGAACAAGTTTTGTCAGTCGAAAGCTGAAGAGGCCCGTCGCCAGAGGCCTTTAGGCTCACCGGAAAAGTCGCCTTGCTGATCTCGTTCGTTATCGTTATATCTTCTTCCTTCGACTTTGCACGGTAAAGATCTTTTCCCACATGGAGAGACTTAAAATCATACATATACTGGTTTATGAACTCAGCAATCGCAATTTCAGCTAAGTCACCGTGAGTTTTATTGCCTATGAGCCTCATAGTGAAGATATTACTCAGGGTCGTAATCATCAGGCCTGGATTCTTTTGAATGAAAAGTTTCAATCTTTCCTTGAAATCCTTGTAGGAATCAGTCTCTGGCAATTTCTTGGGTTCGGTTTTGTGAGATTCTTTTTTCATGCTGCTTGACTGATTAGTAGAGGAAATAAATTGCGCCGCCTAGCTTGAAAACAGTTCACTAAGTTTTCCGAAAATTTCTCCAGGGTATCCGCCTCTTTCTCCAGCCGGTGCTCCTGCAGGACATCAAGCGTGTGCTGCATGGCCTTTGAGACGGGATTGTGGCTGGCGAAGGAGTAGTCCGCGAAGAGGGAATCGAAGACGGGCTTGGTGATGAGGTGCTGGGCGAGCATCTCGATGACTTCGGCATCGGTGATGGAGTCGTTGAGATCGTCGCGCAGCGCTGCTAGGAATTTGCTTTTGGAGGGAGGCCCCTGGAGCAGCCGTGGGGCCGGACCGGAGGGCGGGGAAATGGGGGTTGACCTCGAATTCCTCGACTCCGCCATTCGCGACGGAGCCGCCGGGAACTTCGACTACATCTCCCTCAGCCCATATCCTTGCAACAAAGAGACCGCCCATCATTTCCAGACTCTCCTCCCAACCCTGCGCGCGCTTCTCAAAAGCCACGGCATCGACCCACTGCCCATCCACATCACCCTCACCGGAGAAACCCAAGACCTCGCCGCCATCGCCCCCCTCGCCATCGCCGCTGGCTACGAGCAAGTCTTCTTGAAATGCGACCCCACATTTCTCAAGGCTATACCCGCCGCACCCTCGAAAACTCCGTCATCCATCTCCTATTCCGATGCCGATTCCGTATCCATCACCCTCGGAGAGAAAAACCGATCCAAAGGCCTCGTCCAGCTCATCCCCTCCTCCACAGCTTGGGACCCGGAAACCAAAGCCAACCGCCTGCGAGTCACCGCATACCCTCCCGAATTCCGAACCTCCTTCGTCACCGATCCCACCTTCCTTAACCCAGAAAACCGAGAAATCGAAATCACCGTCACCGCCAAGCGAATCGAATCCGAAGACGGCCTTCTCAACCCAACCGGCATCACTCTCACCTACGAAGCCGTCCACGGCATCCGCAGCGCAGATCTCTGGTGGTCCGTCCCCGGCGACAACCAATGGCACACCCACACCTGGAACCTCACCGACGCCTCCTTCAAAGCCAAACTCGGCTGGAACTTCCGCCTCGACGCCTCCGGCGCCGGCAACGACGTCCTCATCAAAGAGATCAAAGTAAACCGATAGAACCCACCTGTTCACTAAAGTGAACACCCCCCCCCAACCCTTCTTTTACATTCGGAGATGCAAAATCGCCAAATGTTAAAGATGGGTTGAGGATGTGGAAATGCAGGAAGCGAAGAAGGGAATGGGAGCCGGGGCAAAGACCAACTGGGAACTTCTTCCGGCGGAGCGGCAGGCCGAACGGCAGGAAAACGACGAGCTTGGGATTGCTGTAGGCGCTCCGAACCTCAAGGCCGGAGATAGAATCAACCCGAATACCGCGGCCCGCAACCAGCTGATGCTCCTGCCAGCGGTCGGTGAAGTGACCGCCAATCGCATCATCGAAGCCCGGCCATTCAGGAAACCACAGGATCTGCTCAACGTGCAGGGGATCGGGCCCGCAACCATCAAGCGGCTGGATCCGTTCTTGCAACTCCCTTGAAGTAGGTGCTTGTGAATGAAAGCTCCTTCAAAAATGCAATTAGGGTCAAAAACTTTTTTCCGAATTTTAGGGAGAGTGCACATAAGAGTCCACTAATCCAGATCAAAGCTCAGGTGGCATGGTTCCATCAGATCCGAAGGCCATCACCTTAGATTCTGGAACGAACTCGATACCATATCCGATCCCTTCTTCGAACAGGGCGGCCTTGAGTTCACGGAAGATCGAGTGGGAGTCTGGGTAAAGGTAGATCGAAATATATCCGCCCTCTTTTTTCGCAGCCTTAATTCCCGCCATGAACTCCCTGTCGTCTAGCGGGTTCTCGCAGCCCCTGCCCCTGATCGGCCTTGCAATAAACCCATCACCACCGGGGAGCGGCTCCTTTGTCACGGCAGGATTCGAAGACAGATCCGCGCCGGTAGCCAGAGGATACAATCTCCCTCCCCAAACAATCACCGGATACGGATTCTTTTCCCCACCGCGCTCGCGCGGAAAGCGCAGCTGCTGAGTTAGCCCCTCTTTGAGATCCTTCAATTCATTGGCAAGGGTATCCATGCGCTCGGAGAGGAACTCGATCTTATCAACTATCGTTTTCGACATTCCCTCCTTCTCTATAGCGCTCCGGCGAAGGCGCTCCAACTCCTTTTCAAGCACCTCCGGATCCCCTGATTTGGCCATGGCCTCAAGTTCCGCATTTGAGATTTCCGCATCCTCGACCACTTTCGATTCACCGCGCAATTTTTCGACCAATGCTTCCAACTTATTACGCTTCAGATCAAGTGCGCCCTGACCCGTATTATCTTGGCCGGCAAGCGCCGTGATCGCTGCGTCGGCCTCTGCCAACTGTTCCTTCGCCGAGGAGAGCCTTCGCTCGATCATCTCCCCATGTGCCTGATTTTCGATCGAAATGGATACCCGGCTCTCGTGGCGAGGGATCAATGCCAAAAGGCACGAAATCAGGATGATTCCTCCGAAGACGTTCGACAGCGTATCGAGCATAAGCTCCAGCGGATCGTTTTGGTTCGAGAGTTGTCGGTTCCTTCTCATCAGTTTTTTTTATCTAACAAAATTTCCGTATCCTCCTCAACCGCGTCGTATCCCACTTCAAACCCTGAGTTCACGATGGCCTGCCGGATCTGCTCGAACCGGCCAGCTCCTGAAGGCCTGACGAAAAGCACAAAATACTGCTTCGTCGGTTCAAAACGTTCGATGATCCTGTAGAACTCTGGAAGGTTAGCCGCGGTAATGGGTTTAGGACTGTCAAACCTCATCACAACGGCCCGGGTCCGCGATAGATCAACGATGATAGGCTCCTTGGTTGTGTCAGACTGCTCAGGCACAAGCCTGACTTTAAGCCCCTTGAGTCGAGCGGCAGCAACCGAAGCCTCCGCCTGCTTGACCTTTGCCTCAAGATCACGCAGTTGGGGCGCCTGCTCGCTCACCACGCCCGCAGCCTCCTCTAGCTTTTTACGGAGTTCCTCAATTTCCGATGTAATACTGACAATCGCGACCCCCTTGGCCAGCAACTCTTTATCGGCACCCTCTTCCGATCCTCTTTGGACGGAAGACTTGCTCATCAATCTCGCTACTTCCTCCTCAAGGCGGGCTATCGAAGCTTCGAGTTCGGACTCACTCACCTTGGACTGTTCGGACGCCCTGAGCTGTTCCAGTTCGGTTTCGGCTCTCACCAACTGGTCAAGAACCTCACTCAGCTCCGCCTGGCTGGCGATCGGGGCATCCGTATCTCCAGACACACCTGTAGGACTCGCCTCATTTGGCTGCCTATCGATCTCGATGGCAAGCAACAGTGAAATCACGATGAGGACCCCCGTCACGGACATGATGATGTCCTGAAACGATAGGAGCCCCGACTTTGCGGTTTTCCCGAAATCTCCTCGTATTGAACCCATTGTTTTGTATTAGCCGGTGTTCCTCAATCTCAGTCTACTGGCCAGCTGGCGGCTGCAGTATTCGTTGCATGCGTCCAGCCAAGAGGATTCGCGGCTTTGGACGAAAGACACCGCCAGCTGCAGTATTAAGGCAAGGACCAGACATACTAGTGTTGTATCGAAAGCAGTGGCAAGCCCACCTGTCACTCCCGTGAGAGATTCCTTAATCCCAGCGAAATCTCCCTCTCTCTGCAAGGTCGCGCCAAAACCGCCGATCGCGGTACTGAGTCCGAGCACCGTCCCGATGAAGCCGAGGACTGGAACGGCCCACAACAACCCGTTGATCAACACGTAGCTCGCCGCCACCTGAGACTCGTCATTGTCAGACTGATCCTTCAAAATAGCAGTTACATCCGCAGTATGCCCGATGTTCTCCAAATTGGAGAGTGCTCTCTCCACCCGACTGAGCACTGCGAAATGGATGGGATTATCAACCATCTCGTGCATCCTCGTCGTCACATCTTTCGCTGTGTCCGGGGTGAGGACGAACTCCGAATCCGCCGGTAAAACGGGCAACCCGAAAGCCTTCAACTGGAAGCTAAGTTTTTTATTCTTCATCCAAAGCATCGCAGCCCCCCAAAAGAAAAACAGAACCGCCACATACTGAGTAGGCCCCCGGTCGACGAATTTTTCAGCAAAGCCGTCGAGAAAGGAAACCCGAGGTGCAACGAAGAGCATCAAGGCGAAGAAGCCTAGCGTTAGCAAAACCGCGATCCCAAACGCAAGCGTCTTGTTCGGAGAGGTATAGCGCCCTCCCTTGAAACCGAGGCGTTGCTCAGGGTCGTCGCGATGCCAGTGCAGCGCAATGCGATCATTCTCCAAACCGAAATTGGACGAGGGGTTGGTATCTACTTCATTCATAGTATGGTTCACTTCATTCAAACATCTTTACAAAAACTATTAATACGAGGACTAAAAAAAGCAGACATACGCTACAAAAAATACTGACAATAGCCGCTTTTCCTGGGCCGAGTTTCTCTCCTTCTCTGACTCGGATCATCTCCGACCAGGCCAGCGCTTGGATAAGAAATACTGCCAAGCCAACACTCAGACCGACCAATAGTCCTACCTTTCCCGTTGCAATGCTATCCGGCCATATGAGAACCACCAAGGTCAGAAGAGTAAAGCCCACCATAACACCAAGCGTTCCAGCGACAAACGCGACACCAGTTTTCGGAGCGGTGCCAGTAAGCATTTTCGTTGCTGCTATAAGCAGCCCGGAAACCACAGAAGCGATAATCGCCCCAACAATCATCACAATATGAAATCCCAACAGCCAACTACCAATCCAAATGGACAGATCGCGGGTTTCACCTATCGCAGATGCAACGAATGATATCAGGTAGAATACCCCGAAAATATAGGTGAGCCAAATGCCGCACCACGCGTGGGTATACCCGCGCAGTGTCCGATCACCTTTTGCAGCGAACAGGAACATGTAGCCGAAGATCAGCGACATGACCCACGAGACGAGATTCACTAGCGGAATAATAAACAGTAGCGACAGAACCAAAGAGGCCAACGCATAGCCGAATTTCGGCTCAACTCCAAAAGGAGGTGGGGGGGGCGGCGGCGGCAGAGGTGCTGTCGGGCTGCCAACCATTTCTCTGGAGACTGCCCGATGATCACTGCCGTATTCAGGGATTGCCTCAACAATCGGTGCCGCTGCCCTCGCAGGCTGGGACAACGAAGCATTCTGCTGACCGGCAGTTTCTCGCTTCTTATCGTCATTCAGCCCGGCGAGGAATTCACGGACCAAAACTTCTCCCTCATCACCTTGAACCTTAAAAAGCGAATGGATCTTGCGGTCGTTCAACAAGGACTTGATCTCGTCCACCGAATGCGGCCCCAGCATCTGTTTCTGCCAGGAAAGGAAGTATTTTTTACCCGTATTCATCGAAGTTCCAAAATAATTTCCTAGTCGAACTTGTGTCCGACCGGGTTCTTGGATAGGAGGAATTCAACCTCATCGTCACGCAATTCGATGAGGATAAGCGGACTCGACCTAACCAATTCCACAGCCGGATCGAAGCCCTTCCCATCCAAGGGTCCCGCGACGCAAAGCCGAACCCCTTCCTCAGACTCGACTGCCGTGAAGCCCAGCACGATCCCCTTCCCCGGATCATCCCGCAATTCGATCTCACCGTTGCGGTTCACGTGGCCACACAGCTCGATTTTCGCCCGCTCGACGCTGGCGATCATCTTTCCGTTGCGGACAATTTCGTCATAGCGCGATCCCGGCTGCCTCGTTGAAAAATATTCCTCCCAAGCTTTAGCACTCTCCTCCCGGCCTTTAACCATCCAATCTGATTCTAGCACCCATTCCTTCGCGCTAAGAGCCTCGTAATCTTCGATGTCCTTTTGCAGGGCTGGCGAGAGAAACACCCCCCACTCTGAGCTCGCACCACTAATCAGCCCGATGACCTCTCTAAGCAGGAAGGCGCGTGCCAGAGCCGGACAGGATTTAGCCTTGAAAATGGCATCAACCAACTCAACGGCAGAACGGTTGAAGCTGGTGCCGGTGTTGTCGAGGAAGCCGTAAAAGTTCAGTTCTTTCATCAGGGTAGCCGGCTTCGACAGCTCAGCAGAGAAATCTTCTGGCTGGGTTACGGGCTGGGATTTCATGTTGTATGACGGCAGGTCACTACGCCTTTTTGGAACCTCCGAAAAATCCATCTCCACCGTCATTACCTTGTTGGACGCGTTGGTCTCTCGCAAGGGTTCTCCACGGCTGAAACCATTGAGCGACTTGTACTCTATATGATAGACCTCCGCAAAGCAGGGGTGGCTTCTCAATTCCGTGACCCATTTACGATCCTTATCATCCGCCACCTTCGGAACCCACTTGCCATTCGCTGCTATTGTCGCGGCAAGTTTGTAGTCCGCAAGATCACCAGCGGTGAGAAGGTTAGCTTTGATCTTATCGCCAGTTGGAATCGCAGCTCCGACCGCCCGTGCCTGGCCTGCATCGGCAAACTTGGTCAACGCCAACACTTCCAGCTCTTCGCGAAATGAACCCGATTCATCCGCAGCGGCTAGACCGCGATAGGCGTCATCGACTGCATTGATTTTTTCTTGGATGCTCTCGATCTCGGAGACCGCTGCCTTCAGTTCTGAAGCAACGTTGACCGGAAGCTTGAGCAAAGGGTCTTCCTGTTCAGTGAGAGGTTCCATATTCTGAAGCTCAGTCCGAAGCGCCTCCAACGGTTTGGCTGATTCTTCCGCAAAAGCGCGGTAATCGACGCTCTCGACAAAGTCCTTACATCTTTTGGTGACCGCCATCGCCCTTTTCGCGGCACTTTCCTGGAGGGCGAGCAAGCGGCTCTCACCTTCGTTCCTGGCCACTGCATAACGCGACGCAAGTGGCGGCCTCAGATCCTCTGCTAGTTCCGATATCAACTTCCCGCAAGTCTCCAGCTTGGAATGCAGCGCAACCGCATCGTCGCGATCGGAAAAGCCGTTGCGCGCATCATCTTCGAGGCTCGATAGGAGTTGTTCAGCGGACGAAGCTTCGTCCGTGCGATTCGCGGCCCATTGTCCCGCCTTGGCAACCTTTGAAACAACAGACGGAAATTTGAAAATGAGGCCCGAGCGATCCGCAGACCCGACCAGTGACTTCGTCTGTTGGACTGATCCGGCTGCAATCGCATCATCAAGCTCGCTCTTGAATGAGGATGCCTGCAGCGCCACGAACCCGAACCCGGCACCCGCAATAAACACGATACCAACGAGGGCACCTACCGAAGCGTTCCTCATCTTTTTTCTAGATCTGGAAAGTTGGACAATCTGCTCCAAGCGATCCGTCGTCGCCCTAATCCTGGCGCGGGATGAACTCGGGACGTTCCCGCTCAGGGAGGCAAGCTCCCGTTCTTGGCGCCTGACTGCATCCAAAGTCGAAGTTGCGAAGGCGACAGTGATCCCCTCAGGTGTTACCCCTCGGGTCTCGACTTCCTCCGCGAGCGATTCCAGCTTCCTCACCAACTTACGAATTGCGGCGTCCCTTTCTGCCGCTTCACGATAACCTGTCAGGGCAGTCGAAACCGCCTGAAGTCTTTCAGCGAAGCCATCCTCACTAGGGAAACCGAAATCGCCCCCCAGCCTTGAGATTTCTGCCTCATGGCCGGCAGCAGATCTCCAGGTCTCAGGTTCCAGACCGGCTTCCGCCATTTTGAGCAATTCGCCCGTCCGCTTCCGGCCTTCCCTCTGCTCGTAAGCTCCACGCCTTGCAAGCGCACTTTTCCACTCCGCCCGCGACTGGTATTCCTCATCGGGCGCAATAGTCTCGACCTTTGCCATTCTCCCAACCAGTTCCTCATCCGTGCCGGATTGCAGACAGACCTTCAGTTGCTCCAATTCCGCAATCGTCCCTTTCCGTCCGAGCCTATGCATCTCCTTGACCGCATTCGCGTCTGAGGGATTGAGACGGGAAATGATACCGAGGAGTTCCAAAGCCTTATCATCGTCGCGGGATCTGATGGCGGAACGGTAGTCACGGTAGAGAGGATGGTTCGGTGAAAGGCCCTTTTCATAAAGTGCGGCCAAAGCATCCACCTTTCGGAAGTCGATCAAGGGGGCAACAGCATGGCCGTGAGCCTCACAATACTCCTGCCACACAACCTCGTCTCCAAACGCTAATAACTCCACCAGTCCCATAAGACTCGGGGACTCTTCTGCGACCTGTAAGGCTTCGATGTCGCTGTTGTTCTCCAACATCATCTGAATCCGGGACAGCCTTGCGTTCACGGATGCGCATGCCGCGTGGTATTGTTCAGCAAGCACTTCAGGCGGAATTCCCGCCGGGCGCTCTTTGAGGGTGTTGGTGATCTGATCGATCAGGTCGGAGAGTGATGTCATTTCTTTTTTCCTAATTCGATTGAAAACTCTTCGACGTAGACTTTTTTATTATCGTATAAAATTCCCACCGAAACTTTCTGATTTATGGGAAGCTCTGGGTCAACCTGCTTTCCAGTAGGATTCTCTAGGATCTTCAACACTAGGGCATCGTTGTCATCCATGTCATTCCCAGATATCCTAGAGATTGAACCAAGCTCTCTTCCATGCTCAGCCTTGAATCTTTTCTTTAGCCATTTTAGGGCATCCGGAACTACATTTTTTATGTGAGCAAAACCATGATTTTCCCAAGCATCTGCAAGCACCTCATCATCACTTCTTTTCTGAAGATTATTTTTTTCCTCATTCTCCTCCTGTAACGTCTCTCCCGCTTTTTTCGTCATTTCGAGAGCTTTTTTAAAAGCCGATGATACTTCTTTTGGCGGAGATTCAACCTCGCCCACCCCCGGCTTTAGCGACTCGATAACAAAGCTCTTCTCACCCCTCAAAATCGTACCTTTGTATGATTTATCTTTGAACCCAAATGCCCATTCTAAACTTACGTCAGGAATGGTTTTCGATCTAATTTCTTCCAGTTCCTCAAGGCGATGGCCGTCAAGATAAAGCCTGTAGCTGGCTTGGCCATTCTCTTTTGAAGGCACTTGTTCAAATCGACCTGATAATTTGAATTTGTTCATTTTAGCATCAGGCCATTTTCCAAAGTGAATAACTAGTCTATGCCCTTTATCAATTATTTTTAGTGGCGACGGGATAGGTATGTTCTCCAAAGCTCTCGTAATAATAATTTGATTATTTTCAAATTTGATTGTCTTACGTGAATTTCCTGATGCGCCTACTTTGATGATTTCCTCATCACCAAATGAGAATTCTACGTTCTGATAATCCTTCGCTTCTGAGATTTGGCGGAGAATTGCTGACCCTGGAACCTTAACAGAAAACTCATTTCCTTCTGGCTTAAAATTAGCGTAACACCACTCCTCGTCCTCAAGCTTAGGTGCTTCGACAGGAGGATTGTTTCCGGGCTTCGGATCATCCTTGTCCGGGCTAGTCGCCGCTATTTTGTCCTTATCTTCGGCCATCGGGGCGGGCAGTAAAAACTTCTTCAGTAGTTTCGGATTCTCAGCATTCACCTTTGCTGCGTATTTTTTGAGTTTATCCTCACCCAATCGTCCATGAATCTCCTCGATTGTTGAATCCGGAACCAACGTCACATCGTTGGCATACCTGATATCCATGAATTGATCCACCTCCTGAACCGTAACGGCGTTTGTGCCGTTCAGAAGGTTATCGACAAGGTTTTGATATTCTAGCTCCCACAAAGTGAGGTAGATCCGATCAATTCCCTCTTTTTTGAGCCATTCTGGCTTGTTGAATTCAGCTGCACGTCCAAGCGATTTCTTGAGGGCCAAGAGAAGTTCACCTGCGGACTTATCGGTCTTTTGCCCGTCATCTTTGCCTTTCAGCTCTTTAATCTGCTGTAAACTTTTCAAAAGTAAATCGCTAAGGCTGCCTTCAGAAGCCACCTCCCGAATCTGAATATCATTAGTTGTATTTATGAAAGCTTCCAGCTCCTTGGAAAGTTCTTCAGGAGATAGATCCTTCTTTCCGAGGTTCTCAAAGCCTTCCTTCAATCTCTGGACGTAGATCGGCAACTCATTAAGAACGGGTATCTCGCCCACTCGCGCGGCAATCTTCTCCGCATTTGCTTTTGGCTCGCCAACCTTAAAGAGTCGGTCGACCAGAATAGCCATCTCTTTCTCTTTCTTCGCTACCTGGACATTATTGTCAGTCTCCGAAGGCTTCTTCACCAAAAACAGAGCCGCGGCTATCAGGAGAAACAGCGCAGCGACCCCGCCGCCAATGATCAGCCAAAGTTTTCCGTTCCCCGATCCCTTGCTGGCGACGACAGCCTCCCTATTTCCTCTCGGAGCGCCTTCGCCCACACCCCTTGATGTTGTCCGAACCTGAAGTGGGCGGTGGGTGAGATCAGGTGGAGGCAAAACCCGCTGATGTGAGACTGGAGCAGCGCCTTCCTGGCTGGCGGCGCCGCGAATATCCGGCTTCGGCAAAGGTGCCTCGGTCGGAACTGGAAGATCAAGTGGCCGCGAAATATCGAAGACGGTCCGTGATGAAATCCGGGAGATTGCCGTTGAATCCGACTTCAAGGCAACCACCCAATCCAACTCCGCGAGTTCATCAGTGGGCTCAAGCGAAGTGGTGAAGGTCTTTTCCCATGGGCTCTGGCACTCCACCAAAGCTTCTCCAATAAGCGGAAGCATCGCGATACCGTTCGGGACAATGAGCGCACCGCTCTTCGGCGCTCCGTCCCACGCCAGAAGGCGTGAATGGATTGGCTCTCCAGTGGCAGCGGCCCACGCCGCACGTCCGGCGGCGGAATAGTTGGGCAGGAAGTTCCCGATATGCACATCCGCAGAACTATCGAAGGCCTTGGGAGCGCCCTCCCACTTGTCCAACCATGCGAATTGCTCAAAGATGTCGGCTGGAGTGAGACGCCGCTCGACCGCCTGCTTGATTTCCAGCGGAGAGATGATCAGATGATGGGCGATGTGGTTTGTCCGGCCCGTATGATCTGAGCCGGAATCGCGGATCCTGCTAAGCACATGTAGGCGGCTACTGCCAATCGTGACTTTCCGATGCGTCATCACGATACGGGAACGGTTCGTGCCCTGCATGTTGGCATACTTCGAGAAGCGTTCGATGGCGTTTGCCGCGAGAGGCGGGAGGTTTTTCGACCTCGCGACGACGCCGAAGCCGGATCGCCCGGCATCGAGCAATTTCGGGGCGCTTGTGTAGACGAGTTGAAGGGCCATGACTTATAAGGATTTTGAGGGAAATGAGTTGGGCGAGAGGCGGGAGAGCATCCAGAGAATGGGATCCTCGACCCTTTCGGGTTTCAGTTTCACCGGATCGGGGCCGATTCTCTCGACTCCATCCGAATCGACGAATTTCACCGGAGCGTGACCAAGCGAGGAAACCGCGAAGTAGGAGACCTCGGTGGAAATTGCCTCGACGTTCGAAATGATGGCCGGGCAGACGTCCATTAACAGCGCCCGAACACGTGCCGAATTCTGCTTTAGATGATCCAGATTGATCGTGGTTTCTCCACCCGACTTATCAATGACATCGAGGAGCGGCTCATCACCCAAAAGATGGAGCCAAGCATCCGATTTCCCGACAATAACCGAAATCGGCGTCGAGATCTTTTCGTGTGATGCCATACCCAGCAGCTCCTTGATCCGAGCTTCGACCTCGGAAAGGATCACGTCCTGCTGATCGGCTTGATTCTTTTCCAACTGCGGATCAGCCACACCCTGGAGACGTGCTCGAAACTCGCTGTTAAATAGGGGGTCGAATAGAAAGATGACTCCGGATGCAACAGCAATGTGCTGGGCTCCCGGGGAGTCGGCACTGTTGCGTCCGGGTTCGAAGTGTTCTCCTGCGTTATCGTAGAAGACAGTTGAGAAGCCTTGGTCCGGGCGTTTATCATCTGACACACGGAAAACAAAGGGCTTGGGCAGCATCACCTGCCTTCCCTGGCGGGGAAGGCGTTCATAAAGGGCGCCTTCCAAATCGGTCTTAGCCAAATAGGCATCCTGAGGGGTGCCGGCCCCGAAGAGATGTCGCTTCATGTCATTGAGAACCGCATTTTCCGAAGGTGATGCATCCCTGAAGCTCGTTCCGAACTCCCTGAACAAAACGTTCTGGAGCACCTTGATCAGAACGCTGAGATAATATGACTTGCCGGAAGTGGGTGCTCCCACGATGGAGAAAATGTAGTGGGGTTCCTCGATAAATCCCTGCGGCAGTTTCCTCCGGCAATGTGGACACGCCAACTCCGGGGAGGGAACCCCCATAGCATCCAGAGCCTGCCCCCGGTCATTGAACCGGCTGGCAAGGAACCGCTGCATATGCTCTTCCCCGAGGATCGGATCGCCACGGAATGAGGCATGGACGGCGATATTCATCAGGTCACCCTGATCGAACTTCAGCCAGCAGACCGGGCAGGTGAACTCACCATACTCGGTATCAATCCCACTGATTTCCGGCTCTACTACCATTTTCGAGGGCTCCTGCTCCTGCCCGAAAGAAGAATTCATACCACCGCTCCCGGCGAGTCTATCTGCCACATGCTCCGCGAAAAAACCCATTGATGACATCCCACCGCAAAGCGCGACGCACCCGCTGCCTCCTCCTGCAATTAGCGAGACCTCCCATGGCTGAATTGGGCCGTCCAACTCTTGAGCTCCTTGCTGCCAGATCCACCATTCCCTCGAATCCAGGGACCGGAGCCATTCCTCCCCCTCCTGTCCACCAAAATAGAGAGCAATAGGATGCCCATCGATTACGAGTGTATGCTCACCCACCGTATCAATGATTCCGGAAGTTGCCTTTTCGCCGTTCAGGAAAATACTTTGCATGGGATCGTGGGCTGCCAGTCGATACCCGCTCATGGTACGGATGATACGAACCCAAACACCAGCAATTCCATGCTTGTCATCCAAACGCAAGTCGCATCCAGCCGAAGACCCGATCGTGAATGGTCCTCCGTTCACCTCCGATCGTTTTTCTCCAATACAGTCAAATACGCTCAAGCTATTAGCCATTGGATTGTAACTATTCAGGTCCGACAGTGTCGACGAGGTTTTTTCCTAGGCTCAAAGGGGATTTGATCAAATCCGCGAGAGTTCGGACTATTTTCAACGACTGTTTACGGGCGCAGGAGATAATGCTTCGG
>Ga0209284_10004387_pt1 | contig 15926 bp, 13 predicted proteins | sample FRY03_FD_187211 | JGI IMG/M metagenome (GOLD analysis project Ga0209284, IMG submission 187211) | Freshwater microbial communities from Lake Fryxell liftoff mats and glacier meltwater in Antarctica - FRY-03 (SPAdes) (version 2) | ecosystem: Environmental > Aquatic > Freshwater > Ice > Glacier... | reverse complement strand
GGCAGGTTTCTTTCAAGCTCGTGACACCGAGAGATTCGTGGAAAACCTGATCGTAGTGTGGGGATTCCTCACGAGCAACGTCTCCACCTGCGATGAGTGAAATCTGATTGCGGAGATCCGAGATACTGTTGTTCACCGGAGTGGCGGACAGGAGGAGGACTTGCGTTTTTCCACCAGCCTGAATGACGTCTTCCATCAAGACCTGATAGCGCGGGCGGCGGATGGTTCCGTCTTCGTCGGGTGTCCCGATACTATTGTTCCGGAAGTTGTGTGATTCGTCGATCACGATGAGGTCGTAGGCTTCCCACCGGAAGTCAGCCAGGGTGCGACCGTCGGATTCACCAGAGATGCGGCCAAGGTCCGTGTGGGACATTAAGCGGAAATCGAGCTTGTCTTCGGGAATCGGGCAGAGGCGATGATCGGCCCGATAGACTTCCCAGTTCTGGCGTAGTTTTTTCGGGCAGAGAACGAGGACGTTTTTATTGAGCGACTGATAGGCCTTGATGACGGCGAGAGCTTCGAAAGTTTTACCGAGTCCCACACTGTCAGCCAGGATGCAACCGCCGTAGTCACGAAGCTTGTTCAGCATTCCCTTCACACCATCTTTCTGAAACGAAAAGAGTTTGCTCCAGATCCCTGATTCTAAGAGCGATGTTTTACGGAGAGAGTCTTCTGCGCCTTCGGCACGCTCAAGTTCCTCGCCGAAGATGTGAAACAAGGTTAGGAAATAAATGAACTCAGGAGAGTGATGATCGTAGATTCTTCTCAGGTAGGTGAGGACCTCCTGTTTTACGTCCTTTGTGAGCGATTCGTCGTTCCAGACTTCGTCGAACCAAGAGAGTAATTCTTTTTTGTCGCGATCATCAGTCACGACGAGGTTCAACTCGATGTTCCCACCATCAGGATGAAGCCCGAGCCCTGGGACGGTGAAGTTAGAGCTGCCGAGGATGGCGCTGGAGGCGTTGAGGTTCTTGATGTGGTAGGCTTTTCCGTGAAGGAAGCCGGGGCGCACGATGGAGCGGACTTCGACTATGCTCTCGATCCACTCGGCACAGGCTCTGGCCTCGGCATTGAGTTTGAGAGCCTCACTGGAAAGTCCAGTCGATTGGATTTTGGCTGGGGGAGCGGTTTGTTTTTTGGCGATGTCAGTGACGAAGGTCGGCTCGCCGAATAGGAAGCGGAGATGGTGGGCTGATTCTAACTCCGAGCGCAGGGCGGCATAGGCATTGACAGTGAAGTAAGCTGAGACAAAGGATAGCTCGGTGCCTTCCTTGATCTCTTCACGCAGGAAGTTCGCAACCGAGCCACGGGTTGGGCGATTGTCGACAAGGGAGGATGAATTCATTGGACTGCGAGATACTCGAACGTTTTGGAACGAGAGGGAATGATATTATCTGAGCTTTTCAGAATCTCATTTTGGAAATGATGCGCTGGTAGACCGTCTTTATGACTTGGGTGATTTTAGCTGTGTCTGCGCTAGATCTTCCGGTTTTCACAGGTTGTGAGGAGGTGGGGGATGTCGCAATTTGTCGTCGAGCGCTTCGAAGGACTTAAGGATGTCTCCGATTCTGTCTGGGCAGTGGCCATTTGTTGGACGTCCAGGCGTTTTGAAAAGCCTTCCGGTCAACTCGTGGGAGTGCCGAGGCTGATTAGAAAAGGAGGTCGCGGGGTTCTTGAGGAGTTTCCTGAATCTCGGGAGCGGTGGCGCTGGCGACTGGAGGCAAGGGGGTGACGAGCGGAGCGGGCAGGGGGAACTGGCGTTCGAAGATTCCGGGGGCGGTTTCGTTGGCGGTGGCGTAGGCATCTTTGATCATCTCGAGTTTGGCATCGAGGTTGTCAATGTAGTGCAGGGCGTGGGCCTCCGGAGTGCGCGGGAGGGTGGGTGAACCGAAGTCGTATTGCCCGTGGTGGGAGGCGATGAGGTGGAGGAGGTGCAGGCGAACGTCTTCGCTCGCGGGCTCGACTTCGCGCCATTTTTCGAGCGGGAGGTCGCGCCAGAGTTTGTTGACGAGTTCCATGCCCAGCGGGATGTGGCCGAGCATTTCCCCGTGCATGAGGTGGAGCTGATTGAAGCCGGATTCCGGGTAGGTGTTCTCCCAAAGTTTTCCACAGTCGTGGAAAAGGACGCCCGCGATCATGAGGTCGTGGTTGAGGTAGGGGTAGACTCCGCAGATGGCATCGGCGGAGCGCATCATTTGGGCGACGTGTTCCACGAGACCACCGCGCCGGGCGTGATGGTTTCGCCGGGCCGCGGCGGTGCGGCGGAAGCGATCTTCGAATTGGTCGACGAACTCATCGCAAATCGCTTTGAGGCGTGGGTCGGAGAGCTGTGAGAGGAGGTCGCAAATGTCCTCCCAATCGGCGTTTTGTTTGGCTCTGATTTCGGGATCTCCGGCAAGGAAGTCACGACGTTCGTCCTCGGTGAGTTTGCGAAATTTCCAGGTGCGTCCGTCGATGCCGTATTGGTTTTGCGTCCAGTCGCCCGAGAAGTGTAGGAGGGTTTCCCGGGGAACTTCCGTGGCGAGGTTCCACTGGGGATGGTTGTTCCAGATCTTAAGGGTGATGTTGCCGGTGGAGTCAGCAACGGTCCACTCGAGGTAGGGTTTCCCTCCCTTTGTTTCCTTCTGTTTGACGTTCTGAATTTGGCCGCCAAAACCGGCCTCAAGCGGCGTCTCGTTGGTGGTGGAAAGGAGTTCGCTGAGGGACATGATTCAACAGAGTCGGATCATGTCCCTCATCGATTGGAACCAAAGAAAAAAAAGTCCTTTCGTGGAATAACGAAAATTTCCGTCTCCGGTGAGGGTAATGAGCCCGCAGTCGACGTTGTGATCGATTTGTTGTCGCATTTCGCTTTCGACCTTGGAAACGAGCGTATCCGGATCGGGCATCAAGAGATCTTTGGGCTCGAGATTCAGCTTGGCGAGGTGTTTGCGGTGATCTTCAAGAATGAGTTCGAAGCGGTTTTTTTCGCAGGGCAAGTGGCACCAATGATTGCCCGGGGCGTGCTTGAGAGTGGGCGAGAAGGGATAATTGGTGGTGTGAATGGACCGGCCATCGGGGGTCGTCGAGGTTAGGGTGACGAAGGCGAAGGCGATTTGTTCGTGCTCACAGAGACATACGGCGGCGACGGCTTTGGCCTCGGGGTGCCAGAAAAAGCGGAAATATTGTTGCATGCCGGTCCAGTCCCAACCGCTGTCAATGACGTGATCGAAGTCAGCTTCTTCGATCTCGCTAATGAGGCGGGCGGCGTTGGGGAAGTGGTCTTCTGACGGGGTATTGACCAGTTGGAGGCGATTACTGAGAGGGAAGCGCAGGGGTCGGATACGGGTCAGGAGGTCGATCCAAGGAAGAAGAAACCACAGGCCAACTCCGATCACGCCTGCGCCAATGCTGGCGCAGAGGAAATAAAAGGTTAGGAATGAGGCTGCGAGGAAGGTGAGGGCCCCGATTTTTCTCAGCGTGATCGTCCTGCACGACCGGAGGGCGACTCCGAAGATGACGCAGGCAAGGACAATAAGAAATTCACGCATAGAGATTTGGAGCTATTGGCAACTCGGCTGATCTTTGAATCTTCCCCCAGTTTTGTGAGATTGCTAGTGGATTTCGCGGGTTCTCTTGCGGAAAGGGGAATTGTTTCTATTCTCGAGCGATGGCAATCGAACCATTTGAAGGAATTTGGCCGGAGATTCCGGAATCGGCTTTTGTCGCGGCGAGTGCCGATGTGATTGGGCGGGTGACTCTCGGCGAGGAATCGAGCATCTGGTATCACGCGACTCTTCGCGGCGATCTCAACGAGATCACGATCGGTCCCCGGAGCAATGTCCAAGATAATGCCGTGATTCATTTGGCGGACGACTACGGCTGCTATGTGGGTGAGTTGGTGACGGTTGGCCATAGTGCGATTTTGCATGCCTGCACCGTCAAAGACGAAGTGCTGATCGGAATGGGGTCCTGTGTCCTGGACGGCGCAGTGATTGGAGCGCGATCGATCATTGGTGCGAATGCCCTCGTGACGGGGGGGATGATCATTCCTCCTGGATCTTTAGTCCTGGGGAGCCCGGCCAAGGTTGTTAAGACTCTCGACTTGAAGGATCAGCGGGCCATCAAGAGTTGGGCTGAAAAGTATGTGAGGACCGCCAAGAAGTTTAAAGCCAGGTCACTTGATCGCTGAATTTGTCCTTACCCATCACTCCATGATTTCGCAACGATTCCGTCTTTTTACCAAGCGGTTCCTCGGGCTCATGCTGAGAACGACCGAATTGACGAGGAGCGGATGGTGATCGCGAGGGCTTCGAAATTCTAATCGACGGGGAGAGCTTCCGGGATGTCGTCGACAGGAATGGCTCTGGGGATGTCATCGACAGGAACGGCTCTGGGGATGTTCTCTTCAACGGGGCGGACTAAGACGGCTCGTCCGGGAGCGATGGGGCCATTTTTATATCCGGGGAGCCGGTCTGCGGCTTTCATGATGTCGGCCCAGATTGGCAGGGCGAGGCTGGCACCGGAGCCATTTTTAATAATGACCTCGCCGTGATCCATGCCGACCCAAACGGCACAGGTTAGGGCGGAAGTGTAGCCCGCAAACCAGGCATCGTTGGGTCCGTTGGTCGTGCCGGTTTTGCCGCCGGATGGTTTGGTGAACCCATAGGTTGAGCGAACGGCGCGACCGGTGCCTTGTTGATTGACTTCCTCAAGGAGGCGGGAGACTTCCCACGCGGGGCCGGCCTCGGTGGCGCGGTAGGGAATGGGTCCGTTTTCGAAGAGAATGTTCCCGTCCCGATCCTTGATGGACTGGATGTAGTAGGGGCGGTAGCGGGTTCCTCCGTTGGGGAAAATGGTGTAGGCGCTTGCGACAGCTTCGGGAGTGGCTCCCCATGAGCCGAGGAAGGATGAATGGACGCGCTCGATCTTGTCGATGTCGAATCCGGCAGACCGGGCGACGGAGAAGACCCGATCAAATCCGGCGACGCTCGCGACGCGAACTGACGAGGTGTTTCGGGAGTCGATGAGCGCTCTGGAGACCGGGATCTCGGCATAGTATTTGCCATCCGAATTGAGTGGGGACCAGTCACCGGTCACGCCGGGAATTTCACCGGGGCGAATGGGCGCGTCGCTGACGGTGTCGTAGGGTTTGATTCCTTTGTCGAAGGCCGCCAGAAACATGAAGGGTTTGAAGATGGAGCCGACAGGACGTGAGGCTTGGAGGGCTCTGTTGAATTGAGATTCGGTGGCATTGCGACCACCGACCACCGCGAGGACCGCACCGGTGGTGTTGTCGATGACGACGGCTGCTCCCTGAATGTAGGAAGGATCGCCTATGCGATTCCAGGAGGCGCGTTTCTGGTGGGAGAAGCCCGGACTTCGTTCGACTTGGGCGAGCCGGTTCTCGACCGATTTCTCGGCGATTTCTTGAATGTTGGGATCGAGGGTGGTCTGGATACTGAGGCCACCATCGCGGATGTTTTCTTCTTCGAGGATGCGGTCGAGATCGCGCCGGATGGCATCGAGCGCATAGCTGCCGGCAAGAAGGTTTTTGTTCGCAGTGGCGATGTTCAGCGGATCGGCACGGGCTTTTCCGGCGTCGTCTTCAGTGATGAATCCGTTCTCGAGCATCTTGGTGAGGACCCAGTCCCGCTGGACGGTGGCGCTTTCGAGATCTTTAAAGGGGTTGAATCGGTTGGGAGCCCGGATGATTCCGGCGAGGAGGGCCGAGTCGGAGAGCGTGAGGTCTTGGGCGGGTTTATCGAGATAGGTCTTCGAGGCCACTTCGATGCCGCGAATGGAACCGCCCCAGAAAATGCGGTTCATGTAGTGTTGGAGAATCTCGTCCTTTTCGAAATTTGACTCAATTCGGACGGCGATGAAGGTTTCGAGAACCTTGCGGTGAATGCCGCGAATCAGGCTTTCGCCGGGTTTCTTGAGGTCGTAGCTATTGCGGGCGAGCTGCATGCTGATGGTGCCACCACCTTCGAGCTTGCCGCGGGTCATGGCCCGGTAAGCAACACGGCCAAATGAACGGAAATCGACCGCGCCGTGGTTGCGAAAGCGGGCGTCTTCTTGGGCAATGAGAGCATTGACGAAGAAGGGGGAGACTTCGTCGTAGTTGACGATGAGGCGGTTTTTGCCGTGGAGGTATCCGATCTCACGGCCCTGAGTATTCTTCAAAATATGACCGTTGCGATCGAGGATTTCGGTTCGCGCGGGCATGATTTCGACTTCTTTGAGGTCGTAGGTGCAGGCGAGGGCGAAGTAGATGATGGAAATGAAACAGCCTAAGATGGCTCCAAGGATGCCCAAAGAGAGCCCCGCGCGGGTCGGCCATTTGATCCAGCCCGGCAGGCCCTTGGTGAGCCAAGCTACGAGTGAGAAGGGAAGAAGGAAAAACGACCGGGCTCGAAAGGGGGATTTCTCGACAGTTTTGGAGGATTTATTTTTCGTTGTGGCCTTTTTCTTGGCCGATTTGTCGGATGCCATGGTTGCTGGGGAAACCTTACTTTCTGTTGAGGAGAGTCCAAGGCCTCATTTATTCACAAAGCGACAGATTGAATTTTTTCCAAACAAAGCGACTCTTATCAATCGGTATCTAGGTAGGAAATCATGAAAAGACTCATCACCATTCTTGCAATTGCGTTCTCAGGAACGTTGTGGGCGGTTCCCAAGGTTGAAAGCCTGGGAGATCTCAGGGAACTAGAAGCGCGTGTGAAATCAGTCGTCGAGACCCGCACGGATTGCACTGTTTCACTGGTTGCTCCGGAGCTGGGGGCATCGGGGAGCGGGGTCATTGTTTCTGCGGACGGATTAATTTTGACGGCAGCGCATGTCGTTGAGGGCAGTCGTGAACTGACGGTGATTTTCCCGAACGGGAGCCAAGCGAAGGCCATGGTGCTCGGGGCGAACTACAATCGGGATGCCGCGATGGTGAAGTTGATCGGCGAGGGACCCTGGCCCTTTGCTGAGGTGGGCGATTCTTCGGCCTTGGAAGTCGGTGATTTCGTGGTCGCGATGGGGCATCCCAAGGGCTACGACCCGACCCGTCGCCCGCCGGTGCGATTTGGTCGGATTATGACCAAGGGTGATTTAGAGTTTTTGACCACGGACTGCACCTTGATTGGGGGAGACAGCGGTGGCCCTTTGTTTGATCTCGATGGACGGGTGATTGGCATTCATTCGCACATTGCCCCGGACCGTCAGGTCAATAACCACGCTGGCGTGACGGGATTCAAGAGTTCCTGGAAAAAGATCCTGGCCGGAAAAGCCTGGGGGAAATTGGGCGCAAATGGACGCGATCCCAACCGTCCTGTGTTGGGACTTCTTTTGGAGTCTGAGGAAGGCGGGATGCGGGTCAAGGAGGCCCGGGAGGGCAGCCCGGCTTTTTCGGCGGGAATTCGAACAGGCGATCTGGTGGTGGAAGTCGCCAATCTGGAAATTTCGGACCCCGATAGATTGGGCAATATTTTCGCCGACTATCAGGCCGGAGAGAAAGTTTCGGTGATGATATACCGCAACGAAAAAGAGGAACCCAAAACCGTGACCCTCGGAAGCCTGGGAGAGATCTCCAAAACTTACCGCCGCTAGAACGATGAACACATTTTTACTTACGACAAGTCTACTGACTGCAGCGCTCTCGGCTCAACTTATGCCGCCCAAAATTCCGGTCGCTGACCGGGAGGCGACCACCGAGCAAGCCGAGACTATTTTCAAGACACTGCGCGCCGTTAATGATGAGGCAAAAGACGTGGTGTTTCCAATTTATACCGGACGCCAGCGTCTCGCCTACGGAATCTCAATTGGAGAGGGTCGACTTTTGGCAAAAGCGAGTGAGGTCGTGGTCAACGCAATCATTTACACAGTTGATTCCGACCGACAGTCATTGCGGGCCACGATTGCAGGGGTTTATCCAGAGCACGATCTTGTTGTCTTAAATGTGCCTAATTTAACAGCACCGGCAGCGAAATGGGCGGATGCCTCGCAGCTTGCCGAAGGGACTTTCCTAATAGCCGTCCTTCCGGATGGTGAAGCCCACGCGATGGGGGTGCTGAGTGTGCAGGAGCGGAGTCTGCGAACGGAGGATCAGGGTTTTCTGGGGATCCAAATGGATCCTCAGGCAGTTGGTAAGGGCGTGAGAGTCGAAGCGGTCGTCCGTGATTCAGCGGCGGATGAAGTTGGGATTGTCGCGGGCGATGTTATTACGATGATTTCAGGCGAAGAGGTGAAGGGTTTTTTTGAGCTGTCGAACCGTCTTCGCCGTCTCGAAAATGGCGAAAAGCCAGAAATAAGATTGATTCGTGGTGAGCAGGAACTCTCGGTGACGCCGACGCTCCAAGGACGTGAAATTAATGAACGGAGGTCAGATCAGCTTGAAGAAATGGATAGGATGAGTGGAACGCGCAGTCAGGTCCGTGGGAACTTTGCCAACGTTATTCAGTCAGATATGGAGCTCGAGGCGAGCGATTCCGGGTTGCCGGTGGTCGATCTCGATGGTCGAATCGTGGGGATGGTGATTGCCCGAGAAGGCCGGATTAGCACCCTGATTCTCCCTGGTGATGATCTTGCGAAGATCATTGAGGAGAAGCCTCAGCCGTTGCTTGAACGTCCTCCGATGGCGGCGAGACGACCAGCGCTAGATAGTCGTCGCGAGCGGATGCAGGGGGAACTCGATGATATGAGGAGAATGATGCAGCAGCTTCAGGATGAGCTGAACCGCGAGTGATTTTAGCCTTGGACTTCAAACTGACTACGCCAGTGGTCGAGGCGTTCCTTGATGCGGAGTTCCATCCCGTTGGGGGTGGGAGTGTAGTAGGTGCGGCCTTGGGGGAGGTAGGCTTGGGGGGTGAAATTGCCTTCGTAGTCGTGGGAGTAAAGATAGTGCATGGCGGCTTTGTCGGCCCCGGATTCCTCAGCCAGCTTTTTGCGAAAGCGGGTGCGGAGGTGCTCGGGGACTTGGAGGGTGGCGCCGTTTTCGATGTCCGCTTGGGCGGCGCCAAGGGCGGCGTAGGCCGAGTTTGATTTTGGGGCCGTCGCGAGGTGGACGGTGGCATGGGCGAGCGGGATTCGTCCCTCGGGCATGCCTAGAAATTCGAAAGCCTGTTGGGCCGCGATGGCGATTTGGAGGGCGGAGGAATCGGCGAGGCCAATGTCTTCGGATGCTGAAATGACGAGTCTCCGGGCAATGAAGCGGGGGTCTTCTCCAGCGTGCAGCATTTTGGCGAGCCAGTAGAGGGCGGCATCGGGATCGGACCCCCGGATGGATTTGATGAAAGCGGAGATGGTGTCGTAGTGTTGATCGCCATCGGAGTCGTAAAGGACCGCTTTTTGCTGGATGGATTCAGCGGCGATGGCGAGATCGAGGATCACGGTGCCGTCGACAGGCGGAGTGGTGAGGATGGCCAGCTCGAGAGCGGTGAGGGCTTTGCGGGCGTCGCCGTCGGCCTTTTCGGCGAGGTGTCGAAGGGCTTCGGGATGGGCCTCGATGGACATCTTCCCGAAGCCGCGTTCTTTATCGTGGATCGCTCTTTCCAACAAGGGAATGAGGTCGTCGGTGGCCACGGGCTCAAGTTGGAAAACTTGGGAGCGGGAGACGAGGGGGGAGTTGATGTAGAAATAGGGATTGTGGGTGGTGGCTCCGATGAAGCGGACGGTGCCCCGCTCGAGGTGGGGAAGGAGGGTGTCCTGCTGGGCTTTGTTAAAGCGGTGGATTTCGTCGATGAAGAGGACCGTGGTCTGATCGCGCAGGGTTTGGAAAGTGCGGGCCGTTTCGATTTTCGCGCGAATTTCGGCGACGTTGGATTCGACTCCGTTGAGGGACTCGAAGCGTGAGCCGGTGGTGCGGGCGATGACATTGGCGAGGGTGGTCTTTCCCGTCCCGGGAGGGCCGTAGAAGATGAGCGAAGTGAATCGGTCAGCCTCGATGGCGCGCCGGAGGAGTTTTCCCTCGGCCAGGATGTGTTGTTGTCCCGCGATTTCGGCGAGCGATTGCGGCCTCATGCGGGCAGCGAGGGGAGACTTTGGGTCGAAGGCAGGGGTATAGGACGGTGATTCTTCCGGGGTGAAGAGCGAGTCCATGCTTAGGTTTTAATCAGTAAGGTGGGCTTGTGACCACGTAATTTTCCTGCTATCGTGGCGTTCGTGAAAACGCTTCCGAATCTCTTTAAGAAAAACGAGGAATGGGCTCATGCGATTGAGCAGAATGATCCTCATTTTTTTCAATCGCTGGCGGAGCAGCAGTCGCCCCGGTATTTATGGGTGGGGTGCTCTGATAGCCGGGTGCCTGCGAACCAGATTACGGGGCTGCAACCTGGGGAGGTTTTTGTGCACCGGAATGTTGCGAATGTGGTGGTGCAGACCGATTTGAACATTCTCTCGGTGGTGCAATTCGCGGTGGAGGTCTTAAAGGTGGAGCACATCATTGTGTGCGGCCATTATGGTTGTGGCGGAGTGCGCGCGGCGGTGGATGGTGAGCGTCACGGCTTGATTGACAATTGGATCAAAGGGATTGGAGATATTGCGGAGCAGAATCATGAAGAATTGTTCGTGCTTGAGGATAGTAAACGGCTTGACCGGCTCTGTGAGTTGAATGTGGAGGCCCAGGCTCGGAATATGAGCCGGACAACGATTGTGCAGGATGCGTGGGAGAGGGGGCAACCCTTAGAGGTGCACAGCTGGATCTATCGCCTGAACGATGGTCGCCTGCATTCTCTGGCGGATCCCATCATGGCGCGAGGTGGGTCTTGCCAAGATCAGGTGAGCTGACTGATACTGGCGGGGTGAGCGATTCAGAGCAGCCGCTGGTAGGTGTGGTCATGGGAAGTGATTCCGATTGGCCGACAATGGAGAAGGCCGTTGAGGTTCTTCAGCAATTTGGAGTGCCCTACGAGGCCAAGGTGGTGAGCGCCCACCGGACGCCGGAGTTACTGGTGGAATATTCCAAGACTGCCCGAGATCGTGGCTTGAAGGTGATTATTGCCGGAGCGGGCGGAGCCGCCCACTTGCCGGGCATGGTGGCGGCCATGACCATTCTGCCGGTGCTCGGAGTGCCGGTGCAGTCACGGGCCTTGAGCGGGATGGATTCGTTACTTTCGATTGTGCAAATGCCGAAAGGGATTCCGGTCGCGACTTTTGCGATTGGTGAAGCCGGAGCGGGCAATGCCGGTCTTTCGGCGGTTTCGATTTTGGCGATTGCCGACGAAGAGCTGGCGGCGAAGCTCCAGAAATTTCGTGATGATCAGCGCGATACCGTTCTTTCCAAAGTTCTTCCTCCCCAGGCATAAGTGATGACACTTGGAATTCTCGGTGGCGGGCAGCTGGCCCGAATGCTTTGTATGGATGCCCGGCGGATGGGAGTCCGGACCGTTGTTTGGAGCGGCACTGCGGAAGCGGAGCCCACTGAAGGAGTGGCGGATGTCCTGATCAAGAAAGGTTTTGAGGACCCCGACGCGCGGACCCAGTTTTGTGAAGCGGTGGATTTTGTGACGGTGGAATTTGAGAATATTCCGCGGGAGACTCTTCGTGAGGTCGAGGCGGCCGTCCCGCTCTATCCGTCGGCCCGTTCGATCGAAATCACGCAGCATCGTTCGCGGGAGAAATCCTTCCTGCGGGAACATGGAATTCCCTGCGCGCCGTTTGCCTTCGTGGATTCGTTGGAAATGTTAACATCAGCCTATGCCGAGATTGGTCCCCAGTGTGTTCTGAAGACCGCTGCTTTTGGTTATGACGGCAAGGGGCAGGTGAGATTGACGGCGGCAGATCAGCTTGACGATGCTTGGGTGGCTGTTGACGGGCAGCCTTCGGTGCTCGAAGGGTTCATTGATTTTCAGTGTGAGATTTCGGTGTTGGTTGCCCGTGGCCAAGATGGCTGGTGCGCGGCCTTCCCGCCTGCCGAGAATGAGCATCGTCATCATATCCTTGATCTGACGATCGTGCCGGCCCGGGTCTCGGAAGCGACGCTGTCTGAGGCCAAGTCGATTGCGCTCGAATTGGTCGAGAAGCTGGATTATCGTGGACTTCTCGCAGTGGAATTTTTTGTCGAGAAATCGGGGCGGGTGATCGTCAACGAGATGGCGCCCCGTCCTCATAATTCGGGGCATTTCACGATGAATAGTTGCGTGACTTCGCAGTTTGAACAGCAGTTACGGGCGGTGTGCGGACTGCCCTTGGGATCGGTTGAGATGCTGAGCGCCTGCGTCATGCTCAATGTGCTGGGCGACATGTGGAATCCTGAGCTCGATACGGGTGAGATCGTTGCGACCGACGGGGCAAAACTCCATCTCTACGGTAAGAGTGATCCCGGGGTGCGGCGCAAGATGGGGCACATTAACTTCGTGGGGTCAGGTGACTTGGTGCATCGGGCCAAGGAACTCAAAGGAAAGCTTTTGGGTCTTTAATCCCGGGGAATGTCCTGATAGGGTGATTCTCATGAAAATGATTCTCTCCCTTCTTGGCGGGCTCGCGCTTTCGGCGGGCCTTACAGCTGCCGAGCCATTCAATCTGGTGACTTATAATATCCGTTTTGCGGCCTCCGGTGACAAAGGGACGCGTTCCTGGGATGCGCGCAAAGCGACGGTGGTGAAATATCTCGAGGAATCCAAGGCGGAGATCTTTGGCCTGCAGGAAGCCTTGGAACATCAGCTCGTGTTCATCGATGCCGCGATGTCCGATTTTCAGTTCATGGGAGTGGGGCGCGATGATGGCAAGAAGAAGGGCGAGTATTCACCCATCTTTTATCATTCAAAAAAATGGACGCCCGATCCGAAAGAGCAGGGAACGTTTTGGCTTTCGGAAACTCCCTCGGTCCCGGGAAGTATGTCGTGGGGAAATCAAATTCCACGGGTTTGCAGTTGGGCGAGATTTGTTTCAACGGATGGGAAGGCGCTCTATGTTTATAACACACACTGGGATCATCAGAGCCAGCCGTCCCGGGAAAAGGCAGCGGAGCTGATCCTTGCGCGAATCGTAAAACGGACCCATTCGGAAGAGCCCGTAATTTTGATGGGGGACTTCAATGCGATGACCAACAATCCTGCCATCAAGACTCTTCTGAAGTCGGGGATTCTCCGTGATCCCGGCGGCGCGGAGCAGCACTTGTCGTTTAATCTCTGGAAGCCCGAGCTGGTTTCAGGACTCCGGATTGATCACCTCTTCACGACGGCCGGAGTGAAGGCCGGGAAGTTGGAGGTAGAGGCCAACGGAGATCCGGTGGGAGCCGATCACCATCCCGTCATTCTGCGGGATGTGAAATTTTAGCGAATGGTGTCGTTCGCTCCCCAGGAATCACTGGCGGCGATGACTTCGATTTTAAGGAAGGAAGGTGCGTAAGACGCGGGATTCCTCGGAAGCTTGAAGAGCGTTTGCGCCTCTCGGAAGCAAGAGGAAGTCGCCGGCCTTGAAGTTGCGACCTTCCTTGGAGGTAAGTTGTCCGGAGACGACCGTCAGAATCGAAAATTGGTCACCGGGATTGGAAATCGAGGAGCCGGCTGATACTTCGTGTTCTTCGACAACGAAGTGTTCGCATTTCGCGATGACCGGCCCGTTGGGCTGGTCCATCCCGGGCTCGATGTCGTCGAAGTCGATGGATCTCATCGACTTTTCGAGATGGAGTTCCCGTGCTTGTCCGTCGAGGCCGAGGCGATTCCAATCGAAGACACGGTAGGTGGTGTCGGAATTCTGTTGGATTTCGTAGATGAGGAATCCGGCACCAATCGCGTGGAGTCGACCGGAGGGAATGAAGATGGATTCACCGGGGCGGGGAGTGATGGCGTGAACTTTGTTGGCGACGGTGCCATCGATAAGAGCGGCACCGAACTCATCGCGGGTCACTCCTTCTTTGAATCCGACGTAAAGTTGGGCGTTGGGATCGCAATCCACGATATACCACATCTCGGTCTTAGGTTCGCCGTCGAGTTCGGCGGCAATTTCCTGGGGGGGATGGACTTGAATGGAGAGGTCGTCGCGGGCGTCGAGAATTTTGATGAGGAGAGGGAATCGCGCCCCGGTGAGCCCGGTGCCAAAGAGCTCTTCACGGTGGTTGGACCAGAGATTGTGGAGTGAATTTCCAGCATAGGGGCCTTGATCGACGATGGATTGCTCGTGTTCGCGGTCGCTCATTTCCCAGGATTCTCCGTAGGGTTGGGAGTCGGGCAGGGAGCGTGAGTAGCGAGTTTCGAGCGAACGTCCTCCCCAAACGCGGGTCATATAGAGAGGGAAGAATGTGATGGGTTCCATGAAATAAGGCTGCTGATTTGGCTCAAGAAATTCAAGAGAACAATGGCGCTGGAGGCGGTTCATTTAGTCAATCCTGACTATGAAGAACGCTGTAAGTTACTTCTTGCCCCCTGACCGGAGTCTATGAGAGAGTTCTCTTACAGGGGGATAGCCCCTTTCTCCATCATTGATTATGGCCAAGCAAAAGAAGGTGAGAATGCAGCACGCGGTGCTGGAGCGGGAAGGTGGACAGGAGCTGGTTGGGATTGGCCTGATCTTAGGTGGGATTCTGATCTTTGTTTCCCTTTTGCGATTTACTCCGGTGGACTTTGTGGACTGGAAGGTTTTGGGGAGTTTTGCTCCCGAGGGTGAGGCGGATGGGCCGACCCGAAATTTGATTGGACCGGTGGGAGCCTTGATTGCGTTTGTTTTTGTGGGACTCTTTGGTGCCGCAGCCTATCTCATCGCGGCAGGCACAGTGTGGCTCGGGGTGGCGATCGCCTGGTTTAAGAGTCGCCTGGGGCTGCGCACTTTGGTGGGCTTTGTCAGCCTGATGCTTGCGAGTGCGGCGCTCTTTAATGTTCTCGACTGGAGCTTGGGACCGGATCATGGCAGTTGGGCTGGCGGAGCACTCGGCGAGGGACTGGGTCGGTATGTTTTCAAGGGGCTTTTCGGGCCGATCGGATCGGCAGTTGTTCTGTTATGGGTTTATCTCGCGAGTTTAATTTTGCTCACGGGATGGCATCCGGTGACGTTTGTCCGCTCTTTAGTGTCAGGGTCCCGCGAAAGAATTTCCGAATTTTTTGAACTTCGGGCGGAGCGGAAAGCGGCCCCAGCGGCGTTTGAACCTCTCAAGAAACGTGCTCGTCAGAGGTCACGTGCTGTTGAATTTTCTCCGATCAATGATGAATCGGAAATCGAAGAAAATGGGCAAGCTGTTTTGCCATTGAAGTCGAATCCAACGCCTCAGATCATTGATGCCTCGTCCCGCCGGACTCCAAGAGCAGAGTTGGGGGCCCGTCCCTTTGAACGGAAGAAGCCCTCTCATACCGGCCTGAGTACGGAGGGATTTGAGAACTACGAACTCCCTGGTTTTGACCTGCTGGAATACGACGAGAATGAAGAGCCCGCCGAAGATTTTTCCGAAGAGTTGCTGGCGACCCAGACGACCATCATCGAGACCTGCAAGGCCTTCGGGGTCGAGGTGACCGCCGGTGACATTACCCGTGGTCCGACCATCACCCGATACGAAATTTACCCCAGTGTTGGTCTCAGGGTGAGCCGGATTACCCAGCTTGAGGCTGACCTGGCCCGCGCGACCAAGGCGGAGCGGATTAATATTCTGGCTCCGATTCCAGGTAAGGACACGGTGGGTATTGAAATTGCCAATGATCGAAAGGTGGCTGTTCCTCTGCGCGAACTTTTGCAGGACGAGGCTTTCCGCAGTTCCAAGCGTAAAATTCCACTGGCGTTGGGTAAGGATGTCTACGGCAATACCGTGATTGGCGACCTTGCCGCGATGCCTCACTGCCTAGTGGCAGGTGCCACCGGTGCCGGTAAGTCGGTCTGTATCAACTCCATTATTACCAGTATTCTCTACAAGTTCGGTCCGGATGAACTCCGCTTCATTATGATCGACCCCAAGGTGGTTGAGATGCAGGTCTACGCCAAGCTGCCTCACTTGGTGGTGCCGGTGGTGACTGATCCCAAGCGTGTCGTGGGGGCTCTGA
>Ga0209284_10004386_pt1 | contig 15927 bp, 12 predicted proteins | sample FRY03_FD_187211 | JGI IMG/M metagenome (GOLD analysis project Ga0209284, IMG submission 187211) | Freshwater microbial communities from Lake Fryxell liftoff mats and glacier meltwater in Antarctica - FRY-03 (SPAdes) (version 2) | ecosystem: Environmental > Aquatic > Freshwater > Ice > Glacier... | reverse complement strand
CTGCTAGCTTCTTCAAAACCGTGGCGTTCCATAGGATACAAAGTCATTTCCCAATTCGGCTTTTCTAGTTCAATCAAGCGTTGTGATAAACGCACCATATCTTGAAAATGCACATTATCATCTATCATTCCGTGTAAAATCAATAAATCTCCTTTTAATCCATCTGCAAAATAAATAGGAGAACTTCTGCGATACGCTAAACTATCGGTAACGGGCGTGTTTAAAATGCGTGCAGTATAGCCATGATTATAGGCTGCCCAATCGCCAACAGACCTAATAGCTGCACCGGCTTTAAAGGTTTCAGGTTCGTTAAACATACCCATTAGGGTAATAAATCCACCATACGAACCGCCATAAATGCCGATTTTATCTTTATCAATTCCGTAATTGCTTACTAAATATTCGGCACCATCTACATGATCAGATAAATCTTTGCCACCCATGTGTCTGTAAATTCCCGTGCGCCAATCGCGACCATAACCTGCGCTCCCTCGATAATCGATATCTAAAACAGTATAGCCATTATCAACTAAAAAATTATGAAACATATATTCTCTAAAGTAACTACTCCACCATTGGTGGGCATTCTGTAAGTAGCCTGCCCCGTGTACAAAAATTATAGCGCCTTTGTTTTTAATATCGGTTTTTGGTTGGTATAAACGCGCATAAACTTCTGCATTATCATCCGCATTAAAAGTGATGATTTCTGGAGCCCTCCAATCATAATTCTTAAATTCTTTGGTGATTGAATTTGTGATTTGCTTCACAGCAGTATTTTTAGAAAAAATAGGATTTGCTTGTAAGAACAATTCGGTTGGTTTGTTGGAGTAGGAGTATAAAATCGCCATAGATTTTTCATCGGGAGATAAACTCACCTCGTTATTACCAATCATTGCGGTCAATTGCTGTAATTTATCACCATTTAAAGCCATGGTATAAAACTGCCGATCGCCAGGATGGTTTTTATTGGCCGTAAAATACCAGCGCTTTTCATCTTTGGATAAAAACGGATCGTAAATTTCAAAATTCCCAGCCGTTAAGGCTTTTACTTTTTTAGAATTAACATCTATCGTGTATAAATGCGAATAACCAGTTTTTTCAGATTGAAACCAAATACTTTTATCATCTGGCATCCAACCCATATCGCCACCAGCATAACCGCCAATCCCCGGACCTGCAATCCAGGCCTCATCATGTTGTTGGTCTAAATTGGTGATTGTGCCTTTTTCGGCATCTAATAAAACAATCCACCGGTCTTTATAATCATTGGTATTGATATCTAAAACGGCTTTTGTACCCACATCATTCCACAATGGACCAGAAATAAAGCCTATTCTATCGTCGTTTTTATAAGTTTTATCAGGATATTCCTTTGTGTATTCAGGAATATAATCTTTGCCCTCCAAATTGTCCAAAACAACAGGGTACACTTTTTTATTTTTTATATCATACACAAACAATTCGTAGGAGGTGGCATCATCACCCACTTTTGAACGGGTGCTTTCATTTTCTGTATAACCCGATTCAGTAACATAATTGGGCATTATAGTACCATTATTTTTTGCTCGTTTTGAGGCTATATAAGTTACATAATCTCCAGTCGGACTCAATTTTTGGTTAAAAATGGACTTCCCATCTGTATAAATTTCTAAAGGTGTTTTTTCTTTTCGTTGGTCTAATATTCTTTTACGCTCATCGTTTTTGGCTTTGCGTTCTCTAAGCACACCAAAAAGTGCCAATTGATCATTTTTTAACCATTCGTCCCTAGCATTTTTTTTGTCTTCTTTATCTTTTTTATCTGTAAAATTTGTGACCTGTTTGGTTCCGCCGGTATTGATGTTCCATGTAAAAATATCACCGCTTCTGGTAAAAGCGATTTCTGTTTCGTTTTTTACGAAATAGGGGTTGCTTTCAAAATCTTTGGTACTTGTAATTTGAAAAGTAGTATTACCGATTAAATCTGCTATAAAAATATCACCATATTTGGCATACACTTTTTTCGTTTTACTTTGATTTAAGTTGAAATTTCGAGAAGGCAGTTCTTTTTCGATTTCATAAGCCACTTTTTTGGTATTTGAAGTTTTTAAATTATAAGCGTAAAGCGAGTCGCTCATGGCTGCAGCGGGATTCCAATCAAAATAAATAACACTGCCGTCTTGAGACCAATTGACACTCGAAGGTAAATGACCAATAAAATCATCGCCCTGCATAATTTGTTTGATGGTCAAGGGCGATTTGTTGTATTCTTGAGCAAAAGAATTGAGGTTTACACTCAGGTAAACAATGCAAAATAGGAATAAATACTTCATCTTGAAAAAGGGTCTAATAGGTTTTTTCTAAAGTTAGAAAGATAGTAAATTTTGAAAATTAAGGCTAGTCTTAGGATGAAATTTTTGTGTTACCAAAATGTTTTAAATTATAGATTCCCCAAAGCATAAATAGGAACTCTAGCGCAAGACCAACCATAAATTGAGGCGATATGCCATCAAAAAAGGTGCTTACGAGTCTTCCAAAAGTGAGTCCACCCATAAATAAAATATTGACAAGTGTTGCAGTTGCCCAATATTTTTCATAAATAATGCCGTAAACCCAAAACCCACCTATAGCCAAATAAAGCCCCATAACGGCTCTTAGAATATTTTTTAAATCGATATCAATAACTTCAAAACCAAAACATTAGGCATAAATATACTTGGGTTTCCGCCATAAACAAAGCTAACACTGATTACAACAATCGCTGAGAGTATTAATTGTAGGTTTTTATATTTTTGATTTTTTAGGAGGGTCATTTTGACTTTTGTCGTTTTTTGTTCGTAAAACTCAGTAGAATTTTTGGAGCGAGTAGTATCTGCTTTTTTAGACACCTTTTCGACGGTTTAAACATAACAGCATAGACCTACAAGGTTTTGAAAACCTTGCAGGTCAAATCGCTACACACCCCATTCCGTATGAAAAATACCATCCATATCATTACGTTCATAAGTGTGTGATCCGAAATGGTCTCGTTGTGCTTGAATTAAATTTAGCGGTAATTTACTAGCCGTGTAAGCATCAAAATAGGTTAATGAATTTGACAAACTAGCCATCGGGATTGCATTTTTTGCGGCATAAGCTACCAATTCACGCGTTGCAGATACTGCCTTCTGTACTTGCGGTATAAAGGCCGGTGCCACTAATAAATTCTTTAATTTTTTATTTTCAGAAAAGGCAATCGAAATGTCCGCTAATAAACCAGCTCTTATAATACAACCAGCGCGCCATATTTTTGCAATAACAGCCATATCTAAATGGTATTCATATTCCTTAGATGCATCTGCGAGCAGATGTAAACCTTGGGCGTAAGTATTGACAAAAGCAAAATATAAGGCTTCTTCTGCCATAGCAATCATTTTATCTTTGTCCATCTGAGCAGGAGCAGGTCTGTCGTACAATTTATTGGCTGCCATACGTTCGTCCTTTAAGGCAGAAATTTCACGCATACTTACGGCAACATCAATCGTGGGAATAGGAATACCCAAATCCATTGCATTTTGAGACGTCCATTTGCCGGTACCTTTTTGTTTGGCTTTATCTAATATTTTATCGATTAAATCTCCATCCGTTTTATCATCCTTTTGGTTGAAAATTTCAGCAGTAATTTCGATTAAAAAAGATTGTAATCTGCCTTTATTCCAGCTATCAAATACTTTATGAAGTTCTTGATTGCTAAGTCCACATGATTTTTTTAAAACATCATAAATTTCTGATATTAACTGCATCAAACCATATTCAATACCATTATGAATCATTTTAACATAGTTTCCGGCAGATTTTGGTCCTAAATAGGCAACACAAGGTTCACCTTGATATTTTGCAGCAACAGCTTCAAAAATGGGTTGTACATGATTGTAGGCTTCTTTATTACCGCCCGGCATAATACTTGGGCCTTTTCTAGCGCCTTCTGCACCTCCTGAAACGCCGGCACCAAAAAAATAAATACCTTTGTCCTGCAAATAGGCCTCTCTTCGGTCGGTATCTGTAAAGAAAGAATTTCCGCCATCTATAATTAAATCATTTTTATCTAAGTACGGTAAAAGGTTTTCGATAACGGCATCCACAATTTTACCTGCTGGCACCAGTAACATAATTTTACGTGGCGTAGCCAAAGATTTTATAAAAGTTTCTAAATCTGTTGAAGCATTTACACGTTCTAAATGACCACCTTCTGTTTTTAAAGCATCTACTTTTTCCAGATCTAAATCATATCCGAAGGCTTTAAAATTGTTATCGGCAACATTTAAAATAAAATTTCGTCCCATAACGCCTAATCCTACTAATCCGAAATCATAACCTGAATACTTCATTTTTTCAATTTTTTGTTTAAACCCTATTATAGGTCTAAATATTGTGTTAAGTGCGTAACTAAACTATTGATTCCTGTAAAATAGTCTTATTTTAGCTACCAAAATTACCATTAAAATATCCAACTCTGAAGATTTTAAGGGATAATATCCCTGAAGTTTCTAAATAAATTGTTTTAAAGAACAGGCTAAAAACTAGTTATATTATATGAACAAAACCGCTAACCAAATGCTAATTATCTTTGGTGCATCAGGAGATTTAACGGCACGAAAATTAATACCAGCCATTTATAATTTGTACAAAGGCAATTATTTGCCTGAAAACTTTATAGTATTAGGGGCGAGTAGAAGTGCCATGACCGATGGCGAGTTCCGGAAAAAAGTGGTTCAGGAAAGTGAGTATCTGGCTGGAAAAATAGGGAAAGAAGACGACGGTTTTGTAAGTCAATTTTCTAATAAAATATTTTATGAAGATCTAGGGGACGATTATGATTCCGATTATGATAGGTTAAGTAAGCGAATTGGTGACTTAAATAGTAAATATAAAACCTCTGATAATTTTATTTTTTATCTTTCTACGCCTCCTAGTTTATATGAAACAATTGCTAAAAACCTTTGCGATAAGGATTTAACCAATGAAAATTGTGGTTGGAAACGCATTATTGTTGAAAAACCTTTTGGCTACAGTCTAAAAACGGCAAGGGAACTGAATATAGGTTTGCAAAAGTATTTTAAGGAAGATCAAATTTATCGTATTGATCATTATTTAGGAAAAGAAACCGTTCAGAATTTATTAGTTACCCGCTTTGCCAATTCCATTTTTGAGCCATTATGGAATAGAAATTTTATACATCATATTGAAATCACGAATGCAGAAACCGTTGGTGTGGAAAAAAGAGGTGGTTATTATGATAAATCTGGCGCTTTGCGTGATATGTTTCAAAGTCATTTATTGCAAATCGTTTCTTTGATTGTCATGGAACCACCAATAAATTCATCTGCAGAACAAATTAGGAATGAAAAGGTAAAAGCCTTAAAATCGCTCCGAATTATGACGGATGAGAAAACCCTTCATAAAAACACCATGAAAGGGCAATATGTAGCCTCTGTAATCGGCGGAAAAAAGGTAAAAGGCTATAGAGAAGAAGACGGTGTAAACCCTAATTCGAAGACCGAAACCTTTGCTGCAGTGAAGTTTTTTGTTGATAATTGGCGGTGGAAAGACATTCCGTTTTACGTACGTACGGCAAAACGTATGCCGACCAAAGTAACCGAAGTGGTGATACATTTTAAAACGCCGCACCATCAAGTGTTTAATGAACAAGATATTTCGAATAAAGACAATAAATTGATCATCAGGATTCAGCCAGATGAAGGTATTTTGATAAAATTTGGGGTAAAAGTACCTGGGCAGGGTTTTAAGGTAGAGCGTGCAAATTTAGATTTTTATTACTCCAGTTTGGCAGACGCCAATGTTATGCAAGCTTATGAACGTTTGCTATTAGATGCGATGCAAGGCGATGCTACTCTTTATGCCAGAGCTGATGAAGTGGAAGCTGCTTGGGCTTTTGTGGATCCGATACTTGATTATTGGGAAAATGGAAAAGATGTAAATACTTACGGGTATTCAGCGGGAGTTTGGGGTCCTGAAAATTCTGATGATTTAATTGAAGGTAAGTTAGGATGGCGAAATCCTGGAGAGCGCCTAGTGGACGATTCAGGTTTTTGTGTAATTTGTTAAATTGATGTGATGCAAGTAAGAATATACCCAACGAAACAAGCCGTAGCTGAAAAATTTTCTATATTTTTTGCCCAACTTATAGAATCAAATAAAAACCTAAACGTGGCCTTATCTGGCGGAAGTACTCCAAAAATCGTATTCGATTATTTGGCGGAACATTATGCAGTTTTAGATTGGTCAAAGGTTCATTTTTACTGGGGTGATGATCGTTGTGTTTTGCTCACAGATGCCGAAAGTAATTATAAAATGACGGTAGAACATTTACTTTCCAAAATAACAATCCCAGCAGAAAATATTCATAGAATTAAAGGAGAAAATGAGCCACAAGAAGAAGCAGAACGCTACAGTCAGGTTTTATCGACTACAGTAACAATTGAAAATCAAATACCAAAGTTCGATTTGGTGATTTTGGGTATGGGTGATGATGGACATACAGCATCAATATTTCCTTATAACATTCATCTTTGGGATTCAGAGCAAAATTGTGTGGTCGCAACTCACCCAGATTCTGGACAAAAAAGAGTGAGTATTACAGGGAAAATTATCAACAATGCCGAAATAGTCACTTTTTTAGTTACTGGCGCCAGTAAAGCTGAAAAAGTACAAGAAATTATTAAAGAAACTAGCAACTTCAAAGACTATCCTGCAACGCGCGTAAAACCAAGCTCTAAAAAACTGATTTGGTTTTTAGATGAAGATGCAGCAAGACATATTCGTTAAATTTCTAATTTAATATTTTCGTTTTCGAGTGCTATTAAATGCTCATCGATTTTAAAATTAGTTGCATCGAACTTTGAGCTTCTAGAGGATGATTCAGATTTTCTTTGAATACTTCTAGAAAATCGCCTAACCCCTTGTACATCAGAAATAATAAGCCCAGGAACAGTCATGCTTTTTCCGTTGATATCCTTGGCAACCATGGTAAAATAAGACGAGTTGCAATGTTTCTTTTTACCAGTAGTTATATTTTCAGATTCTACCCGAACGCCAACCACCATTGATGTTTTTCCAGTGTAATTGATGGCTGCTTTTAAAGTTACGAGTTCACCAACTTCAATAGGGTTCAAAAAATCGACCTTATTCACCGATGCTGTTACGCAATAGGTACGCGAATGTTTTGAGGCGCAGGCAAAAGCAATCTGATCCATTAAATTTAATATATGTCCTCCATGCACTTTACCTCCAAAATTAGAATGCGAAGGCAACATTAATTGGGTGATAGAAACTCTTGATTCTTTTGATGTTTTGTATTCGATCATAAGGAAAATGCGCTTATTTAGAGCTGATTATAATATCACTTTTTAATTCTTTAAGTGCAATAACAAAGCTTTCGTTTGTTTTCGGACTAATATATAGTTCTTCATAGGTGTCGTATTTTATCAAAATTCCGTTTCTTGCTGTTGCTGGTCGAAAACCTACCCAAACTGTTGTACCTACTACCACTTCTTTAATTCGGATTAGGGCTATTTTACCTCGAAAAGGGCCAGAATAATACTTGAAATCGGTGCTTGTCAACTCGTATCTTGTTCCAAAATAGAACCAAATTAAAAAACAAATTACACCACCAACAATAAAAAGATCCCAATATTCGTTTTTTTGAATGTCGCCAACCATTATCCCATAAATAAGTATGCCCATTAACAGTCCAGTTACTCCAAATATTACCAGACTTAACAGTATGTCTTTTCTACTTTTAAACTTCATACTAAAATTTAATTCCCAAAGTGTGGTGATTTTTCTTTTTGTACTTCAGTAACAAAGTATCGCGTATCGCCTAACCAAAAGAAGGTTTTATAACGTTCTACATATTTTACCTTTACATATTGCCCTTGAAAATCTTGTAATTTTTGAATCACTTCTTTGTCTTTGTCCAAAATGGAGAATGAAAAGATTTGAGCTCCTGATATTCCTTGACTAATTTCACCTTCCCAGGTTTTTACGGCTACGCCTTTGTGACTTATTTTGATTAACTCTCCAGATCTAATTCCTTCGCTGTAGGGAAAATAATAGATAAAAGCGTAATAGCTGGCAAAACCCACAACAAGTAACGCGATAATAATTCCGAAAATTTTTTTCATAAAACAAAAGTAGTATTAAGTAAAAAATATTAGGTATAAAGCAAGCAAAAAGTTCACACTTCAAATACGTTAACTCCAAGCCTTCAAAGTTTTAAGAAAATTAAAGAAGTTCAAATTAAAAAAAAACTTTAAACTTTAAACTTTTAACATTTTCACGAATTACTCCAAACCTCCATCTATATCCTCATCTGCCCGTTTCAACAAATTTTCAGGAATAGATTTTTTGGTTTTGGCGCCCATTATTTTCAATTTTTCGATGCTGCTTACAATATTTCCGCGGCCATCAACTAATTTACCCATCGCATTGCGATATTCTATTTTAGCCTCGTCCATTTTTTTACCCACTTTAGTCAAATCGCCTACAAAACCTTCGAACTTATCATAAAGTGCACCGGCTTGTCGTGCAATTTCAATAGCATTTCGTTGTTGCTTTTCATTGTTCCACATGCTATCAATAGTTCGTAAAGTAGCCAATAGGGTAGAAGGCGTAACAATAATTATATTTTGCTCAAAAGCTTTGTTGTAGAGCGAATTGTCGTTATTTATCGCCACCGCAAAAGCGGGTTCAATGGGGATAAAAAGCAAGACAAAATCAGGGCTTTCCATTTCATACAAGTCCTCATATTTTTTAGCTGAAAGCTGATCTACATGACGGCGAAGCGAATTGATATGCTCTTTTAAAAACTTTTCTTTAAACTCGTCTTCTGCATTTACATAACGTTCATAATCCGTTAACGAAACTTTAGAATCCACAATCATTTTTTTACCGTCAGGTAAATTAATAATTACATCGGGCAGCACTCTTGAACCGTCTTCACGAGTAAAACTTTGTTGCACGGAATATTCTCTGTCTTTTTCCAAGCCTGATTTTTCTAAGACGCGTTCTAAGACTAATTCGCCCCAGTTGCCTTGCATTTTACTATCGCCTTTTAGAGCCTTGGTTAAGTTTTTGGCTTCTTGGGTAATTTTTGAGTTTTGTATTTGTAAGAATGCCAGCTGCTCCTTCAATGCCGAGTGCATCCCGACACTTTCTTTTTGACTATCTTCTACTTTCTTTTCAAAAAGCTGGATTTTTTCTTGTAAGGGAGATAAAATATTTTTAATATTTTCTCTGTTCTGTTCGGTGAATTTTAAACTTTTTTCGTCTAAAATTTTATTAGCAAGATTCTCGAATTCTTTGGTGAATTTCTCTTGGAGTTTTTCAACTTCTTCTTTTTGTTCGGTATTTTTTTGCTGAAGATTTTCTAAGTCTGCCTGATACCTTGTAATCTGATTGCCCAGCATTTCTTTTTCATTCCTAAGCTCCATTTTATCTAATTCTGACAAAGATCTAATTTCAGCAATATCATCTTGCGCTTTGGTCGCTTTTTGTTCTAAGCTATCAATGGTATTGTGCAATTGTTGCTCTCGCTCCAGCAAAGCACTTTGTGTTGCGGTAGTCTTTAATTTTTGAATGTAATTACCCAAGAAGAAACCAATAGCTAAACAAAGGATGGTTATGATGAAGTAAATAAGGTATTCGTTCATTTTTTAAATGTACTCATTTAATCGCACATAGTGTTCAGGTAAAAACTTAGACTATATGCGCTTTTATTCCAACTATCCATAGCTTTTTCTCTAGAAACGTTTGATGCAAAAGGGGAAGCAGCTGCTGAAATTGAAAAAAATTTACTGTCTTCATCTTTTTTAACACTTTCTATCCATTGAATGGTAACCGCCACTTCATTTAATTCCTTGTTTAAAAAATATCGTACTAGTCTAAATCCGCCGTAAACCAGCCTGAATAGTTATCCTTTACTTCAATAATAATATCTTTTTTATTCAAGAGTTCAGCGGGTAAATTGTTTTGTATGGTATAAAAATTGACTCTAAATTTCAAGGAAGTAAAATCGTTTCCTGTAATATTAAAGTTCAAATCCTTTACATTACAATTTCTATTGATATTGAATTTCATTCCCCTTTCCTTACCCAATTTATCATCAATTTCTTTTTCGTAAGCCGAGTAAAAATTCACATGAAAAAAACCTATACCTTTAGAAGAACGTCCAATTTCTTTAACTTTCAATTTGTTGGCTTTAACAATTACTTCTTTTAATGCGATTTGTTCTGGTTCTAATAGAATTAAATTTTCGGTAATTTTTAATTCAGAAACCAGAAGTTTTTGTGTTTTAAAACCAATATAGGAAAAGAGTACCGTATCATTTTTTTTGATGACATCTGTTAATGTGAGATTGAAAAATCCATCAGCATCTGATACTGTTCCGACCCCTTTTTGGCTGATCCCTATATTTACATAAGGTATGCTAGAGTTATCTTTGGTATTTTCAATTTTCCCACTGATCGCTCGCCCTTGCGAAAGGCAGGTAATTGATATGAAAAGTAGGGTAAATAATAAAAAGAAGTTTTTCATATTTATTTTTAAAGCTTTAATTGATTTAAATATTTACTAGAAATTATCTTTTCCAATCAAAAAAAATTAGGTTACGAATTAAAAGCAATACTCTTAAATATCAAATACTATTAACAAAAGCTTTGCTTATTTAATTTTAAAACTTCCAGAATTGGCATCAAACTGAATCATATCAGCAGGGAATAATTTCTCAAAATATTGATCTCTAATCAACTCACAAGGTTGTCCGAATGCACTATTTTCTTTATTCAGAATCAGCATTTTATCACAAATTTGAATCGCAACTTCTATTTCATGGGTTGTAAACAGTATGGTTTTATGGGTTTTATGGGCAATATTTTTTAGCAGTTTTAAGAGTTGCACTTTATGATACAAGTCTAAATGAGTCGTCGGTTCATCTAAAAGCATAATAGGGGTATCTTGCGCTAAGGCTCTCGCAATAAGCACGCGCTGTAACTGTCCGTCACTTAATTCGTAGCAGCGTTTGTGCTGTAAGTTCTCAATTTCAACTAAGTTCATTGCCTCTTTTGTTTTTTCTTTATCTTTTTGGGTTAAAGTGCCTAACCAATTGGTGTAAGGTTGTCTTCCGAGCGCAATTAATTCTAGTACTGTTAAGTTTTTAGTGGCCAAGGCTTCGGTCAATACTAAACTAATTTTTGACGCTAAGTTTAGGGAAGTATAAGTGGAAAGTTCTTTATCGTTTATAAATATTTCGCCTGAAAGTTTTTGTTGCACTGCACCAATGGTTCTTAGCAAAGTAGATTTGCCGATACCGTTTATACCAACAATGGCGGTTAATTCTCCCTGCATTACCTCAAAAGAAATACCTTTAACAACCACAGTTTCCTGTTTTTTGCTTTTATACCCAATGTTTAGGTTTTTAATTTTTAAGGCTGTTTTGTTCACTGTTATAAGATTATTGGATTGTTGGATTTTTAGAGATTTAGATTCTTAGAATTGGTTTGACACTTATTTATTTTTGACACGAATTTCCACTAATGTTTATGTGTTAATTTATTGATATATTGATATATTGTTACATTAATTTCATTACAGCATTAAAGCCGTTATCATATTTACACATTAAAGAAATTTTCAAATCAGCACATTTTCAAATATTCAAATCATCATTGTTCCATAAAAAAAATCTTCAAATCGACACATTTTCAAATTTTAAAATTATCATTGTTACATTAATTTAATTGCTACATTTTCACATTAAACCATTAGAACACCATTTTTCTTTTCCGAATCAGCAACCAAATTACCACAGGAGCACCAATGATACTCGTTATGGCATTTATGGGCAACACGCTTGCTGATGTAGGCAATTGTGCGATACTATCACAAATTAACATTAAAATAGCACCATAAATACAAACTGCTGGCACTAAAATTTTATGGTCTGTGGTATTGAAAATTTGTCGTGTTAAATGCGGGACTGCTAAACCAATAAAAGCTATGGGGCCGGCAAAAGCCGTAATAGCTCCTGTTAATAATCCTGTAGCAATGATGATGATAAAACGAGATTTTTTTAATTGTACCCCTAAACTTTGTGCGTAATTCTCGCCCAATAAAAAGGCATTTAAAGGTTTTATGGATAGGATACTTAGCACAATTCCGATGCCTACCATAAAACTGAGTAAACCTAATTGAGCCCATGACAAATCGCCTAAACTCCCAAATCCCCAATAAATATATTGTTGTAATTTTTCGGCAGAAGTAAAGTAGGAGAGCACGCTGACAATCGCCCCTGTGATACTCCCAAACATTAAACCTATAATTAAAATCGACATGGTATCTTTCACTTTCATGGCAACCGATAAAACCGCTAACAATACCAGAAAACTGCCTAAGCTTGAGGCAATAGCTAGACTTATATCATTAAAAATGTTTAAAGAAAAAAAGCCTGAAAATAAGCTTGCACCCATTATTAGTAGTGCGGCACCCAAACTAGCTCCTGAACTGATTCCTAGGACAAAAGGCCCTGCTAAGGGATTCCGAAATAAGGTTTGCATCAATAGACCACTTAGCGATAATCCGCTACCCACAAGAATAGCCGTAAACGCTTTCGGAACTCTATAATTCCATATAATATAATACCACGAGGTGTTGCTGTTCTCTCCACCGAAAATGCTATTTAAGGTGTTTTTTAAAGGAATAGCCACCGAACCTAGGCTTATATTGATTAAAAAAAGCACAATTAAAAGCACAAATAAGCCTATAAAATAAAATCGGTATGTTTTTGTTTTTACCACTTATTTCAAAGGTTTAAAAAAGAAAGGTGTATAATCGGGCATCATTTCAGGATGAAATATATGAATTAAATCTTTTAATACTAAGTCGGGCCTGTTTGGCGCTAGTTCATAATACAAGACACCGCCAGTAGCGCCTGTTGTACTAGCAAAAGAATAGATTTTTTTATTTCTAAAAGCATCGAACTGTTGGTAGTGTGGACTATTTTCAAGCATTTTGTCATAGTTTGTAAATTGTGAAGGCGAAATCCAGAAATCGGCATGTTGGCCTCTTTCTAAAACACTTTCCCAGCTTAAAGAAAGACTTCCAGTTTCTTTTGTGTCCGAGTAAATATAGTTCGCATTCGCATCAGATATAAATGTTGCCGCCCAGCTATTTCCTCCGGGTAAATACCAAACATCTTTATAAATTGCGCCGCTCATCACAGTAGGTTTTTTTGTTGCTTTTTGAGCCAAGGCTTTGGCTTGGGTATAAGCAATTTCAATTTCTGAAAAGAGGATTTCTGCGGCTTGTTCTTTGCCGAAAAAAGGTGCAAAGAATTTAATCCATTCTGCTTTTCCTAAAGGTGTTTCTTCAATCCAATCTCCATTATAGACCACAGGAATATTCGCGCGTTGCAGCGTTTCATAGGCTTTATTTTGACTGCTCATGCTAAAACCAACGACCAAATCGGGCTTTAATGCAATCACCATTTCCGTATTCAGTTGACCGTTTTCACCTAATTCTTTAACTTTTTCAGAGTCAATTAGTTTTCTGGTTTTTTCTGAGGATATATATTTTGTATCAGGAAAACCAACTAAGGTATGTTCAATGCCTAAAGTTTCTAAAACTGGAATATGAGTGGTAGAAGTTACAATTAGTTTTTTAACGGGCACAAGCACAAGGGCATCATATAATAACTTATCCAAATTAATTGAGCTTATTTTTTCTCTAGGAACTAGTGCATATCTAAGTCCTTTTTCTGCATTAGGCCAAGGCGAATTAAGAGTGATGATAGTTACGCCAGTGGCTAGTTTTTCAATGCTAAAACCTTTGGCGAACTTTATGTTTTTTGTGGCGGTTTCAATAACTACGACATCTATCTTTTTCTCTGACTTGCAGGAAAGTGATAGCAATACAAGGGTAAAAAGTAAGAAATGCTTCATATTAAATGATAAAAACGATAAAGTAACAAAGGTCACATTTTTAATGCTTTTGATATAGTAATTTTATTAAAATTTTAATAGATGCGAATCGACTTCAATTTAATGATTTACATTATTGCAGGCGTTATTCTAGCACACTTTGTGCTGAGCATTATTTGTCTCGCCATAAAAATGAGTAAATATAAGTACTCTTTTTTCTATTAGTTTAGGTTTTAGTAATACCTTCGTCTCGAATTTAGGTTCTGTATAATTATTTTGATAAGTATATGGATTAAAAGGGAATCTAGTGTAAATCTAGAGCTGTTCCCGCAACTGTAAGTTTATGCCAAATGTTTTTGGCACCTTTTTATAAGGGCTTTATTTACTACAACGCCACTGTTTGCTATAGCAAGTGGGAAGGCAGAATAAAGTTAAACAAGTCAGGAGACCTGCCAAATTCAAACAAACAATGTTAAACTTTCGGGATAAAAGTTTGCGTATGGTTTTTTATACATACTATTCTCCCGTTTATTCGAAAAAATCGAAATGAACAAAAAATTTTTAAGCTTATTTGCTACGGTTTTAGCATGTAATGGCATGGCTGCGCAACAGCAGCAGAATGATTCTATTGCACTTCAAAGACTTGATGAAGTGGTGATTAGCGATTCTCGTTTTGCTTTAAAACGAGAAAATTCTGGTAAAACTGTAATTAAAATTACAGCAGAAGAATTAGAACGCAATCAAGGCAGAACAGTAGCAGAAATTATTAACACCAAAAGCGGTCTTGAGATCAACGGAAGTAGAGGTCGAGAAGGAAATATTCTTGGTATTTTTGCTCGAGGTGGTCGTGGAAAACAAGTACTAGTTGTCGTTGATGGTGTAAGAGTTTCGGATCCATCAACGATTTCTTCTGAGTACGATTTAAGGTTACTTTCGGTAGCCAATATTGAATCTATCGAGATCATAAAAGGCGCGGCTAGTACACTTTATGGCACCAATGCGGCAACTGCCGTTATAAATATTACCACAAAGAAGGCGAGCGCAAAGTCAATTTCTGGTAATTTTCAATCCACGATTGGAACTCAGCAAAGCGTTGAAAATCAAAATTATAATGGCTCAGAATTCGCGAATAGTGCTCTTATTAATGGTACTTTAAACGATCTAAGCTATAGCCTAAGTTTCACGAATAGATATGCCAACGGATTATCGGATTTTATAACGCCCGAAAATGAAAAGGATCCGTATTCTAATTATAGTTTGGACTTAAAATTGGGGTATCAATTTTCTAAAAAATTCGACTTTCAGGTGTATGCCAATCAAACAAAATTAAATACTGCTTATGATGATTCATTTGCTAGCGCAGATGCGCCCTATTTTTTTAATAGTGAACAAGAAAGAGTTGGGATAGCTACTAATTATGCTTATAATGACAATGGTTCTTTACATGTTAATGCGGCTTATTCTGAATTTACTTCGGAAAATATCAGTGCATTTTCAAATGCCTTTGAAGGGAATAATTACGCATTAGATTTTTTTAGTAAATACACCTTTAACAAGCAATTTTATACTATTCTAGGAATAAATTACATTCAAGATGAATCTAAGTTTTTAGAGGATAAAAAGATAACGATTACAGATCCTTATGCAAATTTTGTATATGTGTCGTCTTTTGGACTGAATTTAAATGTAGGTGCGCGTATCAACAACAATTCAGAATATGGGACTAACTTAGTATATAATTTTAACCCATCCTACACCTATAACCTAGATAATGGTTACATCAAGGCATTGAGTTCTTATGCGACCTCATATATAACGCCATCGCTTACCCAATTATACGGATTTTTTGGCGCAAATCCTGATTTGCAACCCGAAGAAAATAGTACTCTAGAAGGTGGATTAGAATACTCAAATTCAAATTTAAGAGTAAGTGCATTGTATTTTAATCGAGATGAAAACAACCCCATAATTTTTGATG
>Ga0209284_10004381_pt1 | contig 15956 bp, 21 predicted proteins | sample FRY03_FD_187211 | JGI IMG/M metagenome (GOLD analysis project Ga0209284, IMG submission 187211) | Freshwater microbial communities from Lake Fryxell liftoff mats and glacier meltwater in Antarctica - FRY-03 (SPAdes) (version 2) | ecosystem: Environmental > Aquatic > Freshwater > Ice > Glacier... | reverse complement strand
TCAAAATTATGAACAGTATATTAAAAATTAAAAATTACAACATTCAAATAATTAGCACTTTGGGTGTTTTTAAGTGAACCCTAAATACCCAAATTGTGCTTAGCCGATGTTATCAGCTGCCCGCAACCATTATGAAATTGTAAGTCGAACGTGTTTCCCAAGTCCAATTTCAAATATTTTAAAAAGTGTCGATAATTGAATATCTGATTTCCCGTTTTCAATCCTAGAAATATAACTTTTCTTAGTTCCAATTTTTTCAGCAAGTTGTTCCTGAGTAATTTTTGCTTCTTTTCGTGCTTCTTTCAAAATTTCCGAAATCACAAAATAATTAGCTTTTGTTTCGTGTTTGTCACGATCAGGAGTTCCTAACTTCCATATTTCAAGTCCAAAAGTTCATCAAAAGACTTAGCTTTTTTTATTTCTTCCTTTTTCATGTTTTTCCTTTTTTAATTCAAAATATTCTTTCATCAGCTTGTTCGCTTTTTCAATTTCATTTTTTGGTGTCTTCTGAGTCTTCTTCTGAAATGCATTAAAAAGAACAACTACTTGGTCTTCGTCAAAACAACAAAAGATTCTGAAAATATTCGATCCAACTTCAATTCTTATTTCATAAAGCCCAGCGTATCCGTCCATATGATCGAGAAACTTCTTTGAAACTCTTTCAACTTGTCGTATTATTCTGAACACAAATTCTATTTTTTCCTGGACATTTGGTTTTTGTTGAAGGTAGAATTCCGTAAAATGCTCTGCGTGAAAAATGATTTTGCGCTCAAAGTATTTCATGCCACGAAGTTAACTATAAAGTTAACAAATGCAAATTTTTAAATGCTTATCGTATACCGCTGAGTCTGCTCCGGGTTGATGGTAACATTTCGTGCACAGCCGCAGTTTGGGACTAGTGACCGAAATCAATCAACCTTAGACGAAGATATAAAGAAACTGAATGATCAGCTTTCCGAGATGCCCAAATTACGATTATGCGCTGTTACCAGCTGGGCCGTTTTTTTGTTCAGATCTTTATCTGTGAATTAATTGAAGTTCAGAAAGCTCTTTACCAATTTCATTAATTCCTTTCAAAATTCTTTCAGTCTGCTTACTTGATGGCTTCTTCCTTCCTTTCACATATTGAGAGAATAATGTTGGATTCATTCCAATTCTTTCAGCTAAGAATTTTGAATTAATGACTCTATAAAATTGAAATAATTGTTTTAAATCGATTTCAAGCTCAATACTTCTCTTTGCAAACTTGCTATTCGTTGAATCATAAGCAAGTTCCATTGCTTCAATAATATTATTCTGAAGCTCAGTTATATTTTTTCCCGTCGTAAATATGGGATTCTCTTCTGAAAAGGCAGAAAATCCTGTCTCCGTTTTTTCAACAACAAACTTATATTTCTTCTTAAGTTTCATCTCTGTCAATTTAAATTGATTTTATGCCAGCTTCTTTCAAAATCTTCTTTTCAAGACCTTTTCCAATTTCATGACTGCCATGATCTGGAACAATCAAAATAGTTGTTTTCTCTGGATGAATCATTTTCATATGTGATCCTTTTTGTGATATGGAATACCAGCCATCTCTTTTAAGGATTCTCAATAACTCAGAACACTTCATTGGATTGTCATAATCAATTCATCATCCTTCAGCAAAGTAAACAAATATTTACCCGATTGACAAGCTAAAGGTAAATATTTATTTACCTCAAGTCTATTGGGTAAAGAAGAAATTTGTAGTTGACCGGGATCTCGGCCTTGCTTGTAACGGCAGTCTGTCTAAAAACCTATATTAGTTTCTTAAATTTAAACAAAAGACTTCGTTTAATGCGTTTTTAGCGTGTTCTTTTGAAGAAAATAGGCTTCATTATGGTTTGAAAAGAAATTTTTTGTTATTGATTTGAGGTTTTTAGACAGTTTGACGTTTTGCAGCTACCCGAAGGGCGGGATTTTTACCACTAAACTTCATTCGGAGAACTAAACTTTCGGCTACCACAAAACTGTCTGCGAGGCACGAAACCCCGCCTATTGTAAATGTGCTGTTAGCGGTTGTTATTCTTCCTGTCATTATCGAAAGTTATTATTGAAATTGTGTCGTTTCTAATTGCGAAAAAACCTGATGTCTCTCTGTTGTTGAATGAATGCAAATCCATTTTTCCATATTTCCGATTTTCAGGTTCATAAGACCAAAGAGGTTTATTGAATATACTGTCAACCAGTAGTAATGAGTCACCTTGAATTTTACTAATGAAAGTTTTTTTGAAGTCAGCGTTGATGTGATATAATTGGTTATTAAAAACAAATGACGTCATTGTTAGAACCCCAATTGTGTCAAGTATTTTTTGCGTTCCAATTTCAAATTGTTTCATACCTGCATAGCCGTCTTCATAAGTCACAAAGTGCATATACCAATTACAGCCATTTTTCAAGCTATCAACTTTTAATTCATAAAGTTTTGTAGGGTCTTCTATTTTTAATATTTCTGTCGAGCCGCTCTTATGCGCCAAAGTGTTTGTGACATAATAGCTTCCACTTATTTTATTGATAATAGTAGCACAAGTTGATGGACAGCTATAAACTCGTTTCGATTTTTTGTCGGTGAAAAATATTGCTCCTCCAAATTCTCCAACACAACAGGTTCTTACAATAAATCTTTCATCTTCAAAAAACGGCTTGTCAGCTTGTGTTTTTGTTGTCGGTTGCCATTTCTGATTTTCGTCTAAAAAGTAGGTTTTTGATGTCGAGTCATTAATGTAATTCCCAGCAATTAAAGTGTCTCTAGATAAATAAGAAAAGTAAAACTTCATTTGGTTAATTGAATTGGTCACCCCGCTGTCGACTTCAAATCTATTGTTTAGGCAAATAAACTGCTTGTTTCCCGTTAAACAGTAGTAATGATTTTTGTAAAAAACAGTAGTCCGAACATTGGTGTCCAAAGCAATGGAATATGTCTTAATAACAAATTTGTCGACAGAGTCGGGCTTGCTTTTCTGTCCGCAAGACCAAATTATCGTTGTCAAAATTATGAAAATGTAGTATCTCATTGTCGTCTTTATAATAACCGCTAACGGCAGTCCGTCTAAAAACTGACATTTGGCATCTAAAAGTAACACAATAGTGATTCATTTAACGCATTTTAAGCTGCTTTAAATAGGGTTCACTCAAAAAGTCCATTTCAAATTTCTTGAAATTATAGGGGCCAAAGGCAACAGAAGCTGACTAAATAATTCCCTTAATATCCAATTCATAAAAGTTTGGACGTGCTGTTGCACCAACCTGATTAGGTTGAGTACAACAACGATAGCTCCTATCATTGATTCGCTTGTAGCTTTGAGCTTAGCGTGTATGTTGCCCATGCCATACCATCGTTTTGCCTGCCCAAATTTCCCTTCCACACAATTTCGTTCGCTTACGGAGATTTTAAGTTCTTTTAATTTTTCCTTTGTTTGTGCAGTTGGTCGTCCAAGTGGTTTGCCATTTAATTGAATGTTATTCTTTTTGCACCAATTTCGATTATCTCTTGTAATGTAAATCTGATCGGCATTAATTTTAGCAGGATAAAATCCATTGCGTCTTTTAAAATTTTCTGCACTTAAAACCAGGTCTGCAGTTTCATTGTAACTCTCCCAGTTTAAATGGTCCAGGAACGTTAATCCATCATAAACACATATTCCTATTTTGGAACCAAACTCTACATCTGATCCTGCTTTTCCTCTGACCATCGGCCTTACATGAGGCTGATGAATAGATACTATCCTGTTTGCAACAGTGTGCACTCGATCTGTATGCATTTGCCTTTGCTGGCGGTAAACCTCGTTTACAACCTGAAGGTATTTCAATTGATATTTATTGAGTAATCCTGTTAAATTTCCACATCCATCAAAAAGAGATTCAATATGACCTAAATTTCTTTTTACAAAATTTAATTGTGCACCTAAAGATTTACGTATTTTTTTTTGTTTTCCTTCTTTTCTTAGCTGTATTCAAATACAATTTCCTTGCTTTTATTCGATATGTACGAGGCATTTTCTGATTAGTTTTTAAACATATTAAATCAATAAATTCTTCAAGCTTTTCTCGCGATTCATTTAGTAAATTTAAATCCGTTGGATATTGAATATCCTGTTCGACAATGGTTGCATCAATGTTAATTGTTCCATTATTAGTTGCTGGGTCATTAGAACTTGATGGATCATCATTTTTGCTGTTCTCCTCTTTTGGTAATGAATTGATTGAAGGTTGATTTTCTTTGATGATGATTTCATTTATTTCTTGCCAATAATCCAGACCAAGTCGCTTTCGTATTTCCACAAAAAGACTAGGAGCAAAAACTGCATCTCGTTTAAAACTTGGCAAACCTAAAAATGATTGCATGTAAATGTTTTCTTTGATCGCCTCGATGGTTCCCTCATCACTTAATCCCTCGTGATGTTTGATTATTAATGCACCTAAAACGATCCGCGCATCTTTAATGACAGCGCCCATTTTGGGATTCATCCGAATCAAATAAAAAGAACTCAATTTATCCCAGGGAAGCAGTTGCGAAAATTTAATCCAACGGTTTTCACAATCCAATTCTTGGTCAAAGGGCGTCTGAAAAAGAACACCCTGATTTTGCAGTTTTTGAGCTATCATGTGCAAGCCTTTTTATGCTATTCACACAAATATCTTGCATTCAAATCAACCCAATCCTGCTGTAGCCCAATAGTTATAAGCAGTTTTTGAGGTTTGAGTGAACCCTAAGTATGAAAAGGATTTAGTAATCCCTTCGGCTACTACTCTTAAAAGTAATGCCGATGCTTTAGAAGTTACTACTGATTATTTATTAGGAAATGAAGAAGCTGGTAATATTGAAGATACCGCATTGTTAAAGCAACTCAAGGATGTTGATAATATGCCCGATAAAGAAAAAGATACTCTGATGTTTGTTATTAGTGCATTTATCAGGGATTTCAAAACTAAAAAGGCTCATGCATATAAATAAAAAAACGCCAAGCTGTTTAGCCTGGCGTTTTTTGTTTTTAGATTAATTGCTTTAGGAAGTTAAACCAGTTAATTTGTATCGAGCATAATTTCCCTCAATAAACATAAGATAGCAGGAAACAATCAGATAAATCAATGTAATACAAACGTATAGGATACCTGTATTTGTACTGACTGTTTTAGTGATAACTCTCTCAACTCTTTTCCTTTTAAAGTAAATTACATAGCCCATTATAAAGATCGTTACCACTAATAAAATAAGCAAGGCGTAATTTATATCTCTGTGAAAATAAGTAACACAAACAAAACTGAACAACGTTTGTAAATTTATGCCATAAAATAGGAAAGAAATAAAAAAAGCGTGTTGCCTTGGCCCATATCCTTCCTTGCTTTCGGAATGCAAATAAATTGTCTTATCCAATATCTTATAAAAGCCCCAAAAGATTATATCAAAAAAGTTCATATTATTCTCCGGTAGGAATACCCACCACTTTTAATATAAAATTTGTTGTTTCAAAAAGGAACCCTCCTGGCTGCGTTACACTCTTAGTAATTTGTTGTTCATATTTTTGGCCTAAATAGTCCCCAGTTGCAATAGGAATCGCTAAAAGAGGATAGGCTAAACCTACACCATTTTTCAAATGATTATCAATTCTCCTTCCGCTTGAAATTTCACGGTTCTTAAATTGACTTTCTGTATCAAAAACACTCCATGCGGTAAGAGCGCTACCTAAACCTTTTGCCCCTATATTAACTTTACTGGCTGTTGCTTTAGAATAATTCACTGGACTATTAGGAGATATTTTACCTGAAGTAAATCCAGAACGGCTATCTAAAACTTTACCTGTGGCGATTTCACCAAATGTTGCTGCTGTTCCGACTCCGGCAAGTGATATATTAAGAGTACTTAGTGAACTTACGCCTAATTGCTTTGTAATCCACTCGTTATATCCTTTATTACTCGTTACTCCCATTTCTTCACCAACTTTTGCATAAATATCAAACTTACTGCGGTCTTCTTTTTTTACAGTTACTGTTTTATCAATTCCATCATCAGTATGTTTAATAAGATTATCGTTTTCGTCTTTGTAATCGGTATCTAATGCACCTGTTGGGTCAATGTTCATAATCGGGTTACAACGCAAAGCATTGTACGGTGACCATTCAACTCTCATGAGAGCCAATGGGTCAACACTCCCCCATCTACCAATCTGCATATCGTACATGCGGGCTTCGTAATTGTATAAATTAAGGCCTTTACCATGCCCAAACTCACCTCGTTCTAAATGTTGAGAATTAAATAGTGTAAAGGGCATTTTGCCATTTACCTTTCCTTTAGCAGTGAGTTGATGGCGTAAACCAAAGGGGTAATAATGAAACTCATAATCGAGCTTTCCTTCATAATGTTTAATTTTTAGGTTATTGAATTTTACATCTACATTACTAGTATTGTTGCTATAAATATACATATATCTTGAGCAGATTACTTCGAACATATCGTATTTTAAAGTTTCCCAATGATTACCAACACTAACTTCAATATCATACATACGCGCTTAGCAGTTGTAGAGGTCTTTCTCGATTTTTACTGCACTAAAATTAATTCCATTTAATTGAATGAAATATTTTCCGTCAGCCAAAAATCTATAGGTATTCCCAATTTGGCAAAATGGGGTTCATCGGATGCTTACGTTCCAATTATTCCTAAATGGAAAACGGTCATTTACTGCCTTCTATTGATAGTGTGCAAAGATTAATGAAAGTGTTTGCTGTGAGTGCGGACAATCTTTAAACGACACTAAAAACACCGTGGTAGAGTTTTAAAACCACGAACTGAACGAGCAAATTATGTTTATCAACCAATTAGATGAGGATGAAAGAGATGCCTTGATCAAAATCATAAATTCAATGCTTACCAAAAAACGGATGAAAGATTTACTGGATGGCAAAGCCAATTTTTAGAGCATAAAAAAAGCCCTGCATTACTGCAAGGCTTCTAATCTTTTATCCTATTAATTTCCCTATTCCAGTCTTGATACCGTAAATAATAGCTCCTAAAACTATTGAACCTATTATTATTACAAACCAAAAATATTTGATAACACCAAAAAAGTCTTTAAACGAGGCTTGTATGTCATTCAAAATATTCCCTGATAATTGATTATTTGCAATTAAATCACACCAACCAAGAATATAAAGAAGAACAATCATTGCCAAAAACCCAAATAATAAATAAACTATCATCTTTCTCATTATTGTTCGTTTTTATGTGGGTTAGCACTTTCAAATAGTTTGTTCCAATCACTAATATTGTGATCTGCTCCGTTGTATTGAACGCCCGTAAAATTACCTTTCTTATCTGTTGTGATATTGAAACGAAAGGATGTGATATCTCTTGTGTTTTCACCATCCAAACTTGAAAATGGAGAACCTTCATAAAAACCAATTTCAATAAAAACATTCTGCTTACTCGGATCTGTAATAAATGCTTCTGTACTTGGGAAATTATCTCCCTTTAAATCACCCGAAATATTTAGTAATCCATCGCTTTCAGTTATTGAGAAATTGGAGAATACATCAATGTTAGAAGAACCCGGTATGAATGGGTTTGAACCTTTATAATGTGTGCCAAAATTAAATGTTTTGGAATCACCATTATTAGCAATGTTAAAATTATCAAAACTTACTGTAGGACTTCCTGTTAAGCTTCCTGGTAAAAATCTATGAGATGATGAAGAACTCCACACATTTGTTTTTATCTGCGTTTTATCTGTATCAAAATTTATTGTTTGATGAATTCTTGCCGTAGCTGATGAACTCGTGGTAAAACCTCTATTTGCTCCATCTCCGTGAAACCCTTTCCCAAAAGTCTCAAAAGGAGCAAATGACCTAATAGTAATTGGGTAAGGTATTCTACCGTCAAGGTCTATGTAACTAAGAGGGTTATTAAAGACAAAATTGTAAGGAGACCAAGATGGCATCAAGTGTGCTAAAGGGTCAACACTCCCCCACCTACCAATTTGCATATCATACATGCGCGCTTCGTAATTGTATAAATTAAGGCCTTTACCATGCCCGAATTCTCCTCGTTCTAAATGCTGAGAATTAAATAGGGTAAAGGGCATTTTGCCATTTGCTTTTCCGATAGCAGTCATTTGATGGCGCAAACCGAAGGGATACTAGTGAAATTCTGAACCGAGCTTTCCTTCATAATGTTTAATTTTTAGGTTATTGAATTTTACATCTACATCGTTCCGAGACATTTGTAAAGGTGGCGGTAGTCTTGTACAAAACTACTTTGGAACATGGATTTCCAAATATAAACAAAAGTCTTTTTTGGAAACCAAACTGCCGCTTTTGCTAAGCCACTGATATGCCTAGGCAGAACTTTCACGCGTTTGCTTTTTTAGGCTTTTGGGCTAAATATTTCTTTAATTCTTCAAAGCTCATCCCTTCAATTTCTTGTGAAATTTTTTCTTTGATTTTTCTAAAAGTCTCGACAGTGTCAAATTCTTTGACATTATTTTTATTAGTTTTCATATCCTACAATTTCTTTTGGTGAGCGAATTTCTAATGTGCTGTGTCCTAATCTGAGGTTTACTGAATTATATCCTCTTATTCTAAAAATATTTACAATATGCTTAAAATTCCAACTGACTAAAATATCAACCTTGTTAAGAGTTGCTGTTGCGATATGAATGCAATCATCTAAACTAGTTTTACCAACTACTTTATTATCAATATATAATTGGCCCAAGTCAAATACTTCTTTGGTAATTTCTATTCTTTCAATGAATCGTTTATCAAGACTATTTAAAAAATCTTTAACTTTTTGAGGCGCTTTTTCTAGTTCTTTTTCAGTAAGTTCAGAGTAGACACAAATAATTTGACCGAGCTTGACTTTCTCAAATAGCATCAACGTTTCTTCTTCAAATTCTTGATCGAAGACACCTCCAAAAACTGATGTATCAAAATAAAACCTTTGTATCACGTTTCAAAGATAACGATTAAAAGGTTGAGGTCAAATTAGCATGGAGAACGTCCGCTTGGGCATAACTACCATATAGCCAACACAAACTAACAAATATACAGAATGATTAATCTATATGTTTTAAATAGTACCAATGAAATCCCTTTAGTCGGTTTAAGGATCTGAAAACGGTTACAAGAAGGACCTGAAACCCCAATCACTAAAATGCCAAATCTTAAAAGCGAGATTTTACATTCATTCATATTTTTGTTGCTTTAAATATAGGATTTATTGGCTTTCTTAAGTCGATTGGAATCATCCTGAAAATAAATAGGGTTCACTCAAAAAGTCAGAAATGCGGAGGATGCAAGGCACAGACATTGAAGATGTATATTTAATACTTCGAAATGGCTGTAACGAAGCAAATGCAGTATTTCTGGCTAGCTTAAATAGTAAATAATGAAAAATTCAGCGCAATCTTGGTGTACGGATTTTTGATGATACTCAATTAAATTCATGCATTAAAAATGATTAATTCATTAAGAGATGCCTTATTTAAAAGGAATTTAACGTTTTTGAGTAAATCCTAATTACCGAATACTTAATACCTAATACTTATTACCTATTTCTCTACTCCAAAACCCAGGACACCACTTCGCCTTAAAAAGCGTTTCTTTGCTAAAATCAAATTTTCATTGTGTCAATCCTAGTTTCAAACATTACAAAGCTTTACGGCGATCAAAAAGCGCTAGATTCAGTTTCCTTTCAGGTGAATAAAGGCGAAATTCTCGGTTTTTTAGGTCCCAACGGAGCTGGAAAATCAACCATGATGAAAATCATCACAACCTTTGTTCCTCCTTCAGACGGGACAGTTTCGGTTTGTGGTTTTGATATCCTGACACAAAGCATGGACGTGCGCAAAAACGTTGGTTATTTACCAGAGCACAATCCTTTGTATCTAGACATGTACGTTCAAGAATATCTTGGATTTATTGCAGGATTGCATAAGATCTCAAATCCCGCGAAGCGAATATCAGAAATGATTGGCCTCACTGGTCTAGAACGCGAACAACACAAGAAAATAGGCGCTTTATCTAAAGGATATCGTCAACGTGTAGGACTAGCACAAGCCTTAATTCACGATCCTGCGGTTTTGATTTTAGATGAGCCTACAAGCGGCCTAGATCCAAACCAATTGGCTGATATTAGGGAATTAATTCGTTCTATAGGTAAAGAAAAAACCTTGATGTTTTCGACCCATATTATGCAAGAAGTTGAAGCTATTTGCGATCGGGTTTTAATTATCAATCAAGGAAAAATCGTTGCAGATGCAAAAGCGGGTGAACTTGGTCAACAGAAAAAGCGCGGATATACCATCCATGTGGAGTTCGACAAACCTGTAACGAAGGATATTCTTCAATCAATTGAGGGTGTTTTGCATGTTAAACAGTTACGTGAAGCTGAATTCGAGCTCAGCAATGAAGGAAGCGACGACATCCGCCCCGCGATATTCAAATTCGCTGTAGACCAAGGATTAACAGTATTGACGATCAATAGACGTGAACAAAAACTTGAAGAATTATTTCAGGAATTGACGCGCCAGACAAAATCATAGGTCGAAATATCTCAGAAACACCTTTTTGTGGTTTGCAGAGTGAATTGGTATCCTTACTTTTGCAACCGTTCTAAATAAAAACTATACATCAATGCCCTATTTATTTACATCTGAATCAGTTTCGGAGGGCCATCCGGATAAAGTTGCCGATCAAATTTCTGACGCACTAATTGACCATTTCTTAGCTTTTGATCCTTCTTCTAAAGTAGCCTGCGAAACGCTTGTTACAACTGGACAAGTAGTTTTAGCTGGAGAGGTTAAATCTGAGGCTTATCTTGACGTTCAGGAAATTGCTCGTGAGGTAATTCGTAAAATCGGATACACAAAAGCAGAATACATGTTTGAGGCAAATTCTTGTGGGATTTTCTCGGCAATTCATGAACAATCCGCTGATATCAGTCAAGGTGTTGAGAAAAAAGACCCTTGGAAGCAAGGTGCTGGCGATCAAGGTATGATGTTCGGTTATGCGAGTCGCGAAACTGATAATTACATGCCATTACCATTAGAATTAGCTCATTTGCTTCTTCGTGAGTTGGCTGACATTCGTCGTGAAGGCAAACAAATGAAATATCTTCGCCCGGATGCGAAATCTCAAGTTACCGTTGAATACAATGATAACAACGAGCCAGTTCGTATCGACGCGATTGTAGTTTCTACGCAGCATGACGATTTCGACGTTGAGAAGAAAATGTTGGAGCAAATCAAGAAAGATATCGTGCATATTCTTATTCCACGCATCTTAAAGAAATTGCCAAAGCGTGTTCAGGCATTTTTTACCGATAAAATTAAATACCACATCAATCCAACTGGAAAGTTTGTGATTGGTGGTCCTCACGGCGATACTGGCTTAACTGGTCGCAAGATTATTGTTGACACATACGGTGGTAAAGGAGCTCACGGTGGTGGCGCATTCTCTGGAAAAGATCCTTCAAAGGTTGATCGTTCAGCTGCTTATGCAACTCGCCATATTGCAAAGAATCTTGTTGCTGCAGGAGTTTGCGACGAAATACTTGTACAAGTTGCTTATGCTATTGGTGTCGCAGAGCCAGTTGGCCTCTACGTAAATACATACAGAACTGCCAAGGTTGATTTGCATGATGGTAAGATTGCCGAAATCGTAGCTAAATTGGTTGATATGCGTCCATACGCTATCGAACAACGCTTTAAATTAAGGACACCAATCTATAGCGAAACTGCTGCTTATGGTCACATGGGTCGTGAGTCTTCAATTGTTACAAAGGTGTTTAACAAAGGCAAGAAGAACGAGAAGAAAGTAAAAGTTGAGTTATTCCCTTGGGAAAAGCTTGATTATGTAGACGCATTCAAAAAAGGCTTCGGAATTGGTGCAAAAGCTGAATCTGCGAAGAAAACTGTTGCCACTGCTCCCATAAAAGCTGAATCTGCTAAGAAAACTGTAGCTGCTGCTCCCAAAAAAGCTACATCTGCTAAGAAAGCTGTAGTTACAAAAAAAGCTGCTCCGAAAAAAGCAGTCAAAAAAGCAGCAGCGAAAGCTTAATAAATATAAACATTTCATAAAGCCTCTGTTGTTACTGCATCAGAGGCTTTTTTTATACCAAATTAATCGACAAGAGATTTGATAAATCGCCCTTCTTGATGATTATCGAAAGTGTATTTGTATTCGTTAAATTTCATTAGGGCAACCAGCTATTTCATGGTTAGATGCAAGGCAGTTTTCTGGTTTCACATAATAACTTAGATGCAGCTTTTAAACAGTAAACTTCATCGCCATAATGATTAGTAAGCGAAGCCTAATTTTTGGCTATGAGCTATTAACAAACGTTTTATTATTCAATAAAAATAACTCGTCTTGTTTTCAAAAATGTCTTATTGTCACTTGTTGAGCACTTGAAAGTTACAAGATAATCGCCCAATTCGAATACTATTTGATCAATCAGCTCTTGTCTGAAAACAATTGTACTTGTCACGAACTTGCAGTCTTCATTTAAATTAATGTCTGTATTTCCAGCTATGTTAGTAATGGCTAATAAGTTTGTATTTGAATTAATTGTGTCACCGTTTAAGATAATAGGCCTGTCAAAGGATAGTTCATAACTGGATTTTAATAATTGATTTTGAAATTCAGCGCACTTGGTTGTTGCGTATGCTGAATTAAATAGCTGAATTCTCGGTAAAAGACAGGTAGGTGATTTACTAATTGACTTAATTTCAAATCCAATTCTTCCAGAAAATTTGTCTGGCTGTGCAGAATTTGTTGCAAAATCCGAGTTTAAACCTCCAAACGATATATCACAAATTGTTGCGTCATATTTTAGAAGTTCTCCGCATGATGTAAATGTTAAGATACCAAATCCAAAATACATAATAGTTAGGATAATAAATTTTATTCTCATGTTCCTGTTTTTTAAATATTCTCTATAAGTTTGGTGTATAGTTAGTGTTTATCCACAGAGTCAGAAGTTTGAACTATAGAAGCTTCTGATTAGGCGCACGAAAACCTAAAAAGCGCAGTTTGCTTTTGTAAATGAGCATTTTTCAGACTAGTGCAACGACATCAGGAGACTCTATATACAGACTTTAAAAAGTTGCTTGGTTAAGCAACTAAGATAGTAAATAAGCACAGAATAGAAAACCCGAACTAATTTTTGATTTGGTGTGCATTATTTGACGAAATTGATCAGATTGTATGTATCACAAATTATTATTTTTATTGTTTTGTAGAATTTGGCTTAGATAGCAATACGCCATCTGCTTCGTTAAGAGTATTTTGAAGTACTATTTGTATGTCAAACAATCCTCTTGTCTCGCATCTGACGTGTTTATGACTTTTTATTGAACCCTAAATAAATCCTTTACTATCTAAAATCGAATATATATTTCCATTCACATATCCCAAATATCAGATTTCCGGAAAACCTATAAGAAAATTATATATTTTTCAACTTTGTAAACATAATCACTAACTTGTAATTTTAAAATAGCCTCTAATTGATTATTTTCACATAATCAATTAAAATCAAAAAATCAACATTTTTAAATTTACATGAAAACATTATATTATGCTAAAATATTTTTTTTACAACGGAGATGTTAAAGAGGGCCCAATTGTTTTGGATGAATTAAAAAGAAAAGACATCAAACCTAATACATTGATTTGGCATGAAGGCCTTGAAAATTGGCAAGAGGCAAATAGTTTTGATGAACTAAGAGAGATATTTGAATTACGTCCTCCTACTCTTGATAAAGAAATTAAAGATACTGATAAAAAAGATACCGAAGAATTAGTTTTGGAAGGGAATTTAAACAAGAGGCAAGATGTTTTCTCTAATCCTTTCTCGTTTAATGGCCGAATTAGAAGGTCTGAATATATTATTAGTCTTGGTGTAGTAATAATTATAAATACAGTATTGAACTCGCTAGTAGAAGTAGGTCAAATTCCATTAATTGGATTAGCCTACATACCAAATTTATGGTTTTTATTTGCACAAGGTTCTAAGAGATGTCATGACGAAGGCAAAAGTGGATGGTATCAATTAATTCCATTTTACGTATTCTCATTGATATTTACAGAGGGGGGAACTGGTAGAAATAAATATGGCAATAACCCTAAAAAATAAGGCATGAAATTAAATATATTATTGGTCATAATTAATTTTTATTCTATTCAACTATTCAGCCAGATACTAACTACATCAGATATAAGGCAAATTGCAATAGAAGTAAATAATGAAATTAAGGGTGTTAATTTTGGTAATGGAATTAAAGCAAAAGGTTGTTTTTCTTTTGGAAGAAAACTGATATATCAGTATAATGTTCCGCAAAGTTGGGAACCTTCAGTTAATATCAAGAAAGAAATAATATCAAATATGAAAATAGCAGGTCCTGCTAAAACATACTTTTTACAAAATATTGATGTTGACTACCATTATTACAAAGGTAATTCTCTATTCAAAAAAATAAGTATTAAATCATTAGAATTTTCCAATTACAATTTTCAGCTAGGTGAGTATATCAGTATAAATAATCACATTAAAGCGAAAGAAGTAAACATGAAACTAAAAGTACCTGATGGCTGGGAAGTAAAAGAAGGTGATCGACCAAATGTTGTCAAAAAACTTGTATATGATGGAAGTACATATTTAATTCTAATAAAAGAAAATGCAACTTTCTTTTCTCGTAACCAAATAAAGAAAATGCTTAATGAAAAAGATTTTGCAAGTGAATCTGTTCAAGAAATAAGTTCATTATTGTCAAATCCTGTCATTGTAAACCAATCCATTGTAACTATTGACACGTATCCTGCTTTTCAATTTAAAATCAAAGGAAATGTGGAAAGAACAGGAATAAAAATATCAGTCATAATGAAATGTTGGATAGTCTTTTATGAAGACAAAATTATTTTTCTTCAATCTATGGGAAATGACAATCTCGAATTTAGGGCACTTGAACAACTATACACTTTGATAACAAACTCCGTGATTTTCCCTGATCAATATAATTAGATTATGATAAAATACTTCTACACAGATGGGAATGCAAAATTTGGTCCTTTTACAAAGGAAGAATTGAAAATGCAAAAGATTACTCGCGACACGAAAATATGGTATTACGGTATAGAAAAATGGACCGAGTTATCAAACATTAAGGAATTAAATGACATCTTTACTTCCATTCCTCCGAATATAACCAATCCTTATCTCAACAATAATAAAGATAAATCTATTGATTCTTTAATTCATCAAAAAACTCCGCTCATAAAAGTAAATACAAATTCAATTTCAAAATCGAATATAAAAAAATGGGCTATTGGCATTCTCTCTGTCTTAACTATTTCGATAGTAGTACATAAATTAATTAAATATCAGTCGAAAATTAAACTTTATAATATTATTGTTGCGGATTCTTACGAATCAGATGATAATTTTGAAGTATATGTTGATAAATTTTATCGAGATCTTGAGTTTCACGGTATATTTCCAAAGAAACCTAAAAAGACTATTATAAAGTTCTCAAAACTAGATCAGTTAGATAACACAACACATATTCATGGTGTATGTTTTGGAAGCAATGACGATGATATAATTGAAATTTATCTAAACCCTTCGACTTGGAAACAGTTTAATAAACCAATGAGGCATTATTTAATGTATCATGAACTTGCACATGATATTCTCAATCTGGATGATTTGCCCGTTAATCAGATGAATGAGGGGAAAATAATGTTTCCAGAATTATCTCATTATGAAAATAAAAAGATGGATGATTTTATTGAAAGTTCTCACGCATTATTTATAGAACAATCACTAAAATAGAAAAAACAACCACCAACAGCGGTTTGCAAAATTGGCGGTTCGGTGCTCCGCAGACAGTCTTGTGGTTAATCGAACAATGGTTCTCCGCATCAACATTTGTGGTAAA
>Ga0209284_10004380_pt1 | contig 15959 bp, 19 predicted proteins | sample FRY03_FD_187211 | JGI IMG/M metagenome (GOLD analysis project Ga0209284, IMG submission 187211) | Freshwater microbial communities from Lake Fryxell liftoff mats and glacier meltwater in Antarctica - FRY-03 (SPAdes) (version 2) | ecosystem: Environmental > Aquatic > Freshwater > Ice > Glacier... | reverse complement strand
GTTATGAACTCACTAGATCTCATCAGGGTGTGTACACGCTGGCAGTTGCTGAGCTGGCAGTACCAAGTTCAGTTGCAGTCCAGTTAGCGCCAGTTATGGTAACTTTGTTACCGGCGCCGGCATAGACTTGTGATTGAGAATTAGCAGGAATTTGCACAGCAGCACTGTACAAGTTGCCAACTGGATCAGCTGATCCCAGCGCCACTGCATACACATTGTATGTTATTGCAGTACCGCCAGTTGATATGCTGAGTTTGTCGGTGTAGACCACAGCATTGGCCAGCGATGTATAAACATTAGCAGCCATTACTTGTTGTCCTCAGCAGGTTGTGACACCACAGGTTGAAACAACTGTCGTGTTTGGTGCAACACACCAGGAATGTCAACAGGCTGCTGCTTGTATCCATTAGTGGCAGGACTGTGCGGATTCATCACAGGCGGTGTTGTTAAGTTTTCATTGATTGGTTGATATGTCATAGTTGCTCCTTGTTTACCATGCGCGGCTTGAATTTGAGTATAAGATTTCATCATAATATTACCAGGCTCGACAGCTCCAATATCGAGCTTTTGTACGTGGGCCTGGATTGTCGCAATTGTGTCTTGCTCTAAAGCTCTTGCGGCGAGCTGGGTTAGATTTTTTAATCTTCATATCAGGGTCGCCAAAGTTGACTTTCTTGACGTTGCCAGTTGTGGGGTCTTTCACGTATACTTTGGATTTTTTAACATCGCCTTGCATCGGCTTGCCTAGTTTGACCTTGCGACCTTGGTATTCAGCTTCATCTAACGCATTGTCAGCATCAATTGTTTTATCAGGAAGTTCTGCAAGCATGCGACTTACTTCGCGTATCCAGCCGCTAACGTCACTAGTGCCAATTTCATCCACAGACCCAACATTGTCAGCAAGTTTGTCCACTACCATCATAACTTTTTCAGGACCGTGTGTTGCCAGCAAACCTGGATGCTGCATCATAATGCGGTTCAATACTGCACTTACCACAGGGTTGGTTTGTTGTTGTTCAGAAATAGCACGCTCTTTATTTGACTCAATATAGTCCGCAGCAGTGTCCACATAGTCAGTTGCTTTGTTTATCTTGCTTTGCACCCATTCGGGCATGTTTTCATTGTCGTCCAACATGCCAGTTAGTCTACGTGCAGCACGAATCATTGTACGCAGATCATCCTTGGCCATATCGCCTTCAAAATCGTACTCGCCGGCGTCTTCATCTTCAACTTCTGTTTCGTCTGAATCGTTATCCGTGGACTGATCGCAATCACACCCTTCGGTCATGCCGCATTCCATGCAGTTTTCTTCAAATGTGTATCCGTAACTTTCCAGCAGGCTGATCATTTTTTCATCAGCTGCAATTACTACACCGTCGCTTAGTTGGTCCAGCACTGTGCTTTCAATTAAGCATTCTTCACGAATAATGATAGCAAACGTGTCACCAGCTACTGGAGTGTCAGCAGCCTGTTCTGATTCTTGTAGGTAGTTACGGAAACTTTTCATAATTAACCTTTGTATGATTTCCACATACGACTTAGATCCAATATGCTTTCTTTAACTTTTTCTAGATCACCGTCGCCGTCAAGGTCAGCTTGTGTTTTGCCAGCAGCACGAGCTTTGGCTAAATTGCCAGTGAACTTGTTGCCTTCGGCAGTTTTTTCTTCCTCAACTTCTTTTTTCTTAACGCCAGCCATTTCCATCATACGGTCCAGGTCTTCGTTATTGTCGTGATCCACACTGCTGACAGCAGTGACTTGACCAGTTGCTTGTCCGTCGCCTGCTACGTCACGCTTAGGCTTGTTTAGACCGCCGGAATATTGAAACGCATCATCACTGGTTACAGTGTTGGTTGGATAGTCAGGTTCATTTTCTTCCATTGGCTGTTCTAGTTCTTCTTCAGGCATGTCTGCACTGTAGTCAGTTCCTAATCCTGCCATCTTCATCAACATACCTAGCTTTTCTGCATCATCATCAGTTGCAGTAACAGTCAGGCTTCTGCGTGGTCCACTGTGATCGTCATTGTTCATGCTCATGTTGATATTTAGGCTTTCGTCCAGGCGTGCCATACTTTCTGCAATCATGTCTTCTAGATCGCGGTTCATGCTGTCGTAGATGCCGCCGCCAAAGTTGTAGCCGCCTCCGGACTTGTTTTTGTCTGCTGCAGGAGCCACGCTGCCACTCACTGTGGTTTCTTCAACTGCTTCGTCTTTCTTTTTCTTTACTGGCAAGCCTTTGTGCTTGGTAGCAGCAAAGTCTGTGGCATCTTTTGATTTCATGCTTTTTGCAACATTAGCAACTTTTTTGCTGGCAGGCTCTTTGCCTTTTTGTGCAGCATGTACCATGCCCATAAATTTCTGTTGCTTCTTGCTCACAGCTTTTTCATCCAGCGTTTCTTCGTCCACTGTGTCACGAGTGTCACGTCCTTTGATCTTGCGAGCATTTTTATCTTTTGGTAGATTAACTTTGCCAACACCAAATGCACTGAAGTCAGGCTTCATAACTTCACCGTCGTTGCCTGCATTTGCTTTAGGGCGACCGCGACCACGCTTGGCATCGTTGTCAGTGCGCTTGGTACCTGTTGTTTCTCCTGAGTCAGCATCGTACTTGCGAGTGTAAACAGTACCTGTACTGATTTTTTTACTGTCAAAGTTACTTTCGGCTAGACCCAACTCGTCTGCTAGTCTGTCAGCAATGTATTCACTAGCGTCTGCATTGTAGTTCTTAATGTCGCCTTGGTTAAAATAGTAATCGTACAAATCAGATTCTAAATCATAATCTAGGTCAGCACCATTCTTAAAGTCGTTGACTGCTTTTGCATGCCTACGCAAAATTGCATCAACAGAGTCTGCACCTTCTTTGACTTTGCGCGAACCGCCAGTCTTGTTAACCAAGTCTTTCATCAGTGTTTCGTCATCGGGCGCTACTTTGTTTGCTACTTTTTTAACAAACTTCTTCATTTTGTCCATGGCGTTTTCTTTGCCTGCACTCTTGCCAGCAATGTCATTACCACTGGGCATGTAGCTGTGGTCGCCTTCTGCTACTGCCTTCTTCTCGATCTTGTATGTGCGGGGATTGACACGATATTGACTCATGTCCTCACCTTCAGCATCACGCTGTCTTAATTCCTTGTGAGCTGCATCAAGGTTCTGTTCGTGTGCTTCTTTTGCACGGCGATTGCGAGCTGAGTCGCTTTGGTCACCCTCCGCCATACCTTGCCCACCAGATGTTGCATAGTCTATTTCGTTGGGATGTAAATATCCGCTTTTTAAATCAGACATAATTTGCGCTTTTTCTTCTTCTCGGCTTTTTGTAAGCATGTGCCTTGCATCAAGCCAATCTAAATAATCTTCTACCATGTCATCAACTGGGTTATTTGTATTTCTGCCCTCCGCCATGCCTTGCTGACCAGCTTTTTTATCAGCAACCGCTTTCTTCATAGGCTCTTTCTTGTTGCCATCTTTGTCAATGTCCAAGAAGTCTGGCTTTGCAGCTTCGTTCAGTTGTGAGTATGTGGTCTCAGGTAACTCACGAATAGAGTTAAGTTTTTTGTTTAGGTCGTAGAAAAATGTCATTTTGTTTTATCCTCTTGGGTTGGCACCAGTAGCAGGTCTAGCAGGGCGTTTGATGTTAGTCATGGGGCTCTTGGTGCCCTGTGGCAGTTCGTTTGTGGTCTTGGCTGCTGGCGTCTTACCACCAGCAACAGTAAAGTCTGAACGGTATGCGTTTTTCAGCACAGCATGATCGTACGGACCTGTAGCATAATCTTTCTTGAGTGCTTTCTGTTCAGCATCATCTGCTGGAAAATCAGTGTCAGTTAGCAAATCATGATTTTGATCTTGAATTTTTTCAGCTTCTTGATTTAGACTTTCCTCGTATGGCGTGTTGTTCATCACAATACGATTTGGGTCTAACCCCAACAGTTGACTCAGCTGTTTGATCTGTGGTTCGACTGCAGGGTATTTAAACTCTACGTCTACTATACTCATGGGCTGGTTTGGAAATGCCGGAAAGTCAGCGTTTATCTTACGCACAGGAGTGGTTTTAATGTCAGACATCTTGACAATGTCAAACTGGGCCATCTTGGCTTTGAGATCTCGCACAAAGCCTGCTGGCACATCGCCAACTACCTTGATGCGATATTGGTAAGTGCGTTCGCTTTCGGCGAGGTATTTTGCAAATGTGTTCATATCATTATCCTATCGTATATTTATTCTTTTTCTGCGTTTTGATCTTTACGACTCAGTAAACGCTCCAGTAAATCGTTACGGCTTAGTACAACACCTGTGCCGGGCAACACCCGTGGGTCGTCTTCTTCAACTGTTTTAGCATCAATCACTTGTTGTTGCTGGTCTAGCCGCATCTTCTTCATCTGCAGATCAATCATCTTGAGCTTTTTGTCCAGCTTGGCAGTTTTGGCAGTGATAGCATGCCCCAGCATGCTGGATGCCACATTAAAAATTTCGCTAGCAAATCTTGAGTCAACTTGCATGCCAAGATCCATAAGATCTTTATAGCTGGATTGTGCCATGTTGCTTAACTCATCCATTTCGGTATCTGACGCATCTAGCCCACGCACTGCAGGCAATGCATTGTTAATTTTGTTAATTGTGTCGTCTAGTTCTGCCAGTGATTGCCTATTGGCCGGTAATTCAGGTACAGCCGCATCTACTTCGGCGGCAGTAAGCGGAAGATCAAAAAGTTCTTCGAGTTTTTTCGTCATGCCATATTTATGGCGTTATTTAGAACCGTTTTTAAACATGTCGTCTTCAGTTATGACCCTGAAGGTAATGCCTTGACGTTTGCACCAGGCCTGTGCTGCAGCCCATTTGGCATAGTTGATTGCTACTACAGCACGGTCTTTTGAACTCATTTTTGACTCAACTACGCTTTGTTTTTTGGGTTTAATTTCAATCAGCTCTGCTCGCATAGTATTGTTTCTGGTGCGATAAGTGATCAAGAAGTCTGGCACGTATATGGTCTGTTTGCCAGTTAAAGGATGACGATAAGGTATCTGTATGCTTTCGCTGACCCATTGCAGAATGTGATCGTTGCTGTCACAAAATTTCATAAAACTGAATTCCCAACCGGATCGGTATCTAGGAGCACGAGTGCCCACATACTTGTCTTTGTTAATAACTTGGTATGTGCCTTGTGCCCATTTGCTCATTGTACTACAGCCCGCGCAGCATATTGGTTGCTTTGAACAGGTACTCCTACTCCCAACAGGGTAGCTTTGTTCCGAATGCTGTTGAGGTAATATGCCAGTTGTACATTTAGACTGATTCCTGATTGTCCGCGGAATTGCTCTAACAGAGTCAGTGCAGGTACGCCAGTTTCTTCTGCGACCCTAAACAAACTCACTGTAAAGTTGCCAGCTGCTTGTGCAGTGGTCATTTCTTTGCGAAAGTAACTGTACACAATATCGTATTCTGCTGCAGGAACGTTTACGTCGTACTCGTAAAAACTGTCAAATACCCGTACAGTTTGATCAATATTATAGTTGGTATTGTTTATACTTGACATAACAATTAGTTAGTTGGTGGTGTTATATCAGTTGGAAAAAATCTACCAGCATTGCTCTTTATTCCCTTAGTGATAGCAGCAGTTCCTATTGCAGCCGCTTCGCTCTTGGCAATTGATTTAAGATCTACACCTTTGAACGTGTTTTTGGCAGTCAACGCCTTTTGTGTAGCACCCAGCAGGCCAACAAGTCCGCCACTTTGTAGGTCTTGAAGTATGCCGCTGCCCGCATCCAGTAAGCCGCCTTGTCCAAAAATTGTACGTGTGCTGCCCGGGCGTGCTAGCGAGCTTGGCGTAGTGTCGTAGTGACTAGGATCAGCAAAGCCCTGGACATTAGTATCTGGACGTTGGCTTCCGATAGCACCTGTGTAATACTTGACAGTTTCATAATTAATTGTCATAGTATTTTGCATAATGCCGCCGCCTTCGCTGTAGTCATAAGTGTCGTGATTCCAGCTGGTGATCAGCGGATTAATCAGCACGTACTCAGCAAACTTGTGCTGGTCCATACCGTAAATTCTAATGTCACGAAAGAATGGAGGCTTGCCTGTGTCGCCGCCCACTGTGCGAGTACTAGTGGCATCACGAAACGATTCACCAATATAACCCCAGTCGTTGACTTGTCGATCATCTGAATAGATGTCTCGACTGTTGTAGTCAAACCCAGTTTGTGCGTTCTGGCTTGCGCCAGCACTGCCATTGGTGTTGTTAGGAGAAAGATACTTTTGTGATGGGTCTTTGTAGTAGTAACTGAAGTAGTTGTACCAAAGGTTGCGTACTACATCACCGCCGTCATCATGAAAAGTTAGACCAACAGGTTGGTAGTCAATCTTGGTTTGAATCACTCGTTTACGATTGTACTGATTTAGTGTTTCAGTTTGAATATTAAACTTGGGCAAATCCACAGTTTTGACCACGTAGCTGAGACTAGACACATCACCAGCTGTGACAAATTTATTCAGTGAAGGAATCTGTGTGTTAAGTGTAAAGCTAACATGAAAAAGAAACTTAAAGCGAGGTTTAAGTTCGTATTGATTGGCCGTAAAGGTTTTACTTGCGTGAGTATAGTCACGCAAGTAATTTACATTAGTAAAACCTTTAAGGAAGTCTTGTCCAAAGTTTGACATCAGCTAGCCCTAGTTAGCCAGCACCTGTCACTACGTCGCCAACTGTGCGACCAATTTCTGTACCAACACCAGAACCGTTAGGAGTCTGGTTTGCATTGTCGTAAGCAATGGTCATTTCTACAGTAACAGCTTCGTTTGTACCGTAGTTCAAATCGCCGTAGTTGGCACCTTTGAGGTAGCAACCGTACAATGCCCATGTTTCTAGAACCACTGGCTCGCTTGCGCCATTGCCACCATCTAAAATTTCAATACGTGTTGTGAACTTGTAGTCAATGCCGGAAGCAGCACTGGCCATTTCTAAGAAGTCCATTTGCTTTTGCAACTGTTCGCCAATTAATCGAGCAACTTCGCCCGATGCATCGTCGCGCACTGAGCAAGTAATATCTGCCCAGCTATGACGACCAGCCAACTTCAGTGTTGAGTTGTAGACCGGCAAGCTAATTTCTTCAAAGCTCAAGTTTGGACGTGTAACGCTAACAACTTGTTTAGTAAGTTCAGTAGTGGGCTTAGACACTCCAAGGTTTTCAAAGAAAACCCGGAATCGGTATTTTAGTTTGGGCATTAACAAGCCCTGGATGCCGCCTTCTGCTGCGCTTCCAACTGGGACTGTCATACGCTGTAATGATGAAACTGCCATTTTGTATATCTCCTATATGTTTATTTACCTAAACTGGAGGGGGACAAAATCCCCCTCTGTTTCAGTTAGGCAGCAGTACCTGAAATCTCACCAGTGTTCTTAATACGCAACGGAATGTAGATAAATTCCACTGCTTTGACTGGCTCAATAGCAACGTCTACCCACAACTCGTTACGATCAATGCGTGCTGGTGTGTTGTTGCTGGTGTCACAAACGACCAAGTAGTCGTAGATGGCTCGCTTGGCTACCAGGTCAATCATCAAACTGTTAACCACGTTAGTGATCTCGTTGCGAGTGATTTCATCATTAGGTTCAAACAAGAACAGTTTACCAACTTCTTCAAGTCTGCCACGCAGGAATGCAACCAAACGTGCTACGTTGATACGATCTAGCGCAGTAGTTGTGGCTGTTGAGGTTTTGTTACCAAAGTTAACAATACCAATTCCTGGGATAAACGTGATTGGGTTGACGTTGCGTTCATACAGGATGTCACGAACTGACTGACTTACGCCAATCTGCTGGAACTCACCTGTGGCTGCATTAATGTAACCAATTGCAGTAGCGTTGTCAACAACACCGCGGCGTGTGCCTGCTGGCGCTAACCATGGGTAGCTTACAGCATCGCTGCGTAGAATTGTACGTACCATCATGTGGCTTGGTGGCTGAACCACAGTGTTGCCACCAAGGTCAGTTGTTGTACAACTTGGGTAGAATGCAGCAGCATAGTTGCTGGTTGCATTGTTTCCGTCTTCAGTTGTTAGGCCCAAACCATTGTTGTTGGTTGCCCACTCAACCAAGCTGTTGCCATCGCTGGACAAACGCATTGGGGTATCTGCTACCACAAACAATGTGTTGTTGCGCTCGTTGCTGAGTGCAATCATGTTAGTGGTCAGTTCAGGGTAACCAGGTGCTGCAATAATGTTGAAACCGTTTTGCTCTTCACGTGCAGCAATGCTGGTGTCAATAGCTGACTTCATAGCTCGTACAATCAGCTGACGCTGTGCAAGACGTCCGCTCCACATCGCACCGTCGTTACGGTTGCCGCTGGCAGTTAGCCATGTGCTTTTCTGTGTTGGCAATGTGTCATCAGGGTAGTCAGCTGCATTAAAGTAGTTTGACTGGAAGCTCTTGACGTTGTAGCCGCTGCGGCGTGTGTTAAACAACAACATACCTTGTGGGTACAGAGCAGGATCTAATGCGTCCAGGTCCAAGTAATCGCTAGTCAGTAAACTTTCAATTGTTGGGACAACACCTGCTACAGGATCAGTAGTACCGTTTGGTGCCCAACGAGCATCAGCAAACAAAATACCAGCGTCAGACACTTGATCTGTAGTGTCAATTTCTACCCACTGCTGAACACTGCTTACAGTTTCCCAGCGGTACAGCTTGGGATAGTTTTCTAAGTCACTAGTGTCAATCCACAGATCACCCAATGCCAGTGCTGATTCAGCAGTGTCATTTTGTGTTGTAGGTGCTGCAGCAGCAACAATAGGACCGCTAGCATTGGTCAATGTTAGATCAAATCCGCGAACATCATTAGTGACGTTCTGGTAACCTTGCCATGTACCGTTGTCCTGGATCATGATGTCTGCATCACTTACTGAACTGTAGTACCACAGCCGACCATCAGCTGGGTCTTGATCAGGTTCTACTGCACTTGCTGTGTAAGTAAACAGCGGAGTACTAACCCAGTTGCTTAAAACTATTGCAGCAGCAGCTTGCGAAGACTGACGAACTTTTTGTGTACTAGTAGTAAAACCTGCAGCAGTTACTGGTGTTCCAACTGTGTTAGAAAGAACAATACTTGCACCTGTGCTGCTTGTCAACACAATATTTCCTGCAGAATTCACTGCAGCAGATACGTTAGGTATATTAGCTGCACTAACAGCGTTGATAAAGTCAGCTGCAGTACCAGTGCCGCCAATTGTAGCTGATGCGCTAACAGTTGTTGCGCTTCCAGTTACTGTGGTTCCAATAGTGAAACTATCGCCAACACTAAAAGGTGTGCCTGTGCTGACCACAGCAGTACCAATTACATCAGTTGCGCCAAGTGTAAATCTTTCCAAAAGATCAAAAGACATTGTGGACACCTGTGGAGTAGTGTAACCCAATGAGTTGAATCCCAAATAGGTACTACCGGGAGCAATACTACGACCGCCTCCTGTTGGATCCAATGCTGCGTTTGCAAAAGTATCGCTTTGGTATGCTGGGCAGTTTTGTTCAACAAATGTAGCTAGGCTAATGTTGTAAACATTAATGCTGACATCTAAACCGTTGTTGGCTGTGCTTAGGTTTTGCCATACACTACCAGTTGGTCTACCATTGTCAGTGTCAGATGTTCTCCAACGTGGACTTTGATAGCTGTATCCTGGGAAATATTCAGGTGCTGCGTATTCAATTGTAGAAGAAATGCCCAGCGCAGTCAACAGTGCTGCACCGCCTGTGGGACCAGGTACAATAGAGATAATACCGTTGCTGCTGAGTGTACTTCCGTCGTTGCTTGCGGTAGAGTCAGCGTACAAATACAATTTGCCAGACACAACCCGTGCGGTAACACCAATAATTGCAGCATTGTTAACTGCTACAGCTAGGCCAGCAACTGTGTTGTTAGGTGAAACTGGTACAGCCACTAAAGCACCGTTGATTTCAATGTTGTTACCATCAGTTAGCGAAGTGGGAGCGTTGGCACTGACCAACGCTGGCCATGCAGTTTTCCAGTCGTTGCTACCTACTTGAACCCAAGTGTTGTCATAGCGTTTGTAGTATCCAATGATATTGTCACCAATGGTACTAATTGCATAATTGCCAATGCTGCCAACTGTTTCAACTGGAGTATTATCTGCAACAGGATCTGACCCATCGCCACCAGCCACTTGAGTTGAATCAGTAATAACCAATGGCACCTTGTTAGTGAACGTATTGGTAGTTTGATTCCATTCAAAGATACCCCAGGTTGATGTTGTAGTGTCAAGCCAGTATGCACTGTTGTTCGGAGCGCCTGTTGGGCGGCTCAGACTAGCAGTTAGTTCTGTCAAGTCTACATCGGCACGCTGAATGTACGCACGATTTGTAACACCCAGTGCTGAGTAAGCAGCCAACAAGCCGTACTCGTTGAGTTCGTAACCGTTGATTGGTGTACCAGTTGTGGTGTTGTAGAAGAATGGCACGCCAAAAGTAGCTGCCAACTCACGCTGACTGGTGATCAGATAAGTTTTGTTAGCATTGGCTGCAGTTGTACCTGCTGCCACTGTTAAGCCGTCAGCACTTACTTTGTTTTGCGCTGTTGCGACAATAAAGTAAGGTACTGTGTTGACTGCAGAAGGGATGTATTGACTCTCGTCAATAACTGTTACTTCTACGCCGGGTGATACTAAAGCCATAGTGATTTCCTTTTCAAGTTGTAGATATTTATAGGTATTTGGTAAAAACGGCGTTCTACACAACCCTTTGCAAAGGTCCTTGCAATAAATATCAGTATGAAAAGACCTGTTTGCCCTGTTTGCCAACAAAGACCATGTGCTATAAACTACCGTCGTGGCGACACAGTTCACTATCGTTCAAGATGTGAAAACTGCATTAGAAAAAACAAAGGATTGCCCAAGCGTGTGTCATCCTGGGCAGCTGGCGGCTACAAGAAAAAAATGGTGTGTGACCGCTGTGGGTTCAGAGCCAGGTATTCAGCGCAGATGTTGGTATATCACATAGACGGTAGACTAAACAATGCTGAACACAAGAATCTCAAGTCAGTGTGCAAGAACTGCGAAGTTGAATTGGCCAAGAGTGATCTGCCTTGGAAACGTGGCGATCTAGAAGCTGACGTTTAGATCAACTGCGCAGTAAGTGATCGGCTAGATCTTTAACACTGCGTTTGAGAGTGTCCAGTGTGCTGTTGTTGTCAATCACATAATCTGCCATCCAGATATCCAAATTCATGCTACTACGATCTTCTAGTGGAAGATGATCTGATCTATCAACCCAGATGCAACAGTCAAATACTCCAGTGTTGCGCATAGCATGGAATTCAGCTTTGTTACGCAGTCCGCAGTAGATATGGTTTTCTTTAAATATTTCTCGACCAAGCCTAGCATAATCATCTTTGCAGTAGTCGTGAATCATATCAAACCACTCTGTCCTGTGATTGTGCCTATCTTCATAACACTGGGCATATGAGTTATAGCCGTACTTGTCTCTAAGAGCCAGATAGATAAAGCGTTCAGCACAAAAATCCGAGCTGGACCTAAATACAAACTGATATTGATCTCGCAGTAGTTCGCACACAGTATCTTTGCCGTGGCGTCCGTGTCCAATAACCAGTAACTTAGGTAAACTCATACCAACTCTTTGATGTTTAATAATTCTAAAGAATCATGCAGCAGATCAATCTGTCTACGGCAGTCTTCTAACGCATGGTGGCTTGCTGGGTACTTGTTCAAGTTTGGACACAGCCCGTACACTGTTCTGGCATCTCGCACCAGGTAGTACTGCCAGGGCAGTGCCAATCCAAAACTTTTGTAAGCATGTTCTAGAATGTTCATGTCAAACGTGGGACCGTTTGCCCAGATGCGCTTGCTGTGCCAGATCACCCGACCTAGTTCTTCTAGTGATTGTTTTAGAGGGATTCGATCTTGTTCAGCAAATGCTTCTTCTCGTGCAGCAGTGGGCTGGCTGGCCCACCAGTCAATTGTGCCTTGCTCAATGTTACGGTCAGGCTGACTTTCAATGTCAATTCGAGCATAGTATTGCTGTGAATTATAGCCGCGCACAAACGGGTCAAAACTCTGCGCTGCAATTGTTAAAATACAGGCTTCGGGACCTGTGCCTACTGTTTCAATATCAATCATTAAATCTGCCATAAACGTATTATAGCAGATCTAGCGCACACAGTCTATCGGTATTTGTTCAGTTTTGCAGCCAGTTTTGCCGCTGGATTTAAACGTTTGGTACGCTTGGTTTTACGAGCTTGTCGTACTTTGGTGTTGGCACGGGTCAACTTCATATTGGATGACTTTTTTCTATCCAGACTAGCAGAGCATTGGTTAGGGTCTGCTACCACACGTCCTTGTCTAGGGCCGGCTTCGCAGCGCCACTTTAGACTGAGCTTGCCGGTTTTGGCATTGCGCTTGAACACTCTGCGGTGCTCGGTTATGAATTCGCTAGCTCTCATTTGAAGTTATCCCATTTGGCCACCAATGCTGTTTTAAGGGCCACAGTGTTTGGTATTTTATTCTTGCGCATGTAATTATTTATCTTGACTGCAGTTGGATAGTCAGTTGTGTTGGGCTTGCGGGCATTGCTCATGTCAGCACCAAGTCCGCTGTCTTGATCCGGATATCTACTGCCGTAGTACACTAAATCGTAACGTAATTTTTCTGCCCTTGGTGTTAATTCTGATTTGTTATTTTTATAAATTAGCTCTAACCATGGCTCAAGATACTGTGTAACCGGACGGCTCGGTGTATACCCTTTGGTCTGCTGGCCTTTGAGTAAGGCAGCAGCTGCTGCCGGAGACACTGCTTTTCGAGTATCTTGAAGGCGCCAGGCTGCTTCGTTGGTGTACAAGAATGCAGCAATTTTTCTTTTTTTGGCAGCGATCAAAATAGTTCTTACTTCGGGACTGCGGTATTCACTTTGTTCGTTGATCAGTACATGCACTGCAACAACACCGTCAATTGAGATTTCGGGTGTCTTGCTGAATACGCGGTCTTCGCTTTCACTACTACGAGTACCGCCGCTGTGCTGCCACGAACGTTCCCAATAGTCAACTGGCTTGGTCTTGTAGCGTTGATTTAGCCAGTCACCGTTGAGTACAAACATCACAGCAGATGAGCCGGTGTATCTATGATAGTCGCCCACTCGACTGCGGGTGGTGCTGAAGAAATATGGATAGCCCGGAGGCGCGTATTGCTCTTCGCTTTTGTTGCCAGTTATGCTGCTGAGTTGGAAAACACCTGTTGTAAGTATCTTTGCAGCCGCAGATACCCCGCTGTAGTGGTACACAATCGACGTTGCTGCTTCAGTTATAAATTGGATAGCTCTCATAACATTTTTGCTATTGTGGTAGAAAGTTCTTCATTTCGTGTTGCTTCTGGTAAATCATCGGGCTGTATTTTTCTAACTTGAGTAATGCTGCCACCAACATGCGCTAACTCATTTTTGGTAAATCTGCGTACAACTTCACCTGGTGTTCCAGATCCATCCGCGTCTACTAGCATGTGGTCAAACATCAGCACAGCATGTTGTGCAAATGTATCGGTGCTAGTAGTGCGTTGGGCCTGCCCAACTAACACACCAATGTCGCCTCCAAATTTAATTTGCAAAGCTCTTGCAAATACAACGCAACCGCCGTCAAATGGTCCTGTTCCAACGGTGTTGATCAGAAGAGAATATATTTTGTTCTTGTTTCTAAACGGAAACCCTTCAATCATGAAATCTTTTGCTCTCATTATCCGATAACCCAGGTTAGTGGCTGTGAGCCGTCTACATACATCTTAAGTTGTTCAACCAACGCATCCATTGAGGCTTGCCCTTCTGCTTTCATTGCAGAACCGTTAAGTGTACCGCCGCCTTGTGGTCCAGCAATGGTTGAGAACTTTTCTCTTGCTTCACCAATGATCAGCTTGACGTTTGCCACCATAAAGTCTCGAATCCATTGGCTGATTTGATAGTCTTGCAACAGTTGGATTTCAGGCTTTAGCTGCCAGGTCCATAACAGTACATTCTCGCCGTCGTTCTTGGGATCGCGCACTAACTGCAGTTTTTTGGTCACAGGGTTCCAAGTGTAGTTTATAAATCCACCAAACATTCTAGCTGCCAGTTCCACGTACTGACTGTAGAAATCGTATGTGGCAAGTCCGCCTGCTTGGTTGAAGTTCATCAAGTACACGTTGATACTAGCCTGTGCAAACGGATCAAAGTTGCTGGCAAACGGGCCAGTTGCATCACCAAATGTTCTGCGGAAAATTTGCCTCACTTGCACAACTTCTTGTGGCAGAGTGTAGATATTAACGTCACGGATCATTTCCATAAAGATATACGCTTCTTCATAGGCATTTTGTGCACGTTGGCGATAGGTACCCATGGTGCGCTGATATGCTGCTTCGTAGTGTGCAGGATCAGTTTCAAGATCGATAATTTGGTCACCTAATTGAAGTTTGACATATTCTATTAGATTTTGCTTCAACTGTGGCAGTGTGTTTTCACTCATAAAGAACTCCGTTCCTTATATTTATTGAATTTTTTCTATTGCAGTTGGTAACCAATTAACAAAATCCAAAGGCCAAGACTGTTTCATTTGCTGCAAAATCTGTTGATTATGCTGTGCAGCCTGCTGACATCGTTGCAGTATTACTGATTCACTAACGGACTGCAGATACTGTTGCACCGTTACGCTGTGTTGCACGTAGTTGCTGGCTTTGTGTTCGTTGTGCAAGTGTGTGTTGTACGAATGGTCTACTAGGTCACTCATTACATCAAAGCCAAGTGTTTGTAAATATTTCACAGCATCTGCTGCAGAAAACAGTGTCCAAGGTGCAGGAGTTACTAAAGCTCTGAATATTTTTTCACTAAATGCAATAGATGCATCTCCTGCATAAGTTTCAACCACCAGATTCAACTGTGACGAAACATGTGCTTGCTCTACTGTCAGCTGATGATTTCTCAGCGGAACTGTTGCAACCAACCGATCAAAGTATTCACAGTAGCCTGTGTGATAATGTGGCAATTGTTGCCAACAACGATCAACATTTTGCGCTATATCCTGTGCAGTCTGGTTAGCATTGTATGGATCCCAGCCGTTAAAATTTATATAATCGTGTGCAAGATTTTGCTCAATCGGTCCTGCATGTTTTATCAATTCTAACATCAGTTGCAGTCGCTGAGGGTCTAAGCGATTGGTTGAAAAATGAAATCTTGCCCGTGTGCCCACAGGTTGTTGAATGTCGGGAGTATAACTAAACACTCCAAAATAACTAACTGGCAATTGACACACTTGATATTGTGTATGTAAAGGCATGTGATTGTCAGTAAACACAACAGTATCAGTATCAAACCACTCTGCTGGCGGTTGGCTAAAATTTTTTCTGCATACTCCAAAGTCATCAGACAAGCACACAATGACTTTTTTGTGACCGCGGTGCCAGCTCCGATCGTTTGAATCTGTTCGAGTATACCCCAGCATGGTCAACCAACTGGTAAACACATTAGCCACAGCATGTTCGTGCTGCATGCAGTTGCTAGACTGGAATATTTCTCCTTGTTGTGTCTGATAAAACAACTCGTCAAAGATCACTTGGATCCTTTTCTAACAGGATATATCTTGTGCATGTTGGGATTTTCAGGACAAAATTTGCATTGAGGTATAGCTTGATCCAGTTTGTCAAAGAATTCTGCATGGAACTGATCAAAGTTATCCATACCCAATGACTGGTATGAATTCAACAGTGCTCGATCAGTTTCGGAAACTTTAAACGTGTGTTGCTGATCAAACTCAGGCATTAGTGCCACTGGTCCGCATTTGTACAGTCGTCCTCGAATGAAATGGTAGCTTTTAAATTTTGCAAAAGCGCAGTTGCTGTGTGCTTTGTCTGGGTCGCTGTTGTTTAATCTAAAACTTAGATTCTGAGACTGTTGGGCAAGGTTAAGTAACTTGAATGATTTTTTTTGACTGCTGATT
>Ga0209284_10004379_pt1 | contig 15970 bp, 24 predicted proteins | sample FRY03_FD_187211 | JGI IMG/M metagenome (GOLD analysis project Ga0209284, IMG submission 187211) | Freshwater microbial communities from Lake Fryxell liftoff mats and glacier meltwater in Antarctica - FRY-03 (SPAdes) (version 2) | ecosystem: Environmental > Aquatic > Freshwater > Ice > Glacier... | reverse complement strand
GATATGCCTGATGTGATATTGAAATGCGACAAGCAACGAGAGGGCGAATGGGAAGGTTCACTTGCGCTTGACTTCGACAACGAAACATTGGGTTTTAGCCAAAAGTATAGCGAGGCAACAGCATGAACTACCTAGATTTAGATGATGAGGACTAAATGACATGGCAAAAGAACAAATCAGATTCACTCCAAAATCAACAGTATTACCTTCAGTGCGGTATTTACACCATCTGTAAGGTAACGGTAGCAGGTAACAAGAGATATGAGCTGTACAAGCGTCAAAACGGCATTGCTGAGTGTGTTGGCAATGGTAAGTTAGATGAACTTAAACAAATAGCAAAGGAAAAACAAAATGAAAGTATGTAAAATTAAATGGTCACCAAATTACGATGAAACTACAATTATATTTAGTGACGATTATGATTTATCTGATTGGATCGTTAAAGCGGATATATTAAAAGACGCTATTAGAATGTTAGTTGACGAATACCAATCAATATTAAGTAATAATATTAAATAATGCAATCGTTTAATCTATATGAGCCAAAGCAGGCTTACGACATAATAACGACTGTTTGGCAAAATATACTCAAGCCACAGCTTATAACTGGCAATAAGCAAGTAATGCAAATAATTAGCTACGAAGAGGCATTAACTAATCGACAAAGAAAGTATTATCACGGCTATATACTTTTGACAATTTCACAGCAAGCGGTTGTTAATGGTAACAAATATGTGCTTGAAACATGGAAAGAGCACTATAGACAAAAATTTCTAGGTGATAAAGTTGTAGAAGTTATTAATGTAATGACAGGCATTACGCGTAAAGAATTGCAACGAGTATCAAGCGAATCATTAAGCGTCAAAGGTTATAACGAACTGATAGAAAAAGTTACGGCAGATGCAGCGACTGAGTTTGGCGTAGTGTTTGATATTAATTTTGCCGAATGGGAACAGAATGAAAACAGCTAAAACTAAACCTTGCACGGTTTGCAAAAAACAATTTATGCCACGAATGGCTACAACAAAAGTTTGCAGTTTGCCATGTGCAATAACTGCTGGAAAAGAAAAAACAACAAAACAATTAGCCATAAGGAAAAAAATAGAATCTAAAGAAGTTAAACAAGCTATTGAAAATATGCAACCAACAAAATACTGGATTGCCAAATTACAGCCAATATTTAATAAATTCATTAGAGAACGTGATGCACAAAAACCATGTATTAGTTGTGGTAAAGAAGTTTTGCAATATGGAGAAAATTGGGATTGTGGTCATTTCAGAACTAAAGGTTCAAGTTTACACCTGAGATTTGTTGAAGATAATGCACACAAACAATGCTCATCATGCAATCGAGGTTCAGAAAAGTACATAGCAAAGCGTGAGCGCGTTGCAACAGCTTATGAAGCCAATTTGATACTACGTATGGGGCAAGATAGAGTTGACGCTGTAAAGAGCGATAACGTAGCTAGGAACTACACAATCGATGACATTAAGCAATTAATTACAATATACAAACAAAAGATTAAGGACTTAGCTAATGATTAAACAAATATTAGTTATTGCAGACGGCAAAGAAGACAACACTCTTGATATAGTTAAGATACTTGAATCATTACCTTTAGACAACAAAACAGATTTAATCGTAACAGATCAGATTGAATCAGCAATTAGAATATTAAGTAGCATTAAACCAAAAGCAAAATTAACTTTAATTAAAGGAACTAGAAAATGAAAGTATCATATAAAAACTACACAGATGTATTTGAGTTAGCTATTAATGGAATTAGCACAAGAGATGCTTTCGGAATATTGCCGATTACGTTGCCAGGCACAAAATCGTTATTATCAATGATGGTTAAAAATAAGTTTTTACGTACCACCAAGCACTGGGAAAATTCAACCTGTTTTAATACTTATTGGCAAGAAGAAAGTGGTCGTGAATTACTGTATGCTTACGTAGACGAAAAAGAAAACAAAATTAAAATTAACCAAGAAAAAAAAGAAGCCTACATGGAAGAGTTAAAAAAACGTGGGGCATACAAAAAAATGACAAACGTTCAGATTGAAGAAGCTGAAAGTAAGCGAAAAGAAAAAATTTATACTGTAGAAAATTCTAAACACGCAACAGCTACTGGTTACATTGTTAAAGGCTTAGACGGTTTTCATTCGGGTAAAATTGAAAGAGTAAGACAAAAGTTTTATGTAGGAAGCACCGCAAATATTATATGAAATCAAACTTAGGTAGACATCAATCCGACAATCCAAACAACGAAACTGAAATGTTACGTATGAATAAGGATTTGATAATTCAACAAAGAAAAATAATGATTGATTTAAATTTGGTGTCACCTGCTCACATAGAATATTTAGAAATATACGCTAAGAAGCATTACAACATTGTATTGAATATGAAAGCTAAACTATGATCAATCAAGCGGATGACTTAATAGACAACTGGCGAGCTTACTACAAAGACAGCCATAGTAAGCGAAGGACAGCGTCTTTAGAGGGCTTGTACGTGCCAGAACGTGTTGATGGTGATGACAATGACGCACCAATACAAATATCAAAGCCAGTTGATCATAAGCAAGCAGCCGAAATTGAAAAGATAGTAATTAGCTTACCTATGCGCTACAAATTAGTTTTGGTGGTTGAAACGTTTTACAGGTTCGTGTTGCAAAACAATAATTGCTACAACAAGACCTGCCGCAAAAATGGAATCAATCCACGCAACTGGGATGACGATCTACGCAAAGCTAAATTTATGGTGTTAAATAGGTTTAATCACGAAATTATAAAATCACGTTAGCCGAGTTAAAGTGAAAAAAGTAAACCAAACTTTAGTTTATAAACCACAACATATAGTGTTTTTTACTAATTATTTACCATATAGTGTTGACAATAAGTAAAAAGTGATATAATAGGGGCTACAATTTAAGCAGTTACCGCTTTATGCGAGATTACAAATGTGCCTGATGGCATATTTTGCACGAGCAAAAAGAACACTTATAGATAATTCGGAATTATCTATTTGGATACAGCCTTGATAATAATTGTCAATCCCACTGACGAGTTTGGAATAACCAACGCAGGTTATGGCTGGAAATATGCGTCTTATTTAATCACAAAAATAAAGGATTTATGATGAATTACGATAAAAGCAAAACGAGTAAAAAAAGCATGGGCAAAAAAGGCACAGGAAAAAAATGAAAGGCATCTTAGAACTTCCAGTTGAAATTGTTAGCAAAAAAGAAAATGTTGTAAACACTAACAACGCTATTAATAACTGGAATTTTAGGGCAGACAATGTTGCCTTAAACAACAAACCATATTGGCAGAAAATGGCAAAAATATGGGGAGTGGATGAAGAGCAAGCACGTAATCAGATTTGCGGTAATTGCAGTCATTTTGATAACAGTCCAGAAATGTTAAAAGCAATGAAAGACGAGTACCCATTAAACGATTTCGATATTAACGAATCATATCAACAACGTGGTTATTGTACTAAACTAGAATTTGCTTGTCATGTGCCGAGAGCTTGTCAGGCATGGGAATCAAGAGAATCAGAATACGAAAGTGACTAAAGTCTTAAAAATATTTGTTGGTTATGATGGTGAAATTGAACCAGTTGCTTATCACGCATTTTGCCAATCAGTTATTGAAAAAAGTAGCGTACCAGTATCATTCACACCACTGGCATTAAACACACTTAACGAATATAAAGAAAACCATAAAGACGGCAGCAATGCTTTTAGTTATTCTCGCTTTTTAGTACCATACCTTTGTGATTATGAAGGCATCGCTATATTTTGTGATGGTGACATGATCTGCAATGGCGATATAGCTGAGTTGGTTAATTACGTTATACAAGATCAAAGCAAAGCAGTGTTTGTTGTTAAGCATAATTACCAAACCAAACATCCAATTAAATACTTGGGCAATAAGAACGAAGATTATCCACGTAAGAACTGGTCTAGTGTAATTGTATTTAACAATCAGCATAACAAAGATTTAACGCTTGAAGCAGTAATGAATAACGATGGTAAGTATTTACATAGATTTTCGTGGCTTGAAGATGACCAGATTGGTGAACTGCCGATTGAATGGAATTATCTTGAAAGCGAAAACGAACCTATGGATAATATTAAGCTGATACATTACACAATTGGCACACCATGCTTTGAAGGTTATAAGGACACAGACAACGCTTATCACTGGCTGGATGTATACGCTAGAATGATACATCCGATTGATGTAAACGAGTTTCAAGATTATTGGCTTAACGATTTGGAGTAAATGATGGGAATGGGCGCACAAACAAACAGCAATCAAAATCAAGTTTACTTTGATACTGACGCTAATCAATACTACACAATGAGCGGACAGCCACAACAAAATTATTATGGTAGTGGTTTTATTAATAACAATCGCAATCAAGGTCAAAGAAACTATCTTGGTGAAGTATTAGGAAATATCAATAACAAGTCTATGGTTGATCAGATGATTCAACGCGCACAAATGGCATCACAAAATGCTAATGTACCAAACGTAGCAGATTTGTTTCCATACATGAACACAAACTATCAACCGTACGCACAGCAACAAGCCCCAATGATGCAAACACCATCAGCTCCAATGCAATCATCAGGAGCAGGTAGATTTTTAAACGCAGGCAATAACACTAACGCTCCAGCACTAAACTACGGAGTAAACACAGTTGCATAACTATATGTGACCAACCAGTAATGGAGTCATAAGATGAATGAAATAAAGCAAATATCAGTAGATAAGTTAATACCATATGCTAACAACGCTAGAACACATGACGATGCACAAGTAACACAAATCGCATCAAGCATTAAAGAGTTTGGATTTAATAACCCTGTTTTAATTGATGAGGGTAATGGTATTATTGCTGGTCATGGCAGAGTAATGGCTGCTAAAAAGTTGGGGATGAGTGAAGTCCCAACCATTACACTTGCACATTTAACTGATAGCCAACGCAAAGCATATATACTTGCTGATAATCGTATTGCTATGAATAGTAGCTGGGATAACCAACTGCTGACGTTAGAATTAAAAGATTTAAAAGACGATATTGATTTAACCTTATTGGGTTTCAATGCTGACGAGATTAACGCTTTATTAGAGCCAGAACAGGTAGAAGGCTTAACCGACGAAGACGCTGTGCCAGAAGTCCCAGCTACCCCAGTGACTAAACTTGGCGATGTATGGCTATGCGGTAACCATAGAGTCATGTGTGGCGATAGCACCAGCATCACGGACATTGAGGTATTGACGGTCAATCAGCCTGTTGATATGTGGCTGACTGACCCGCCTTACAACGTAGCTTATGAGGGAGGTACAAAAGCAGCGCTCAAGATTCTGAACGACAGCATGGGCGACGATGAGTTTCGCAAATTCTTACGCGATGCTTGTGTGACTGCTGACGCGGTTATGAAATCGGGCGCTGTGTTTTACATCTGGCACTCCGATTCGGAAGGTTACAACTTCCGTGGTGCCTGCCAAGACGCTGGGTGGAAGGTTCGGCAGTGCCTTATATGGAAAAAGCAGAAACTGGTCATGGGGCGACAGGATTACCACTGGAAGCACGAGCCTTGCTTGTATGGCTGGAAAGAGGGCGCAGGACACTTGTGGGCTGCTGATAGAAAGCAAACAACAATTCTAGAGTTTGACCGACCATCAAGAAGCGGCGAGCACCCGACGATGAAGCCAGTTGGATTGTTTGAGTACCAGATGCTGAACAACACAAAGGGCGGTGATATCGTGCTTGACAGCTTCGGTGGAAGTGGGACAACCATGCTTGCAGCAGAAAAGCATGGTCGTTATGCCAGATTGATGGAACTAGACCCTAAATACTGCGATGTTATCGTTAAGCGCTGGCAAGACTTCACAGGTAAAGTTGCAACACTTGAATCAACAGGTGAGCATTTTGTAGGTGTTGCATAATGATATTTCAACGCTGGAAAGCAATAAATAAATTAACTAACAAAGATAAAGTTGAAGTTTTTAAGATTGCTTTAACAAGTCTTTCGGAGTTATAAAATGTCACAAGGAATAGAACATAACCCAACAGAGGAAACTCGCAAGCTGGTCCGCAGTCTAAGTGCCGTAGGTATTCGCTACGTAGATATAGCTAACAAAATTGATATAGGTGACGATACCCTTGTTAAGTATTATAAAAAGGATTTAGACAACGGCCGTGTTGATGCTAACGCTTCAATAGGACAGACATTGTTTCAGCAAGCTAAAGACGGTAATACATCTGCTGCAATATTTTGGTTAAAAACTAGAGCAGGATGGAAAGAAACGCAGACACATGAAATTATAGGTGCAGATGGTGCAGCTATACCAATGGGATTAACAGTTAATTTTGTCAGACCACCAGAACCAGAACCCGAAGATTGATTTCCCAAACATACTGCAATTCTTATTTGAACCGAGTAGATACAAGGTTGCTTATGGGGGCAGGGGATCAGGTAAGTCATGGGGCTTTGCTAGAGCGTTATTGATTAACGGCTACCAAAGACCATTACGTATCTTATGCGCTAGGGAAATACAGAAGTCTATTAAGCAGTCAGTACATCAGCTGTTAAGCGACCAGATACAAGTATTAGGCTTAGGTGCCTTCTATATAGTGCTAGAGTCAGAGATACGCGCCATAAATGGTACACAGATAAACTTTGCAGGATTGGCCACTAACACCGTAGAAAGTATTAAGTCCTTTGAAGGTTTCGATATAGTATGGGTAGAAGAAGCGCAGACGGTAAGTAAGCGTAGTTGGGATATCTTAACTCCAACGATACGTAAACCTGATTCAGAAATATGGGTAACCTTTAATCCTGACATTGATACAGATGATACTTATCAACGCTTTGTGATTAACCCAGCAAGTAACGCAATAGTTAAAAAGATTAACTGGCAAGACAATCCATACTTTCCTAAAGTATTAAACGTTGAGCGGCTTTATGCTAAAGAGCACAATCCTGACTATGCGAATATATGGGAGGGTGATTGTAAGGCTGCAGTAGATGGCGCGATATACAGCAACGAGATAAGAGATGCTCAAGAGAATAGCAGAGTTACTAACGTACCCTACGATCCTATGCTTAAAGTTCATGTTGTGTTTGACTTGGGCTGGAACGATAGTATGTCTATTATTCTATGCCAGCGCGGTGTTAGTGACATCCGTATTATTAACTATATTGAAGACGATCATAGGACTCTTGATTCGTATAGCGCACAGCTTAGAGATTTGAAGTACAACTGGGGACAGATGTTCTTACCGCATGACGGCAGGACTAAGGACTTTAAGTATGGATTGAGTGCAGAAGACATAATGCGCAAAGCTGGTTGGGATGTTCGGATAGTTCCTATTGCAGATATTGAATCTGGCATAAGAATTGCACGGATGAACTTCCATCGTGTTTACTTTGACAACAGTGTTATTAGGTTATTAGAGTCACTAAAAAACTACAGACGCACTATTAACAACAGAACAATGGAAGCAGGCGCACCGTTACATGATGAATATTCACACGGTGCTGACGTATTCCGATATATGGCATCCAGTTTAGAGCAGATGAAAAACGAGTCTTGGGGCGGTGATGCAATTAAATACACAACAAAAGGTATTGTTTAATGAAACTTAACGACAGCGAAGTATTGGCTAGGATCGAGCAAGAAGAGAGAATATCTTACGGTATTAATGACTCTGCCTTATCTGATGACCGCGCACAGGCTATTGATTATTATCTTGGCGAAACTTTTGGCAACGAGGTAGAAGGTCGATCACAAGTTATCAGTACAGACACACAGGAAGTTATTGAAGCTGCCTTACCACAATTACTGAAAGTGTTTGTTAGTGGCGATGAAGTCGTTAGCTTTAATCCTAAAAGCAAAGAGGATGTTCCTGGTGCTGAACAGGAAACTGATTATATTAACCACGTAGTGATGGAAAAGAACGAGGGCTACAAAGTATTCTATGTTTGGTTCAAGGATGCGCTGCTAAGTAAGAACGGTTATGTTAAGGCGTACTACAATCCTGAAGTAGATATTACCGAAGAAGATTACGAAGGTATCACAGACGGACAGTTAGGTATGCTGATTGAGAAAGACAACGTTGAGCTACTTAATCACACAGCGTATGACGATCCTACATTCAACGCACAAGAGGCTATCGCACGGTCTATGATGACTGGCGAACCCTTGCCACCAGCTCCGCAATTACATGATGTAAAGATTAAAGTAACGGAAACTAAAGACGGCATTAGAGTTGAGAACGTAGCACCTGAAAACATTATGGTGTCGATTGATACTACTAGCCCATCATTACAAGACTCACGCTTTGTGCAGCACCGTGAGATTATGTCACGAGATGACGCAAGTAAAGAGTTTGGTGTAAGCAAGGCTAAGATGGATGTTATCTTTGCCGAAACTAATGATAACTACGAACTAGAATCTATTGCACGTGATATTTATGACGAAGAGTATGACAGAACAACAGTCGGTAATGATGTATTAGTGCGTGATACTTATATGCGCGTTGACAGTCAGCTAATGCGGTATGTTGTTATTGGCAACTCTATCGTATTCAAAGAGAAGGCAGACGTTGTACCATTTGCTTGCATTACACCTATGCTAATGCCACACAGACATATCGGTCGTTCATACGCTGATCTAACTATGGACATTCAGTTAATCAAATCTACATTGTTACGTGGACAGCTTGATAATATGTACTTGGCTAACAATGGTCGTTATGCTATCAGCTCAAGAGTTAATCTAGACGATATGCTTACATCGCGCCCGGGTGGTATTGTTCGTGTTGAAGGTGAACCCGGCTCAGCTATTATGCCGTTAAGCCATCCACCATTACCAGCTTCTGCATTTGGCATGGTTGAGTATATGGACAAGATGAAAGAATCACGCACAGGCGTGACTGCTTACAATCAAGGCTTAGATGGTAACGCTTTAAACAAGACTGCATCTGGTATCAATCAGATAATGACAGCATCGCAACAACGACTAGAGTTAGTTGCTAGAACATTTGCTGAAACAGGCGTTAAGGATTTGTTTAAGTTAGTACATCGCTTAGTCAGAACTTCTTACACTAAGCCTGATATTGTCAGACTGCGTAACACATGGGTTGATATTGATCCACGCGCATGGGCTAACCGTAAAGACTTAACCATCTCAGTAGGCTTAGGTGCTGGCAATCGTGATCAACAATTAGCACACTTAACATCTATTTTACAATTACAAAGAGAAGCGTTAGCGGTTGGCATTACTAGTCCTGATAAGATTTACAACGCATTAGCTAAACTTACACAGAACGCAGGCTTTAAAGACCCTGACGAGTTCTGGACTAATCCTGCTGATAATCCACAGGCACAAGGTGAACAGAAACCAAGTGAAGCTGAGATTATGATTCAAGGACAGTTGCAGATTGAACAGCAAAAAGCTCAAGCTAACATGGCACAGGAACAAGAGCGTTCACGTAACGACATCATCATTGAGCGTGAGAAAATAGCATCTCAGGCAGAACTTGAAAGATTCAAGGCTCAGCTTAAAGCGGAAACAGATTTAGCTATCGCAAACATTAAGGCACAAACAAGCATCTATGGATAAAGAGATAAACGAGATTAAACGTGGCGAGCAAGCAGACAATGTGCTTAGTAACCCAGAGTTTGTAGCAGCAGTCGGTAGAGTACGTGACGGTATTGTTGCTAGTATGACTTCAAGCCCACTTGGTGACGCTGAGACGCACAATCGATTAGTCATTGGTCTACAACTATTATCGCAGATAGAAAAACAGCTTAAAGACGTAGTAGCAACAGGTAAGATGGCAACTTTGCAAGTGAACGACAAACGGAAGTTATTTAGATAACACAACAGGAGTAATACAATGAGTGACCAAGCCCCAGTGGAGCAGTCATCAGCACAAGATAGATTGATGGCAATGCTCGATGTAACAGACGATGAAGTTTTATCCGATGAAGTAATTGAGCAAGAGGAAGTGGATGAACCTGAACTTGAACTAGATGCTAGTGAAGATGACGAGCAACTAGACGAAGATTCAGAGCAAGATGATGAACCTGAAACCGATGCTGAAGATGATGAGGACTCGAAAGAGCAGCCACAAACATTTAAGCTAAAGATTAAAGGTGAGGAAATTGAGAAACCACTAGACGAAGTCATCAGCTTAGCCCAAATGGGCGCAGACTACACACAGAAAACACAAGAGGTCGCAGAACAACGTAGACAGCTAGAGGATTACGCTCAGACTATAAAAGTCCAAGAGCAAAGCCTACAGAGTCAGTTTGAAGCACAACAGTCTTTTTTAAGTGAAGTCGCTGATATTAAAGCCATTGATAATCAACTGGCACAATTTGCAAATGTAGATTGGCAAGCATTATCAGATAATGACTTTGTAGAAGCACAAAAGCTATTCTTTACGCATAACCAACTGCAAGAACAACGCAGACAAGTGACTGCAAACTTAACAACTAAAGCTAACCAAATGCAGCAACAAAAAGATGCACAGTTGCAGCAACGAGTCGAACAAGGCAAAGCCATACTAGCCAAAGAGATACCCAATTGGAGTCAAAAGACCAGCCAAGAGATTATTTTAGCAGGCAAAGATTATGGATTTAACGATGATGAACTCGGAACAATTGTAGATCCACGACACGTAAAGGTTCTACATGATGCGATGCAATGGCGCAAGTTAAAAGGGAATTCGGTTGTAAAGAATAAAGTATCACAAGCTAAGCCAGTCGTTAAAGCTGGTTCTAAGGATACAAAACAGGAAGCAAGTTCGGCTACACGCCAAGTACGCGAGCAATTGCGGAAAACAGGTAAGTCGGATTATGCACAAAAACTTATTGAAAATATGATTTAGGAGAATTAACATGGCAGTTTCATCCACCAACACCTACACTGGTAAGGGTATTCAAGAGTCCTTTGAGGACGTAATCTTTGATATCTCGCCAGAAGATACACCACTATTATCAGCAGCTAAACGCATGACTGCTGGACAAACTTTTCACCAATGGCAAACAGATGCTTTAACAGCGGCAGGATCTAATGCACAGATTGAAGGCGATGACGGTTCATTCGGTACATTAGCAGCAACAACTGTATTGGGTAACTACACACAGATCGCACGTAAAACAGTACAAATCTCTGGTACATACGATGTAGTTAAAAAATACGGTCGCAAATCAGAAGTTGCTTATCAACTAATGAAGGCTGGTAAAGAACTAAAACGCGACATGGAATTTGCTATTGTGCGTAACCAAGCATCTAGCGCAGGCGGTGCAGGTACAGCTCGTACTACTGCTGGCGTTGAATCATGGATTAAAAACAGCGTAGTTCCAACAGGCAATTCTACTGGTACAACTCCAGGCTTCGCAGCTGGTATTGTTGCAGCACCTACTGACGGCACACTAGGCACATTTGTTGAGGCAGATTTTAAATCAGCTCTACAACTTGCTTGGGTTGACGGTGGCGAAACATCATTAGTATTAATGTCACCTAAAAACAAAGCATTGTTTGCTGGCTTTGCAGGTATTGCAACTAAGTACAATGAAGTAAAAACTACTAGCCAAGCTATCATCACAGGTGCTGCTGATATTTACGTATCAGATTTCGGTAACCATGCTGTTAAACTTGATCGATTTATGCGTGACGAGGCTGTACTTTGCTTAGACCCTAGTTACGTTGGTTTAGCTTCATTGCGCCCAATGGAAAAAGTAGAGTTAGCAAAAACAGGTGACTCAAGCAAATACTTGATCACAACAGAGTTTGCTCTTGTTGTACAAAACCCAGATGCACATTCAAAAGTAGCAAGTGTAGGGGCTTGATGTTGGTGCATAAGTAATATATACTCTCGGTATGTTAATCATATCGGGAGTATGTTATGCCAATTTGTATAGTAGATGGATGCGGTAAAGAAACTTATAGAGAAGGTTTAAGAAAAAGAAAAACTATAGATTTAACTGCAAAATATTGTAGAAAACATCTTAGATGGATTCAAACAAGAGGTAATACAGAACCTACAAAGTTTTCTAGAGGAACTTTGAAAGAAAGATTTAACAGAAGAATGTTAAATACTGATAAATCTGTAGATAAATGCTGGAACTGGGTTGGAACAAAAAATGAAAAAGGTTATGGTCAAATAGGGTTTGAAAATAAAACACTACTTACACATAGAGTAAGTTATACGATTCATAATGGTGAAATACCTAAAGGACTATACATTTTACATTCATGCGATAATCCAAGTTGTGTTAATCCAGCCCACTTAAGAGTTGGAACTTGCAGTGAAAATATACAAGAAGCATTTGATAAAGGAAGAAAGGTTCAACCAATTATGTTTGGAGAACAAAATCCTAAATCAAAATTAAATGTTGAAAAAGTTAAATTTATTAAAGCTAATCCACATTTAGGTCATAAACATATAGCTGATATGTTTGGATTATCACCAAACTGTATTAGAGGCGTAAGAATTGGAAGAACTTGGAAGGATGTTCAATGAGTGTATTTTTTGATTTCAATCCAAACACTGGTGTCACACAAACGTTTGATTATGATCCCGTAACTGAAAATGTAAATTTAACATCGCACCAAGATTTAGATTTCTTTTTTAAGCAGATAAAAGATAAGCGTGATAATCCTGATGCCTGGGCTAAAGGCGTTAAAGAATCGTTTGCACATTACGCAACAATACCTGCGGTAGTAGAGATAGAGCTAAAGAAAAAGGGGGTAGATATTAATAACCCTAACCAAACAAAAGAATTGTTAAAAGAAATAAACGAAAACTATCCATATTTAAAAACAACAACTAAGATTATTAAATAATGGATTTAAACGAATTAAAAGAATGTCAGCTTGCAATACATAAGTTTATTGAAGCTAATGATTACAACAGCGCAATGCCTTTGATTTATTCGGTATTAGATATATATCCTGATGACGCGGCAACATTAAACTTTCTCGGTTATATATGGCTGGAAACCAAACAAGAATCGCTGGCTTACCAAATGTTTAGGCGTGCGTTACAAGAACAACCAACTAACAAAGCATTATGGACTTCACTTGGTCGTGCTTGTCATGAGATGGATAAACCAGCAGAGGCGATTAAATACTTTATTAAGTCGGCAGAGCTTGATCCTACCTATACGCTTGCATTTTCTAACTTATCAGCCAGTTTAGTACAGCTATCAGAATGGGAACAGGCAGAGAAAGCCGCTAGGACTGCAATAGAGCTATCTACAAGCGATTTAAATGCTCAGTTGAACCTGTCACATTGCCTACTAGCTAAAGGCGAGTATAAAGAGGGTTGGAAAGAGTGGAAAAAATCAGTCGGCACTAAGTTTCGCAAAGACCAAGATTATAATGGTGAGGCTGCGTGGAATGGTGAGGCTGGTAAGAATTTAGTTATCTATGGTGAACAAGGTTTAGGCGATGAGATATTCTACGCAAGTTGCGTACACAAAGCCAAAGATCTATCCGCTAAAGTTTATATTGAATGCGATGCTAGATTAGAGAATTTGTTTAAACGTAGCTTCCCTGATTGTGAAGTACACGGCACACGGCACTCACCGACACTAGATTGGGATGTAAGCGAGATAAATGCAAAGATACCTATTGGTGGATTGCCTGAATTTTTCTGCAGCGATCCTAAAGAGTTTCCAAACAAGCCGTTCTTAATTGCTGATAGTGAAAAGCGATTAATGTGGCGTGCATTGTTTGATTCATGGAATAAAAAAGTTATTGGCATTACGACACATGGCGGATTAAAGCTAACACACGCCAGGCATCGCAAACTGTTAGCTAGTGATTTAGCACCATTACTTCAACGAAAAGACATACAGTTAGTATCATTGGATTACGCGCCTGAAACTAAGATAGATGGCGTTAAATACTTTGACACTGTAATGACATCGCCTGATTATGATGATACGGCTGCATTGATTGCCGAGTTAGATATGGTGGTTGGAGTTCCGACTACTGCGTTACATTGTAGTGCCGCGCTAGGGATTAAAACATTGACATTAGTACCTAAGCATCATCAATGGCGATATGCAAGACCAAGTATGCCGTTCTATCAAAAAATGCAATTGATTTACAAAGATGATAAAGAATGGATTGATGTTATAAAGCACGCAGAAAAGCAATGTTAATCACAGACGAATATCGAGTTATGCAAGCGGAGTTACATCAAAACCCTAGTTACGGGGTTGCTAGTCAATTCTTTTCACCTATTGTTGATGATGTGATTAAAAACTACAACGTCAAAGAGTTACTTGATTATGGCGCTGGCAAATGTAGGTTAAAAGATAGTTTAACGGAGAACGTTAAATACACTCCGTATGAGCCTAGCAATTCTTTATGGGATAAGAAGCCTGAACCATGTGAGATGGTGGCTTGTATTGACGTATTAGAGCATATAGAACCTGATTGTTTAACTGATGTGTTGGATGATCTGCAAAGGTTAGTTTTAAAGTACGGATTGTTTACCGTGCATACTAAGCCTGCTGTAAAGATATTACCTGATGGTCGCAACGCTCACTTAATACAAGAACCTATGAGTTGGTGGCAAGATAAATTTAATAAAAGATTTAAGATAGTAAAACATTTAGAGATGGATAATGGCTTTATTGTTTTAGTTAAAAAATTATAAGGATTAAAATGGCATTTACTAATTACAATGAATTGGTTACAACAGTCGCTAGTTACTTAGCGCGTAGTGATTTGACTAGCATCGTGCCTACTTTTGTACAACTAGCACAAGAGCGTATGACTAGAGATTTAAGAACACGCGAGATGCTTAAAATATCAACTACGACTGCATCTGATAGCACGGTAGAATTACCAATTGACTTCTTAGAGATGCGCGAGATTCATTTTCAAGGCAATCCGCCTGTCACTTTGGAATATCAAAGTCCTGATAAGTTTTTCCGCAATCATTTAACAACAACATCTGGACAACCTTATTACTTCACTATCATTGGCTATGAGATGCAGTTTGCACCAACGCCTGACAACAATCAGGTATTGCAAATGCTTTATTATAACAAGCCGACGTTTATCTCACCAATTGTATCAAGTAACTTATATCTAGCTAACTATCCTGATGCGCTTTTATACGCAACATTAGCTGAAGCAGAACCATACTTGATGAACGATGCTAGATTGCAAGTATGGGCAAGTATGTACGAACGCGCTATATCCAACATTATGAACAACGATATTGGTAAGAAATTTCCCAATACTGCTTTAAACGTAACTTTAAGATGAGGACAACATCATGGCTGAAATTAGTAATTATTTAGAAAATGCTTTAATCAACGCAACAATCCGCAACACTACTTATACAAGCCCAGCGACAGTTTATGTTGGTTTGTATACAACTGATCCTACAGACGCTAATACAGGCACAGAAGTATCAGGAGGCTCTTATGCACGTGAGTCAGTAACTTTTGCTGCACCCTCTGACGGCTTATCTGCTAGCGATGCTGACGTAACATTTACGCAAGCTACTGCTAACTGGGGAACTGTTGGTTGGATTGGCATATTAGACGCTTCTACAAGCGGTAATTTGTTATATCACACAGCTTTAGATTCTGCTAAAACAATTGAAACAGGTGACATATTTAAGATTGCATCAAGCAATTTAACGGTTCAGTTAAGTTAAGGGCATAACATGGCTTTAGTATTAGCGGATAGAGTACAAGTTACAACATCAACCACAGGCACGGGCACGCTCACGCTCGGCTCTGTTGTTACTGGATTCCAAGATTTTACTGTAATAGGCGACGGAAATACTACTTATTATACAATCACGAATAGTACCGCATGGGAAGTAGGTGTCGGAACGTACACAGCTTCTGGAACTACGCTTAGTAGAGATACAGTTTTATCTAACTCAAACGGTAACACA
>Ga0209284_10004373_pt1 | contig 15992 bp, 26 predicted proteins | sample FRY03_FD_187211 | JGI IMG/M metagenome (GOLD analysis project Ga0209284, IMG submission 187211) | Freshwater microbial communities from Lake Fryxell liftoff mats and glacier meltwater in Antarctica - FRY-03 (SPAdes) (version 2) | ecosystem: Environmental > Aquatic > Freshwater > Ice > Glacier... | reverse complement strand
TCAGGCGATTATGGACAGGGCATTATGCGGCAGGCGAGCTGGGAGGGGCTAGCGTCCACTGTTGTTGTGTCCCGCTCTAACCCCTACCGTCAAACTGATCTGAGGCTCGGTGCCATGACCGAGCGCAACTGGGATGCTATGGGTACCGCCTCACTCAAGGCCGCGGGTCGTTACGCCCGCTGGTCCGAAGGTGAGGAGGAACCTACTGAGCGGCCCCTCATACGCCAAGGGAAGGGACGCTGGCAGTCGTTCGATACGTTCTATCCGCACTAAAAGGATGCTTCGACACCTGATAGTGCTTCGTCTCTACCTATACAACTCTACACACTAACAACAGGGGCATTAGAGGAATCTGATGCCCCTCTTGTTATGATACATAGCAAACTATTCTATTATCACCCTCAACTTTAGAGTTGCAATCTGCTACAGATATGAGACTATATAGGTATGAGCAGGACGCGAACACGCTCCTCCTGCCGCTTCCTCAACCGTCAGGTTGGGATCATACCGGCCCCGGATTGGCTGGAGGAATTAGGCACCGTGAGACGCTACCGAGCTCACGCTCCGCCGTTGCCCGTTGGATGGCTGAATGATAGCCAGTCTAACGGATGCACCGCATGAAACAATCATTCATAGCCATATCACGTCTAACGCTGCCGATCGCGTGCACTCCCTCGGTTTGCACGATGATGCAGTGATTCGCGGTTGAGACAGGGGAGATGCTTTGACCCTGTGTTCGACAATGTGGCCCGTGGGAGCTACACAAACGGCATTGGCAGGGTTTACCCTTGCGCGCCCGGCTTCCGTGTTTTCATGCGCCGAAAGGCCCTCCTCGTCTCTTGTCGACTGCCTATCATCCCGGTAGGTAGTCTAGCAGGAGATGAGAATATGAAACGCAAGGCCAAGAACGATGGCAACGCACAGCCGGCCAAGCGAACGGTCGAGTACGCTGCACTTGTGAAGGACATCAAAGCTTTCGGAACGAATGTTAAGTCTGTCAGAGAGACAGCCGAAGAGCTGATGCTCCGCTGCCACTTCCATGACTTGGAATATGGCAACTGCACACCCTTCAACAATCTTCTAGAAAGTGCTAGTGAGGCGATGAACCTCAACGGCATCAAAGCGAAGTGTGTTGATTTCTTTGGCCTTCAGTGGTCAAAGGAAAAGGGTGCTGAGGGTAAGCTGGCACACGACAAGCCGGTTTATGACGTATTGAAGGCTGACTACGCAGAGAACAAGCTAGCCTACGCCAAGAAGGCACGTGCTTATCCGAAGTTCTGGATTTACGCGCCTAACAAGCCGTTTGAGGGACTGAGCCTTATCGCGATGCTAATCTCAGCTGCTAACAAGGTTGAGAAGAATGCGAAAGACCCCGATAAGGCCGACAAGGTGAAGGGCGCCTCGTTGGTGCCCGCGTTGCGTGCCTTTATCGACACGCTCAATGAGAAGAACGACGACGGAGGGGATGATGGTGAACCAATGGTTGACGATGCGGTGATTGCCACAGAGATAAGGGATGCGGATGCCCGTGAGGCGGGTTTGATGCTAAACTGATCAACCGAGCTTCGCTCCTTCGACCGATCGGTAACGCTCATCTCCCGCGATATCTAATCAACGGGATGTGTTGTGGCCGCTGAGCCAGGGCGGCCAATCCTCTCTTGCCTTTGGTAGAGTTGGGGCTGACCCTGGCTTTTTCTTGGAACCTAGAACAGGAGAGACGACAATGTCCATGATAGACTACTACTGGATCATGTTCTGCTATTACGTTTGGCCGTATATCGGAGGGGCATTGTTCTTGCTCTTCATCCACAAGTGCCTACAGGAGATGTATAGAGGGCAAGGATAACTGTCATGAACGATGAAGTGATGAAGGCAATCATTAATGAGCTTACGACTATTGAGCTTATTAGACTAAGGGAGCTTATCAATGCTGACTTCGATAGAATTAGAAGGGCGGCCACTGTATACGATCTGTAAGGTGGCAATGACTGTGGTCTTAAGAGACGCCTTCAGTCGAGGTTTGCTCAGTAGGCGCACCTCTAAAGCTTCCGAGCTTTCGGAAGCCAATGATCCCCAATCATAGGTTAGCGGTGTAAAATCTGGCGATGACCTATGAGGTGTGCCTTCTACGTCAACCGAAAGGAGAGAGCTATGCGACTTGTCAAGAGCTATGTCATTCGTGATACTTTCATGCGTAGTTGTGTACTGCGCACCAATAGCCTCGAAGTTATCGACAAGGCTCTTAACTTGTTGATAGCCGAAGCTGACCCATACGACGCAGCTAACGAAAACTGTGATGAAGCACGATTCATAGTTGAAACACATTTCAAGATTATCAGGTAACCTCCTCGTGGGAGGTACACAAGCGCGCATCGATAAGGTGTTTTCTTTAGCCAAATTTTAGTGCAAATCGGAGTACTCAACATCTGCAACTAGAGAGGACAGAGTATGTCGGCACGAAACCGGTTTCGTATTTATGTAATCACACCAAACAAGGAACAGGTCTACATCACCTGTTTCACTCACCTCATCAACAATAAACCGAAGATCGACGAGCTGCGAGCCCGGCTCTACTTTGGGCACACCGTTCTTGTCAAAGGCACTGGTAACTCAGTGCCGATGGCTTGCTATCGGCCTATGACACGAGAAAGCATGATCGATTGCGTTGAAGCCCTTGCACCTTACCGCAGAAGGGCTGCCGATCGACTGGTCAACCTTGCTAAGACTAGAACACCCTCAGAGTATCTAGGAATCGGAGATGGTCGTTCTCTGGGAGTCTCGGACGTAGCTCTAAAGTTTGCTCCGTCAAAGCCTGTCCAAGCTCCCTTGGCTAGGAGCCGCAGTCTTACTACTCGCATTGCTGAGAACATATCTCAGTTCGAGAAGGGTCTACGTGAGCGGCTACGCCCCGCTCTCATCGTTGAGAGGGTTCCTCTGGAGCCTACGTCTGATCTTATGAACACAACAAGTATCCCAGTCATCGAAGGTGTACAGCATATTCCAGGATTGCCCAGGGTGGTATTCCCACGGTCGGAGCATCTAGCTCGGATGGGCTTCCCAACGATGCACTGACACGGATTGTCGCTAATTAGGTGCGGATGGCAGGAGTACCAAGAGAAACCTTCAATGGCCACTGGGTGTTTATGTAGCACCCTAGGACTCAGATGGTGTCAAACCTCCAAGTTTGTCAGCGTTCCTCACCTAGTCGTTATACTACGGCGAACCTTTCTTACACAGACAATGGTGCCTAACGTCTGCACGGAAAGTAAGTAGTCGTGGGGTAGGCCGATGGCGTTTGCTGTGCCGCAAGGGGATTCCCTAGAGGTATAGGGGCGTACAAGGCTGAATCGTGAGCTTTACAGGGTCAAACAAAAGATAGGCTTGGCATCCTATAACAAATAGACCGCCCTTGCCAAGGGACATCGGTGAATAGCCGAAGCTCATGATAGTATTCCTTGAAGCTCGATAAAAGGATTCACATCTATGAAGTCACGCAAAGAGATTCTGCTCGGTTCCGCTTACAATTGGTTTCGTATTGCCGTTGCTCGTGAGAATGCCGGCAGCGGTGACCTAGCTACACTATCCCTTAAGAAGGCCTGTGACTACGAACTGATGGCTCTTGGTTATGAGCCTATCTATTTCGTCGACACCTCTCGTGAGGGTGCCGAGACGACACTTCGTAAGGCCCTTATGGAGGACTCGGTCCTCATCCAGCCCGCGACAGAGATTCGTGAGGTCCACGTCGGGTAGCTGCTCGACGTGCAACGCGGCTCGGGGGCCGAGGGTCTGCGTCTAGTACTTAGCGGTGCAGATAACGATCCGAACTGAGTCACGGCTATATTTGCGTACCGTGCGCCCCCGAGTGACAATTCAAACGAGCCTCTTCGACATCAAGAGGAGTGTGCTGTGACTAACGGACAGATCAATAGGCATCGTCGTAAGAATAAACGACTACGTCGTAAGAAGGCTGCTATCAAGAGAGCGCGTCAATACTTTGAAACCCTGGAGTGATAAGGAGTAACCTATGCGCACGTTCTTCATCTTCATACTATTTTTCTGCTACTTCGAAGCAGGGATAGCGACTACTGTATTCTTCAGCGACCGTGTTTGCTCGGTTCGGGACGATAGGTGCCACATGGTAGCTATCGGAACAGGGGTTATCTGGCCCGCCTACTGGAGTGTCCTGACATGGAGGGAGATACTGTCATGACAATCTACGTGGTTATATATCGCAATCCTCACTACTCCGTGACCCTGGAGGTGATCGGGACTTGCGATAGACTTGAGATGGTTCCTATCCTGATTGAAGAAGATCAGAAGAAACATCTTCGCTTGCACCGTAACGGCAAGCACTACGAAGTGCGAACAACGACTCACTGGAGGTCGCCGTGAGACCTAGGCTATTTGTATACGGAACCCTCAAGAAGGGTTACAGTGCTCATGTTTACCTCGACAAGTGCACACTAGAATACCCCCAGGCCCGCATCAGCGCCAAGCTATACGCACTAGGGGGCTTCCCTGGAGTAGTCATCGACAACAAGGATCACAACACTGTTCTCGGTGAACTTTACTCCCTTCCCATTGACGAGAGTGAGTTGCGCGAAACCCTAGCAATCCTTGATAGCTACGAGGGCGTTCCTAAGCTCTACTCTCGTCAACTTAAATACGCATACACCCCAGATATTGCCCAACCCTCCTGGGTGTACGTATACAAAGGCAAAATAAAGGAGGAATGGCGCGTAGAAAGTGGTGTATGGTAAGTAACAGGGAGTTAGTAGCGTATGCTTTTCAAAGACAACTGGAAGAAGGCTGGTGCTCTGAAGGTGGGGGACATCTTCTCACCTGAGCCTCACAATCTGTCGAAGAAGGTCAAGATAACTAAATTGCTTAAAGGCAAGGTTACTGAGGCCAACGGTGCTTACAACACTGTTAAGATCATCTTCGAATACACTGACGGACAGGTAAAGGGAGTCGCGGGGGACCGTGTATTCCAAACCCACGAGAACATAATTTGGTATCCGAAGAAGAAGGCGGGCGCCAAGTTAAAAGTTATGGACATCTGCCTCCTACTGCTCGCCGCCTATTCATTGGGTTGGGCGACCATGGGTGCAGTTGTTCATTACGGTTGGCTGTGATACGTGTCCCGTAGCCCTCCAAAAGCTATGGAAGACGGCTGACCGACTACCTGGTATGAACTGTCGGGGTTCCTCACTACGTTGTTACTGTGAGGGTGGATTTGATTGCCACACATACCAGCACTGCCAGCAAGACCAGACTGTGACGATACCGTGAGGCGGGATACCTAAGGCATTTCATTCGTGCCTGGGTATGGGGTTCGAACCCTCGCACATAAGGGCTACCTTGCTGATCACTCTCCGGGCAAAGTCCTGCCAAGGGAAGAAGAGACGGTTTGAGATCGTCCCTCAAGGCGAGGGTGCGACACTGCGCCGGATTAGCGTAGTCAACGAACCTAGGGAACAGCAGCGTCGACTAGGGTTGGCGGTCTACCAATCCTATAAGTACCTGCGCGGCAAGCTAAGGTCCAGGCATCATCCTCTCCGGTGCCCGCTTGGATACGGTGCGCCTCCCGTTTTCTTGAGCATCAAAGCCATACGTGATAGTATTCCACCGGGTAACGCTATCGGCTTGCTCACTTTGTATGAGGTCTAGGTCACAAGATTGCCTTGAAAAGCTGAGTGGCTGTGGAGGGCTCGATCCCCTCCCCCGGAGACAAATTAGGTTCACAAGGCTCCACCTTGTGGGAGGTACACAAACCTCAATTTTAGAAGATTTCCTGCGCGTAAATTTCAGGAGCTTTGGTAAGATGAAAACACAGCTAGAACAGACCGACCACTTTTTCTTAACGAGTTCTGATGATGTCGATAAATTTCAAGAGAGGCGAATCACAACACGAAGGGCGGGCATTAGGTGCCTCTGGTCTATCGAGTCGCACTCAATCCACAACAGTCCTGTCGATGAGGTGAGAGAGTACCATGTCATCACTAACGATCTTAGGTCTGCTGCGGCTTAACAAGTACAGCGGTAAAGAAGAAGTTAGCTGCAAGTGTGCCGTCTGCAAGAAGTGCTGGATCGGTGTCGGTAATACGTACTGCATACATGGAGGGCCTTATGGAGGCTATACGGAAGTTCTTCAAGAAAGTCAACAACGAGAGCGGCGACCATTGCGCATACATCATCTGCTTCCAAAATCAGAAGCCGATTCTTGAAGAAGAGGGTCCATGTCACGGTAAACTGCAAGATTTGAGCACTGAACAGAAGAAAGTAACTTCTATCTACTCATCGCTGTGGCCAGGAGAACTCAACAAGAAGGATTGTGATATATACTGGAGGTATATCCTTGATAAGAGACATTCGCCTTGGCGGGCCTTGTTAAAGGGATCAAGGACGTACCGCCCTTCAAAAGGTTCCTGGTATTTTAGACTATCCGACATGGATGTCCCCGGTCCTCTACTAGCCAATTTTCTCATCGCAACGAGACTACCTATCGAGAATAAAGGTGGTCTTGTTACATTCAACAAGTTTGTTAAGGCTGGCTTCACGAGAGCAGAATCAATCTATCTTGCGGCGTACCTCAAGTATGATCTAGGACATTTGAAGAACGTCAAGCAGCATGACCACCTCGCCTTTACACCAGACGACCACCTTTCTTTCCGTAGAATCAAGGCGGCCGATCCACACGTCAACTCAGAGGTTGCAGCATTCGGTAAGGGAGGTCCGGTACTACCTATCAACCAGATATGGCATGGGTATGGCGCACCTATTCTTAATATAATTAAAGCACGAGAAAAGTATATAGGCATTTTCCCCCGTATTTTTAATACGTACTATGATGGAGAGCACTTCAAAGAGGAGTTCCATATACCAATCAATAGAGGTATCAAGAGACTCAAGGAGCGGAAGAATGACTGGGCAAAAGCGTAAACTGAAAGTATTTGTTGACCAGATTCATCTAGGTATTGGTACAATGCTTAACCGTAATGGCTATGTTTGTACGAAAACGTGGGATGATACGGTTGACATCGTTCTATTCTCCGGCGGAGAGGACGTGCATCCCTTCCTATACGGTGAGAAGCTCATGACAGGGACATACACCAACATAATTCGTGACCGTAAGGATAACAGGCTATTTCGAATAGCTCAGCGTGCTGCCAAGCCTTGTGTGGGTATTTGTAGAGGCGCCCAGCTTCTAAACGTACTATCAGGAGGATCGTTGTGGCAAGATGTCAACAATCATGGCAAATCTCACCCAGCCTTCGATTTTGTGAACAAGAGAGAGCTGCTGGTTACTAGTACACACCACCAGATGATGCGTCCTGCAAAAGATGCTCTGTGGGTAGCTGGCGCCCGTTCAGCAAGCAAACTGTGCTGTGAGAATTCCTATATCCACCACAAGGTTGAACGTGGGCCTAATGACTGGAATGATCCAGAAGTTGTGTACATTTCGCGCACCAATTCTTTGTGCTTCCAGCCTCACCCCGAATTTGACAACAAGATATGTGAATCATACTTCTTTGAGTGTATGGAGAGATACATTCAGCCAACAATTAAGAAAGTTCTGCATGGAAGCCTCTAAGCGTGCGTTTATACAGACCCTACTTGAGAAACCAGATCGTAGGGCAGAGATTCTAGAAGCTCAGAAGCTTCGTGATGATGTTAATGTCGTGGCTTATCTTATACGCGGTGCGAAGAAGAGAGCAAAGGCAAAAGGACTAGACTTTAATGTTACTACGACAGACATCGAGCTTATCCACGTTTGTCCGATCCTTGGTGTTGACCTTAAACGCCATCGTGGTAAGATGGAGCGTAATAGTTATTCACTTGATAGGATAGACAGTACCAAAGGCTACATCAAAGGTAACGTAAGGATCATATCCTGGTGGGCTAACTACCTCAAGGAGAGATTAACCCTGGAGCAGGCCAAAAGTCTTGTGAAATACATGGAAGGTCCCTGATATGTGTGGTCTTTATGGGATTTACAGCAGCGTTCTCTCACAGATTGAGAAGGAAGATGCTGTAAACCTAGGTTGGTTAAATATGACGCGTGGTCGTGATTCCACCGGCATCATGGTAGGTTGCCGCGAGGAGGGTCGTCAGATGATCGACTCTTGTAAGCGTACTACAGATGCATCAACGTTCTTTGCTGAGAAGGCAGTCAAGGAATTGTTTGATAGCAGACAGGTTTTCTTCATTGCAGGTCACAACAGGGCAGCAACTATTGGTGATATCAACTATAACAACGCGCAGCCTATCCGTGAAGGTAATATCATAGGCCAGCACAACGGAACGGCTAGCTCTCTTGCTAAGCAGGCTGACAAAGAGAATGTTAGTGACACACGACTATTGTTGCGAATGATTAACGAGCTGGGCATCGAAGATGCAATCAAAGAGCTTACCTGGGGCGACGCGTTTGCTCTTGTCTACGCAGATGTAGCTGACAACACACTTAACATAATTAAGAATGGTTTAAGACCACTGAGTGTCATGTTTGGTGTGTCTAAAACAACATTCTGGTGGTCATCAGAGTCTCGTGCGCTAGACTTCATTGCGCAAGGACGTGGGCGTAGTAAGTTCATGGAACCCTTTGAGCTAGACGATTATACCCTTATGCGGGTCACTCTCGGCGGCATGAAGGTCGAGGAGGTCCCGCTTGAATTCACTAAGCGATCCTACTTTCCAATTCTCACTGACAGAACCACCCTTCCTTGGGAGGATTCCAAAGGAGCCCTCTTTCCCGGCTTGTCCGAGCTTGCCTTGTCAGAACTTGAGCAAGGAGCCAGAGAGCGTCAGAACAACCCCGAGGAAAAACCCTCGGTCTATCTTGGATATGAGAAGAATACTATTCCACTATCCAAAGCTGAAAAACTCTTGAACAAGGGCTGCTGTTGGTGTGGCGATCCTTGCGAACTTGAGAGTACTGTATACTTCATAGGCGCTGATACGTTTGTCTGTGAAGAGAATGACTGCATCAATGACCCGCTGTTTGTAGAGCAGCTAGGTCGGTGTATGATGTATCCCGGTCACCTGGAGAACGTTGCGTAACAGGAGTAGTAAGTATGATTACGATTGGAGCTGATCCTGAGTTTCAGCTAGTAAAGGACAATATCTTTATCTCTGCGCATGATCTTGTGCCTGGAACAAAAAGAAAACCACACCCCCTATCGGGGGGCGGTGTCCAGGCCGACGGCACTGCCGTTGAGATATGCATCGAACCTGCCAAGACTCGTGATGAATTTGCTACCAACATCTCGACAGTTCTAGCAGAGGTTCGAAAACTGATCCCCAAGGACTATGTATTCTCGTTTAAGCCTAGCGTAACCTTTCCACAAGAATACTTTGATAGTTTACCTCCTCAAGCTAAAGAGATAGGTTGTGATCCTGACTTTATTACGCAAAACCCGTTTGAACCACGGCGTATACCGATGAGGCGCGGCACGTTGTGCGCATATGGAGGTCACATCCACGTTGGTTGGGGTAGCGGTTTCGATGTCAGAAACAAAAGTCACTTGTTCGACTGCAGTAGAGTTGCGTTTGCCTTTGGCACCACGTTCAAATACTTTGCGGATGTGTTTGACACTGACAAAAGTCGAGCGACAATCTACGGTCAAGGTAATGCTTTTAGACCTAAACCTTATGGTGTGGAGCTGCGCGCACCATCTAATGCTTGGTTAAAAGAGCCTCGACTGTGGCCGTGGGTCTTTGATCTGGCTGAGTTCACAATCAAAGGCATGATGGACAGCAGTATAACTGGAGATGAGTATATCAGGCTTGATCAAGCTTACTACGCAGCTAAGCTACCTGCAAGTCGTGCTAAGGTTATGGAAAAACTATACTCTGACAAGTGGGATAAGTTTCCTAAGTCGTTTCCATGGGATATATATCAGCAACAGGAGGCTCAGGGTGGGCGCCGCGTTCTATGATGAAGAGCAGAAACGAATGAAGCTGGACCGTACGATCTGCCTGTACAAGGGTAATCCCGTGTTCATTCGTACTGACACAAACGAGGACTACAAGGTTGTCGTATACCCCTTAGGTAATCCAACTCAACCAATTTATGTAGACTACCGGGACGATGACTTTGACTATTTAGCATTCCCACTGGGCTACACAAACTGGAGAGGCGCCGCCTACTATGTCTCACGTTTACCCGAAAGACAGAATGCACAAGGTCTAGCCGCTCATTGTGTATGTGTGAGACCTGGGAACATGCCAGGATTAATTGAGTGGCACAGTTCTACTGAGGCTAGTAACACAATCAAGGGCATCTATCCAACTCTCGATGTAGCTCTAGACACTGTAAGTTACCTTCCCGGTAAGCCCAAATCTGTCGCATTTAGTCGCTACTTTGCTATAGAGTGCGTGCAAAGAGGAATCGTAACCCTTAACCACCGTGGGCGTAACGTAGGTGTCCTTGAGAATCGTGAGTTTAAGAAGTTCCGAGTCAACAAGTCTAAAGACTTGAGTCTGATACTGATCGCAGCTAAAAGAGTAGGTGTGGACAATGTTAGTACATGAGTACATAGGCCGTAAACTTAAAGAGGATGGTATGGGTTTGGAGTTGGAGACAGAGGCTGAAGTACCTCTTCCTGTGTCCGACATACCTAAACCATGGCGAGCAAAAGCTGAAGGTTCTCTGCGAGGGCTCCCTGGCTGCTCTGTCGAGTACTACAGCGAGGGTGTTGTAGCTGCCGATGAATGGAAGCTCCCTCGGATTAGGCGACTAACCGATATGCTCAACAAACCTGAGCAGAAGGTACTTAAAGAAAGTCCTCGCACATCCTTCCACGTACATGTAAACATGCTTCACCGGACTCCTGCACAAGTATGGGCGGCAGCCTGTGCCTACTGGATACTGGAGAACCTACTAGTCAAGTACTGCGGACCCTTGCGTGAAGGTAATATGTTCTGCCTTAGGCTGAGAGACGCAGAAGCTATCCTCACCTACGCCAAGGAAGATGTGTTAGCTGACCATCCCTTCCACTCTCTCAATAACAACCATATAAGATACGCGGGTGTCAATCTAAATGCTCTAGCAAAGTTCGGCACACTAGAATTTCGTAGTATGAGAGGTACTACTGACCCGACGATACTTGACAACTGGAGTACAGCGATGTATCATCTAGTTAACGAGGCAGTAAAGATGGGGAACCCTGAGAATTTGCTCGATTTTTACTTCAGAAATTCTGAGGCCACTTTCATAAATCGATTTATCCACCCTAATATACGTCCTGAAATCGAGCGCATGCCTAACATTCGAGACGATATGGACGATAGTGCTCTCATGCTAGGTGACTTTGCATACCTGGTGGACTGGCCTGAGTGGGAGACACAACTTGAGACTTTGTGGAATGCTGCTCGGTACAAGCCTAGGATATACCGAGATGATGCCCTCGATGCCTTTGTAGCAAGGATTCGTCCAGAGTTTATCGCAGTAGATGAAATGGTCAGAGCCGGAGCTCGGGACGCTGCAAATCCTGCAATGGATGGTCGGCGGCTCGCTAGACAATTTGTGGGGCAAGATGATTAACGCAATATGGAGTTATAACAATGGATCGCAAGGTGCAAGACTACTTGCCCGAGCCCTCGGCATACGCTTCATTAAAAAGATTAGGTCTAGGTTTCCCTGGGGCAGAAACCAGACTGTTCTTAACTGGGGCACAGGAAAGATTCCTGATCGGAGTAACTCTCGCATCATCAACAGCCCTGACTCAGTTGCTATCGCAAGAAACAAACTATCTACCTTCAGAGAGCTTAGAAGGCTCGGTAGGGTACGCATACCCGAATTCACCACATGCCCCCAGGAAGCCCTAGGATGGCTCAGGACGGGCAGTGTGTGTTGCCGGGGGACAGTGACCGGACATGAAGGAATCGGCCTCAGCATCGTTCCTAGGGGCTCTGAGGCCCTACCTAGAGTTCCACTCTACGTCAAGTACATCCGCAAGGCATCAGAATGGAGGGTACATATTATTACAGGGGAAGCAATCCATGTCCAGCAAAAGGTTCGTCAACGGGACGCTCCTGAAGCAGGAAATACTCAGATTAGAAACACAGCTAACGGCTATGTATTTACCTCACAGAGGCAGGCCCCTGGGGATGTTGTTGAACAGTCTGTTAGCGCGATACAAGACCTTGGTCTCGACATTGGAGCAGTAGATGTAGTGTGGAATGAATACTACCAACAAGCCTATGTATTGGAGGTGAATACAGCCCCAGGAATTGAAGGTATCACAGTAGAGAAGTACGCAGAAGCCTTACGGAGGATATAGTTTGAGAGAGTTCAATGAACATGCGAAGGCCGTTCTCAAGCGGTCCGAAGAACGTACTATAAATATGGATGAACCGTATACAATCAGAGATGACTCTGGTAATATAGGTAGGTCTAAGCGAGATGCTGATGCAGCTAAGGATGGTAAAGCTCTAGACGCTAGGTGCGAGATGTGCGATTGGAGCAAGAAGACACCAAGTCTATCTTTTGTTCCTGCTCATCGCCCCGGCAGAGTCGTGTGGGATATCGTATCGTCTAGATACCTGTGCAATATATGCAGAGGTGAGGCAACATATAACTCACGAGCTAAGATTTTAGAAGCTCTTCAAGAAAAACTTGACAATCTTCTCGAATATAACGATGATAACGGTGTAGGGAGTACAAGACTAACGAGACACTACTCCCGCTCATACCTTGATACTATAGATGGTCAGTTAGTGGAAGTCAAGGTTTATAAACCGAGTCACAAGGCACTTAATCGTTGAGCGATAGCAAATGGGTATCCAACGAACCCTGCCCTCAGTGCAGGGAGATTGGACGGGATAGTACAGGCAACCATCTGGGTATTTACTCAGACGGCCATGGCTACTGTAAGGTCCACGGATACTGTGCTAAACCGATTGTCAAGAACATTTTAAAGGGGTCAGATCGGAGTATGGAGTTCAAGTTGAATAGTGATAATAATAATAGTTGGGGAGTACCTACTAGTGATACTAGTAGTATACCTAAGGATACCTTAAGTAAGTACTCACCCCTTCCCCTCTCACCGACAACAGCTCACAGAGGGTTAACACAAGACACCTTGCGGTTCTATGAGATCAAGACGAGAGTTACTGCTTCGGGGCAGCCGGTATCTGTCCTCCTGCCTTATGGTGGGAGCACTCTGGTCCGCTCGTGGGATCGCAAGGCTTTTCATTGGGAGGGTTATGCTAAAGATGCACAGTTGTTTGGGATGGATAAGTTCTCTGCTGGCCAAGCTCGCTCCATCACGATATGCGAATCTGCATACGATGCGATGTCGGTATATCAGATGCTCGGATCAAAATATCCTACTGTTGCTGTCGGGTCCGCTTCTACAGCCAGGGGAGACTGTGAGCGGCATAGAGCTTATATTAACGCCTTCGAGCGAATATACCTATGTTTTGATGGTGACAAACCAGGGACCGACGCAGCCCAGGATGTCTCCAAACTCTTTGACACTAACAAAGTTTATCAAGTCAAGCTGACTAAACACAAGGATGCTAATGAGTACCTCGTCGCAAACCCCGCAAGTCAAGATGATGCTAAAGCGTTTGTATCTGTTTGGTACAATTCCAGGCCATTTCTCCCTCGGGGTATTATCAATAGTTACGAGGATGTGGAAAAAGTTCTTTCTACGGAGGAGGCTGGCTCGGTAGCAACATACCCTTTCCCCACCTTGGAAGATATGACTTACGGGATACGGTGGGGTGAGGTTAATCTAATCACTGCACAAGAGAAGATTGGTAAGACAGAGTTCATCAGAGCAATTGAGTACCACCTTCTCAAAACCACCGATGATAATGTAGGTATTATCCATCTTGAAGAAGGAGAGAAACGTGCTACTCAAGGACTTATTGGATATGAACTTGGTTCCCCTGTACATCTTCCTGACGCTGGGGTTAGTGTCGACGATCAGGTTCTTGCTTACAAAGAGCTTACTCGAAGAGACGGTCGCCTGCATTACTATGCTCACTTCGGCAGCGATGATCCCAATACTATACTTGACGTTATTCGCTACCTAGCAACCGTCTGCCACTGTAAATATATCTTCCTCGACCACATAACGATGTTGGTCACAGGATTTGAGGATGAAGATGAACGAAAGAAACTCGATTACCTTTCTACCCGGCTTGCTATGCTTACCAGGGAACTCAACTTCACACTGTTCCTTGTATCCCATGTCAACGACGACGGAAAGACAAGGGGCTCTAGAAACATCAGCAAGGTTGCAGACCTCATTATCCACCTTGACAGGGATATCGAGGGACCTACGCTGGATTCTCGAACAACTACAAGGCTTACTATTAAAGGTAACCGTTTTGCGGGCAGAACTGGCCCAGCAGGATACCTCTCATTTAACCCGAAGACATTCCGATTGAAGGAACTTGAACTTGAGAACTCTAATGACATTGATCTGTCTTAGCCTGAGTATACCAGCCCTTGCTGATCCAGTTAGGCAGCACTGCGCTAACGACTACATGTCTTACTGTAGTCATACTGAACCCTACAGCAAGGAATGCAAACGTTGTATGCGTTCTAACCTTTCTAGACTTAGTAAGGTTTGTAAGCAGGCTCTAAAGCTAGCTGGTTATAGGTCGGAGCATCGGAGGTAACTTATGCAAATACAATTCATGGAAGTTAAGTTCTGGCAGTTTGTATCTGCCGCAGTGATTATTGCTGCACTGGTAGGCGGAACTCTTGTTAGACTGGGCTACGTAGAGTCCGCTCTAAACGATGTAGACAAGCGTCTCCTTAGAGTAGAGGTTCAACTGGAGCTTAAGAAATGAGAAAGATATGGGTGATCAGTGACACGCACTTCGGCCATCACAACATCATCAAATATCAGGGTAGACCGTTTGATGATGCTCACCACATGAACAAAGTGATGGTAGACAACTGGAACAGTCGGGTCGCAGACGAGGACATAGTCTATCATCTTGGTGATGTATACTTCAATTCTCCTGGTGTTCTGGAACTTCTAAAAGGTAGAAAAAGATTGATACTAGGGAACCACGATAACGGTAAAAATCAGAATCTCCTGAACCACTTCCAAAAGATTACCGTGTGGAGGATGTTTCCAGAGTACGGACTTCTGTTGACGCATGTGCCTGTCCATACTAGCGCGATCAATGGGAAAGTAAGGGCCAACGTACATGGGCATATCCATGCTAATAAGATTGACGATCCTCGATATATCAATGTCTGCGTTGAGCACACTGACTATATGCCTGTCAATATAGAAAGTCTTGCACAATGAAATGGTCTAACCTAAAGTTCTGGAGGTCTTCTCGAGGAGTTGAACTCAAGAGTATTGATGGACTGCCATCAGTAAAGGATCGCTTCAAGGCATTTGACTTAACCCCCTTTGATGAGGTGAAATGTGTACTACTCGGACAAGACCCATACTCCACTAAGAGCTATGCTCATGGATTGGCTTTCAGTGTGCAACCGCATATTGATCCTCTTCCTCCTAGCCTCCGTAACATATTGGGTGAGTACGCCCAAGACACTGGCCATGAACTGCCGCGGAGCGGTTGTCTCGAAAGATGGGCAAGTAACGGCGTCCTCCTGCTTAATTCAATACTTACAGTCGAACATGGAAAGCCGCTTAGCCATGCAGGAATTGGTTGGGAGAAACTAACCTATGAAGTCTTGTCGCGATTGTCCCATGAAAGGTCTGGCATTGTATTTATGCTGTGGGGGAAAAAGGCTCAAGAGTATCGAGGATGCATTGATGAAACCAAGCATCTGGTTCTTACTGCTGCTCATCCTAGCCCTCTGGCTGGGGATAAGTTTCGTGGTTGCGAGCACTTTACCTTAGCTAATAAGTATCGTCGTAAAGAAGGACTGGAACCCATCAACTGGAGGTTGTAGAGTATGACTGGTGTAACAAGCGTTAGATATACTGCGGCAGGCACGTCTAACGAGAACTACGTGCAGCGCGTACAAGCTTTCTATCAGCGGCCGC
>Ga0209284_10004368_pt1 | contig 16013 bp, 16 predicted proteins | sample FRY03_FD_187211 | JGI IMG/M metagenome (GOLD analysis project Ga0209284, IMG submission 187211) | Freshwater microbial communities from Lake Fryxell liftoff mats and glacier meltwater in Antarctica - FRY-03 (SPAdes) (version 2) | ecosystem: Environmental > Aquatic > Freshwater > Ice > Glacier... | reverse complement strand
GGCGAGTGAGTTGGATGGGTAGGCTCACGAGATATTACGCAAATATTTAAGTTATTCGGGATGGAAAATCGATGAGCGAATTTATGATCACGGATTCAGGAATATATTCAGCATTTAGTAACACTGGGGAGTTACCTGCAGGATTATAAGTGCCAAGGGAACAATAAGGGTTTGACCCCAATTTGACCTACGTTCACCATTCAACACCGATGCTTATTCATAAAGCGACCTCCAACTTAAAACTTCTTAGTCACGAACATCAGGGTACAGAACTATCTTCGCTCTGGTTTGTGCGACATAGATCAGCCGTGGGTCTGCATCAATCATTTTCATATCCCCAAGGGAAGATATGACCAACGCGGCGTTATCGGCTTCATCGCCTTTTGATGTGTGTATTGTCATTACCCGGATACCGGATCCTTTTTGGTCGGCATCTAAAACAGGCCGATTCCTATGGAAGTGCGGAACGCCCATTTCTTTCAGCCCCTTTGATACTGCTTGACATGTTTTTTTGGTTGGGGCCATGATGAGCCATTCTTCATGAAGGGTCGCCTGGACCTTACGCAGTAAGTCTTTCAAGTTAATCTTTTCTTTTGCTAAGGTAGGCTCACTTGGGCCGCCTTGTACTGTTGAGCGGCGTACCATTTTTTCTGTATCTATCGCAACTTCGCCCACACGTTCGGTAGGAAACCACTCTTTTTCGAGTCGGTTTGGAAACCGCAACTTAAGAGTCACCATGATGTGATTCATCACATAGTCATGTGCTGTTTGCGAAATTCTCCAAGAGTGGTGCAGAATTTTCGGTGTCCCATCAAACTCCAAAAATGCGGATGGACTTGCGCCGAACGGAACCATGATCGCCTGATCGTCATCCCCTGCTACGACCACTCTTTTTGCTTTCTCAATCAACCGATTCACAAATTTCCACTGAAGATCAGATAGATCCTGAGCTTCGTCGATGATGAGTAAATCAAATTCCGAAATGTTGTTTACAAATGAATTTTGTTGAGCGTTGTCTATGACGTCGTCAAAATCGGCTAGGTTCCGCTCCACCTTAAAACGGTTGTATTCATCGAGGTACATTTTGACTAAGCCCAGTCCGCTGTCGGCAACAACACGCCCGTGCTTCTGCAAGAAATATTCCTTGAGCACCTTGTCGAATTCGTTGCTCCCTACTTCGGTGAAGTTGCCGTCAACGACGGCCTTTTCAAACGAAATGCAACGACCGCGTGCAAATGACTGAATTGATAAAGCGGTGTGGTCCGGCCTTTCTTCCACTGACGTCGCATCACCTTGTTTCATCCAGACAATTTCTTTGTGAATGTTTGGATCAAACTGAAAGAGTTTTTCGCCGAGAGTCTCTTTCCCCATCAGACCACCCAAATTAGTCGCCAGTTTGTGGAGTGTGCTGAAGTGGGGAAAGTCCATTTTTGTCTTGTCCGGAAACGCTTCTAAAACCCTTTTACGCGCCTCATCAGCGGCGTTATTTGTGAACGTTAAAAATGCAATCTTTTCGGTTTGAACACCCATCGCCACATGATCTTTTACAAAATTGATCAATGTAAATGTTTTCCCAGTGCCGGGAGGGCCGATTACTTTCGTTCGTTCCTTTGGGACATCAACAGAACGGGGCACGTACTCTTTTACGCTGACCCACCATCTAGTACGATGATTCTTTCCTGGGTTGCTCGTCTCAGTGACCACCAACCGACCCTTGAGTGTTTCCGCGTGCGCTCTCACTTCAGCAGTCTGGGAAAAATGCAAAAAGCGACCAGGACTGCACTCAATCTCATCCGATGTCTCATCTGCGAGGTCGAGTACCAGTTTGCCGTGATCGACACGAACATTCTTCAATCGAAATGGTCCGAATGTCATCCTTTTTCTTCCTGTAGGCGTACTTTGACCGGCAGTATCGCACGCCGTCATAGCTAGGAGTGGCAACTCCGTATGCTGTGAGCCCCTCGGTTGTTCCTGGTGTGATTTCGCAAAGAGTCATAGGGGCGTGGTTCAAAACCAATGGGTAACACTTTGAGTGAAACCAAAACTTCCAACCAGTAGTGCGAAATAGTAGTGCGAAATCAAATTTGGCCCAATTCGGGGCCGCAATTCCTGCGCCTATGTTACCCAAAAACGTTACTTTTTGAACCACGCCCGTTCCACCACCAGGTTAACGATTAGCTTATGGCAAGCTTGCCGCGGCGATCAAACCTGTTAGTAGGGCCTAGACTTGCGGCATGACTATCCAAACGCAGACGCCAGACAGCAGCATACCTGCAACCTTTCCTCGGCGCATCTTGCTCGCCGTTAGCGGGCTGAGTCCTCAAATCGTCACCGAAACGATTTACGCATTGGCAACCAAAGCCGACACCCCTTTTGTACCGACCGAGATCCATCTCATTACTACCCGAGAGGGTGCGCAACGGGCCGAACTCTCCCTGCTGAGCGATGACCTCGGCTGGTTTTACAAGCTGTGCAGCGACTACTGCCTGGAAGGCATCACGTTCAGCCGGAAGAATATTCACATCATGCACGACGCCAATGAGCGTGGCATGGACGACATTCGTTCCATCGAAGACAACCATGCTGCGGCCAACTACATTACAGCCAAGGTGCGTGAGTTCAGCGCTGACCCCACCTGCGCACTGCATGTGTCAATTGCCGGTGGCCGTAAAACCATGGGCTTCTATCTGGGCTATGCCTTGTCCTTGTACGGTCGCCCACAAGACCGGTTAAGCCATGTGCTGGTCAGCGAACCATTTGAGAACAGCGTTGGGTTTTTTTACCCCACTCCTTACAGCCGCGTACTGGAAACCCGGGACGGCAAGCTGGCCGACACCGCCTTGGCTGAGGTAACGCTGGCCGAAATTCCATTTGTCAGCCTGCGTCACGGCCTTCCGCAGACGCTACTGTCTGGCCACGCCAGCTTTGGCGAAACGGTGGCAGCCGCACAAGCGGCACTGGTGCCGCCCGAGTTGGTTGTTGATCTTGACAAACGCCTGATTCGTGCCGCAGGGAAGGAGATAGAGCTGCCACCGGCTGAGTTGGCCCTACTCGCCGTGTTTGCCCGCATGGCCATTGCCGAAGCAGGTGCACTGCCTGCTCCGAGCAAGGGCACACCCGATCCGGCCTGGGCCACGCGCTTTCTACGCGAATACCGCACGATTGTCGGCACCCTAGCCGACACCGACGTCACCGAACACGCGCTGCGCCACGGCATGGATGGCGAGTACTTTTCGTCTCGCAAATCGAAGTTGGAAAAACGGCTGAAAGCAGCCCTGGGACCGGCAGCCGCCGCCTACCGCATCGACAGCGGGAACCAGCGACCAGGGAAATATCGGCTCACTTTGGCGCCTGAATCGATTACATTCGTTCACAAGACATCACTCGGGCGGGAAATACGATGAGCATGAATACCCAGGCCTTATTGGCAGCGTCAAGCCGTGTCGCTTTGGCCGCCTTTCTGCACGATCTCGGAAAATTCGCCGAGCGAGCGGGTTTTGAAGCACCCGCCAGCGATTTGGACGCGCACAAAACACTCTACTGCCCGTTCAAAACCTACGAGCCAGGCGGAACGCGCGGCTTTCACACCCACAAGCATGCTGCCTACACCGGGCTGGCCTTTGACGTGGTGGAGAAAAATGCGCCCGACTTGATCAAGGGCGATATGACACCGTTTGCCAGCCGCTCGGCGGGCCGCGACATCACAGATTCGATCATCAACGCTGCCGCTGCCCACCACAAGCCTGAATCTTTTTTGCAGTGGATCATCGCCACCGCAGACCGTGTAGCCAGTGGGTTTGAGCGCGAGGAGTTTGATGACTACAACAGCGCTGAAGACAAAAACCCGACGACCGGGCGCAACCACTATCAGGCGCGCCAATGGACTTTATTTGAGTCCATCAAGTTGGTACCTATCAACCACTCTGGTGAAGGCGCGCAAGGTGCGGACACTCACCGCTACCGCTTGAAGGCGCTGTCGCCACAAAGCATCTTCCCGGTCGCTGCCAAGGGCTATGAGCCCAGTGACGATGCATCCGCAAAGGCCGAATACGCCGCATTGTGGCAAGAATTCCTCAAAGCCCTAGAAGCCATCCCTAAATCACATCGGCAAAACTGGTCGCTCTGGCTCGACCACTTCGACACCGCTTGGCAAACCTTCACACACACCATCCCCTCGGCCACGGCTGGGTTCAGCAACAAGAAGTGGACCAAGCTGCGGCCCGACGTGTCGCTGTACGACCACAGCAAGTCAGCAGCCGCATTGGCAACAGCGCTGTGGCGCTGGCATGAGGACATGGGGCAGACCGACGCTGCTGCCGCCGCACGGCTTGCCCAGCGCCAGGACTGGAACGAAAACAAACTCCTGCTTATTCAGGGCGATTTTTTTGGTATTCAGGATTTTGTTTTCGCCGATGGCAGCCAGACCAACAAGGCCGCTGCCAAACTGCTGCGAGGTCGCTCGTTTCAGGTATCGCTGTTCACCGAGATGGCGGCTTTGAGGGTGCTGGATGCGCTGTCACTTCCACCCACCAGCCAGATCACCAACGCTGCGGGCAAATTCCTCATCGTTGCGCCCAACACCGACGCGGTGCGCGGCCAGCTTGAGCAGGTTCGCACAGAGATCAACGAGTGGTTTTTGCAACACAGTTTCGGCATGGCGGGCCTAGGGCTCATTGGCAAGCCCGCTTGCTGCAATGACTTTTTGAAAAGCAAGGCCCGAGATGGGGGCAAAGATGGCGGTGTCAGTCCGTTCAAAGCACTGATGGCCTCGTTATTTGCCGATCTGGAGCACGCCAAATTGCAGCGCTTTGCGCTCACCACCCATGCAACCCCCGTGTTCCAGACCAGCTATGCCCACGGTGTATGCCAGTACAACGACAAGCTGCCTGCCGACAAACCAGAGGGGGCAGAGGGAGCCAGGAAAGCATCCGCAGCCTTATCACGCGACCAGATTTTGCTGGGCGCTTCACTCACGCGTGAAGACCGAATTTTGGTTGTAAGGGATGCCACAGCGTTGACTGGGAACAACCTCACCCAATTGGAAGTGCCGCTGTTTGGCTACAGTCTGGCCTTCACGAGAGACGAAGATGCCACCGGAAAATTTGGCAACCTGGTGCGCGACGGTGCGCTGGTGCGCTGCTGGGATTTCAGCTTGCCGGAGAACCTGAGCGACACACTGTGGCACGGCTACGCACGGCGCTTCGTCAACGCTTATGTGCCACGCTTTGCCAAGATCGATCTGCAAACCAACGGCAAATATGTTGGACTGGAAAACGATGTGGACGCGAACGACGTACGCTTTGAAGCTGGCAAGACGCTCAACCACATTGCCTGCGAAGACCGCTCTTGCCCGAATGACCCCGACCACTGGCAGGGCCAGGTTGCACTCATGACACTCAAAGGCGACGTGGACAACTTGGGGACAATCTTTCAACAAGGACTAGAAGAGCCCACCTTCGCCAAGATGGCCGCGCTGTCGCGCCAGATGAATGCCTTCTTTGCCCTGTGGCTGCCAGCGGTGTGCAAAGCAGAGTTCCCCAACGTGTACACCGTGTTTGCGGGCGGCGACGATTTCTTTCTGATTGGCCCTTGGCACAGCGCGCAAAAACTGGCGGCACGCATGGCAGCCGAGTTTGAGCGCTATGTAGCGGGCAACAAAACCATCACCTTTTCTGCCGGCTTGGTCATGACCAAGCCTGGCTTGCCCATGCACGCATTGGCCACCCAAGCCGAAGAAGCGTTGGACACAGCCAAGGGCAATAGTCTGCCCGATGAAAAGTTACGAAAGAATGCTCTGGTCATCTATGGCGAACGGGTGCGCTGGCCCGACTGGGGCAAGGTTCACGCAGCACAAGAACAACTCGCCCGCGTACGCGATGCCTACGACCTGTCCACCAGCTATGTGTATGGCCTGCTGCAACTCATCGACCTCGCCTCTGACACAAAAAACCCAGAACACGCCATGTGGCGCAGCCGCTTTGCCTATCGCACGCGGCGTTACGTGGTGGACAAACTTTCGCACGACGTACGACCAGCAGCGCAAACAGACCTGGCCGAGCAGTTGGGCGAAAAAGGCATCGCCCAACTTGGCACCCGGTTTCGCATTCCACTCTTCAACCATTTCTATAGTCAACGATAAGGAGTCAGCAGCATGGCAACCAATAGTCCCGGTGGTTACAGTCAGCGTCCCGGCAATCCACCGCAACGCGGTTACGGCAATGATCGCAACGATGCGCCTCGCCCCACCATTTCCGTGGGTGACATCAAACTGGCGTTGCCCTTACCAGAAATGCTGTTTGCCGACATTGCAGCCGACAAAGCCAGAGTCGTGGCGCAGGCCGGTGATGGGCGAAAAAACAAATCCACGCAACTGCGCAAGTTTTACGACGAACTCGTTTTGTGGTTTGACAAAGTACAGACTGAGCGCACCAAAGAGGCAAAGGCCATCAAGTACACCGAGATCGCACCCTTCATAAAAATGATGAATGCCAAGGTGGCCTACGCGCGCGGCCGTGACCACGTGGACGAGTGCTTTGAGACCATGTTTTCGCACCTCATCAAGCAGATCACCGACGCTGAAACCCTCAAACACGCCAAATTGTTCATGGAAGCCTTCATGGGCTTCTACAAAGCCCAGGAGAAATAAGCCATGCCCAAACTCAACAACATCACCACCATCGAAGCCACGTTAGAGCTCGTCACCGGCCTGCGCATTGGCGCGGGCGACAGCGAAATGCACATTGGCGGGGTGGACAACACCGTCATCAAACACCCGCACACCCAGTCGCCCTACATTCCCGGCTCCAGCCTCAAGGGCAAAATGCGCAGCCTGCTGGAGTGGCGCAGTGGTGCGGTGAAAGAAGGGCCGCTCGACAAGAAGGCCTACACCGCTGCTGATGACAAGATAAAACCTGAAGTCAAACGCATCCTGCAGCTTTTTGGCATTGGTGGCGGTGACCTGAAAGACGACCAAGCTCTGGCACGTGAACTCGGCCCCACACGCATTTCATTCTGGGATTGCAACCTCAACACTGTGTGGGAAAAGCAAATCCGTGACGACAATTTTTCGCTCACCGAAGTCAAAAGCGAGAACAGCATCAACCGTATTTCCGGTGTGGCGCTGAACCCGCGCCAAACCGAGCGCGTGCCCGCCGGTGCCCAATTCGACTTTCGCCTGTCCGTCAAGCAGCTGGCCGGTGATGGCGACGACCTGATGAACACCGTATTGCAAGGCTTGAAGCTGCTGGAGCTTGACAGCGTCGGTGGCTCTGGATCGCGCGGTTACGGCAAGGTCAAGTTCGTCAATTTAAAGATCAACGGATCGGATAGCCAAACCCGCTTTGATGCCGTCAAACCCTTTGAAAGCTAAACCATGAGCAACACCGTACTGGCCCAAAGAATCTACGAGGCAGCACAACAGTTGCCCGACGTACAAGCGCACGAAGCCCTGGATTTCATTCACTTTTTGCGAACACGCCAGGAACGCGCCGAACACCGTGACCTCCAGAATGCCCAGCAAACCTCCATGAATCACATTTGGGACAACGCGGAAGACGAGGTTTGGAATGACCTTTGACTCTGGCACCCTGGTGCTGATTGCCTTTCCGTTCAGCGACCTTTCTGCAACAAAGAAACGACCCGTTTTGATGCTTACGCAGCCCGATGCGCAAGGGGACTTTGTCGGTATGCCCCTCACCACCAAGCAGCAACCAAGTTCAGCATTGAAACTGTCTGCGGGGACTTTGCCACAGGGTGGCACTTTGCCGCGCGATAGCTGGGTCAAGACGGACACCGTTTATTCACTTTGCACTTCTGAAGTGATCAAATCCATTGGCCAGGTGACCGAAGAGAATCGTGTTTATTGCGTACAGCAACTGTGCCACTACCTCAACCGGGGGCATTGAAGTGAAATCCTACTGTTTCACAATCCAGCCCCTGAGCGCCTTCGGCACACCTCTGGCCGGTGACACGCTGTTTGGCCAATTGTGCTGGACGCTACGCCACCAGCTCGGCAACGACCGGCTCAACGCACTGCTGCAGGGTTACATCCAGGGTGAACCGTTTGCGGTGGTGTCTGATGCCCTGCCCGCCGACCATGTGCCGCTGCCCAGCGTGCCATCGGCGCTGTGGCCCCTATTACCCAACTCGGATCGCAAGCTGCTGAAAAAGAAACGCTGGCTGCCGCATGCGGCCCTGAAGCAAGCTTTTACCCATTGGCAAGCGGCCGCCTGCGGCGACGCCGACGTCGCCCCGAAAACCGAACGCGCCCAGCCCCACAACACCATCAACCGTCAGACCGGGACCACCGGTGAAGGCCAGTTTGCACCCTACACCATGGCGCAAATTTGGTTTCACCCCGCCATGCGCTTTGACCTGCATGTGGTGCTGGATGAGGCGCGCCTGAGCCTGGCCGAATTCACCGCCGCGCTCGATGCCATGGGTGCGACCGGCTTTGGTCGCGATGCCAGTATTGGCTTGGGAAAATTTGAACGCATTGGCGATGCTGACGCCACCACCTGGCCTGCAGCAACGGACGCCAACAGCTACCTCACCCTCGGGCCCTGTGCGCCGCAAGGCCAAGGCTTTTGCCCGGTGCGAAGTTTCTACCAGGTGGTCACCCGTTTTGGCCGCCATGGCGATGCTGCCGTGCAGTCCGGCAACCCATTCAAACGCCCGGTGCTGCTGGCCAAGGCGGGCAGCGTGTTCTGGCCCGAGACCCTGGAGCCCGCGCGCGCCTTCGTTGGGCAAGGGCTGGGTGGCGTCGGAAATCCGGTTTCAACGGCCATGCCCGAAACCGTGCAACAAGGCTACGCCCCCGTGATCGCCATCCATCAGCCCGTGGAGACATCCGCATGAACACGTTTCTGAAAACCTACCGGCTGGCCCTCACGCCGCTGTCGCCTATTCACATCGGCTGCGGAGAAGACTTTGAGCCGACCAACTATGTAATTGATGACGGCGTGCTGTATGGGTTTGACCCGAGTCGGGCAACGCTCAATGAATTGCAAAAGAGCAAATTGACTGCCGCAGCCAACAACGCTTCTCTACTGGGTATCCAGAGATTTTTCAAAGCCAACGCCAAGGATTTCATGGTGCACGCCGATGTGCTGATTCCTGTTAGCTCAGGTGTTGCGGATAAGTACGAGTCTGCAATCGGTCGCGTTGCGAATACAGAAGCCAACGGAAACCAAATCGTCAATAACCTCGCCGTAGAGCGGGCCAGTTACACGGGCAAACTTCGCCAGCCCTACATTCCCGGCAGCAGTTTCAAAGGGGCCATTCGCACGGCGGTACTCGATGAATTGAATGCGGGTCACCGCCCGTTTGAGGACTGCAAGAAATCATCTGAACGACTTGAGAAACGCCTCTTTGGTGGCGGTGAGTTTCAAACTAGCCCTATGCGATTGGTAAAGGTTGCCGACCTGATGCCAGCGGCAGGCAGCGAACCCGCACGGTGTGTGATGTATGCGGTCAACTTGAAGAAAGCCAAGGTACTGGACAAGGACGGCAACGAGCGCCAACCCAAAGGTATCGCCGCGCGCAAGGAATGCATCCTGCACGGTCAGTTCCGCGCCTTTGTCGCAGACGCTGTCTTGCCCTCACTTGACCCACACCGGGACAGCAAAACGACACCCGGACCTGAGTTGCGCCCGACAGATTTCAAGGCGCTGGCCCAACAGTCCAATGCCTATAATCTCACCCGCATGCGTCGTGAAATGGTGGTGCTAAACGGTCGTGGCTTCGTCAACCCGGACTGGAAGAAGTCAGTCGAGGCGCTTATCGGTGGTGAGTTGAAAACCAAGTTTGATAGCGGCACCGCCTTCCTGATTCGCCTAGGCCGCTATGGCGGCGCTGAAAGCAAAACACTCTCTGGCGATGGTGTGGCCAACATCAAAATCATGGGAGCGCGTGTTGACGGCAAGCAGCAATCTACTTTCGAGAGCACCACCAAAACCGTGTGGCTGGCTGCGGAACGGGAAAACGAGCAAAAGTGCTTACTCCCCTTCGGCTGGGCCATCGTAGAAATCGACCCCAAGGAAGGCGATTCACCGCAACTGAAAGCATGGTGCGAGGCGCAATCAAAAGGTCGCCGAGACATGGCGGCCCTGCGGCAGCAGTTTGAATATCAAAGGGGAGTGGCGTTGCAACAAAAAGTAGAGCAGTCAGCGCTTGCTGCGCACTGGCTGGAGCTAAAAAAAGCGGATGAGTTTGCCAAACAGCAGCGTGTACAGCAACTCGCCAGCCTCAGCGAGCAGGGCCGTCTGGTCGAAGATCTGCGCCAACGCTGCAATGACTGGGCCAGCAAGTTGCCACCGAATGGCAACTTCAAGCGCCAGGATGCCAACATCGCCAAAGCCGGTCTTTTTCAGGATGCCCACAAACTTGCGACACAGGCACTCACCAATGCCCAGTGGCAGACGGCAGACCAAGAAACCCTGGCTGATATGTTGGAACAATGCCTGCCGAAAGTGGTAGCCCCCTGGGGCCCGGATGAGAAGAAGAAGCTCAAATTGACTGCCTTGCGCGGACAAGCCGCCTAACTGAAGCCCACGCATGATGCCAAAACCACCCGGCCCTACGCATTTCACCCCCTACCCACACCTCACCGATGCCCAGCACGACCTGTTCGATCGCATGAGCGAGATCAGCGAAGACTGCCTTTGTGCCGGCTGGGTGACTGACAACGAATACAGCATCTGGAACACCATCACGCTTGGCGACCCCGGCCCCGGCTGCCCACCCATGAACCCCAGACTGGTGCGGCGCTGCAAGCAGCTCGCGAACGAGATCGCTGGCTGGATTCAGTGGACTACAGATGGCCCGCAGTTCGTGCCGATGGCGCAGTGGCTGACGATGGTTGTCCAACACAACACCACCGACCCCTAGCACCCCCCCATGACCACTTGGTTTATCTCCCGCCACCCCGGTGCCATCGAATGGGCAAAGCTCCAACACCTAGCAGTTGACCGATTCGAGCCTCACCTTGACATTACCTTGATTAACGTCGGCGACACCGTCATTGGCAGCCTGCCTGTGAACCTGGCCGCGCAGGTGTGCGCTGCGGGCGCCACATATTTGCATCTCAGCGTCGAATTGCCCGCCGAACTGCGGGGTCGCGAACTCAGTGCTGATGACCTTGATCGGTTGGGCGCAAAGATTGAGCCCTTTGATATCCGCGCCAAACCTGTGCTTCAACATCAGGACTAGATATGTCAGAACTCCACCTTTGCATTGCCACGGGCCAGAATGCCGCCAACTTGCTCCCCATCAAACAATTGAAGGCACAGGAAGTCTGGATTCTGGAGACACCCGATATGAAAGCCAGCCACAGCGGCGCTGACTTGAAGACCGCTCTTGCACCTTATGTGCCAGCCATACAGCGGATAGATTTTGACGATGCCTCTCCGCAAACCATCAAGGCCAGCGCGTTCAAGCTGGCAGACCAAGCCCTCGATGGTCGTGATGTGATTTTTCATATCACTGGGGGTACCAAACTCATGGTGCTGGCCATCCACGAGCAGTTGCAGCTATTGAAGGCAGGCCAAGGGTCTTTGCGCGCAGTGTATGCCGATACCAACCATCAAATGCTGAACTGGCTTGATGACACACCCCGCCAGGAAACAATGCAAGACGTATTGACGCTGCAGGATTTGTTGCTGGTGCGGGGCTATCGCACCACCAACGACACGCGCCATGCGCAAGCGCAACAGCGCGCCGCGAGTCGCGCCAAAGTTACCCGGGAAATGGGCGAAAACGCGGCACGCTATGGCCGGTTTTTCAGCGCTTTGGCGACAGTGGCCAATCGGGCTGGCAACAGCGGCAGCCTGAAACAGTCGTTTGATTTCACGCCGGGCGGCCAACCGGCCCAGCTTCTCACCATGGCAGCCAAAAGTGGGCTTATCGAATGGACACCTGGCGACCCAAGCATCGTTTTTGCCGACAGCCACGCGGCGAGCTATTTCGCTGGAGACTGGCCGGAGGAATACGTTTTTCTGAAAATGACGGGCCTGTTTGCGAAAGGGCAGTTCGCACTGGGTGCCAAAGTGATTCAAGCCCGAACGAACACCGAGAATGAAATTGATGCCATCGCCGTCCATAAAAACCGGGCACTCATCGTCGAATGCAAAACCAGCCGCCAAACCAAAGCACAGGATTCCATCTACAAACTGGCACAAGTGGTGCGACAGGTCGGTGGGCTGGTGGCAACTGGCCTTTATTTGAGCGCACAAGACGTCGGCGAAGCTGACCGCCGTCGAGCAAAAGAATACGGCATAGAAGTGATTGCCGGCGATGAACTGCAAAAGATCAGCCACTACTTGCACGACTGGAAGGATCGCTGATTTTTGCGCCCATGTTCGGTCACCCTCTCCCCATCACCCGCTACCGCTTCACCGCTGTGGTGCAGCAGCCGCTGCCCTTACCCGACTACGCCGGCTCGCTCTTACGCGGGCAGTTTGGCGCGGCCCTGCGCCAGGTGGCCTGCATGACGCGCCAGCCCACTTGCCCCGGCTGCCCGCTGCTGCAGACCTGCCCTTACACGCGCATCTTCGAAGCGCCGCCGCCCGAAAAAGGCCAGCACGCGCTGCAGGACTTCAGCCAGATCCCGAACCCCTACGTGATGGAGCCGCCGCCGCCCGGCGCGCGCCTACTGGCCAAAGGCGATGAACTGGTGTTTCATCTGGTGCTGGTCGGGCATGCCATCGACCAGCTTGCGCTGGTGGTGTTTGCGATGCAGCGCGCTCTGGCCCAAGGGCTGACGCGCCAGCGCGTGCCCGCCGAACTGCTGCGCGTTGACCATGTTGATGCGGGCGGCAACACCCACCCCGTCTGGTCGCAAGAGCAGCCTACGCTGGCCGAGCACTCCACCACGCTGTGCGTGCCACCGGTGTCCGCCGACGTGGGCGACAGCTTGACCCTGCATATCCACACCCCGCTACGCCTGCAGCAGCAGGGCAACCCGCTGGGTGTGGCACAACTCACCCCGCGCGCCTTGGTCGCAGCCCTGGCGCGCCGCATTGCGCTGCTGATGGAGTTTCATGCAGGGCAGAGTGGCTGGGGCGATGCTGCCAAAACGGTAACGCGCGAAGCAGAAAGCCTCACCGACCTGCGCGAGCTGCAATGGCACGACTGGACCCGTTACAGCAGTCGCCAGCAGCAGGAAATGACCCTCGGCGGCGTGCTGGGCAGCTGGACCCTGCATGGAAACTCCGACACCCTGACCCGCCTCTGGCCCTGGCTGTGGCTGGGCCAATGGCTGCATGTGGGCAAAAACGTCACGATGGGCCTGGGCGGCTATGCCCTTGAGCCTGTCCTGTCCTTTCCTGAGCCTGCCTAAAGATCGAAGCCTGACTTTTTGCAGGCTAACCTTTCGACAGGCTTAGGGCGCACGGCTTCTCTTTTCCCAAGCCCCGGCGGCAAGCTTGCCGCACCTGTCAGCACGGCCAATTCGCAGAACAATCAGGGCCATGCCCCACCGCGATCTGCACCTGGCCTGCTACGACGTGTCCGAACCACGGCGTTTGATGGCCGCCCTCAAGCTGGTGCGCCAATACGCCACCGGTGGACAGAAATCGGCACATGAAATCTTCTTGACCCGCGCCGAGCATGACGGCTTGGTGGAACGAATACGCGAGCTGCTCGACCTGGCGACCGATCGCTTCATGCTGCTGCGCTTGGATCCGCGCAACCGCGTACGCACGTTGGGCTGCGCGGTACAACCCGCCGATCAGGATTATTTTTACATCGCGTAGGCGACGCAGTCACTACGTTATCAATAGCATTTAACGCACATTCTGCATTGGCTGGAGGCCTGCAACATCATGGGACTATTGCTACTGGACCGCGCCCAACTCGAAATCAAATCCGAGGGCGACACCTTGGCGCTGTACGAGGCGGGCGTTCGCCGGGGCACCGTGCCGATCAAGCTAATTGAGCGCTGCGTCATCCATGGCGCACAAACCCGGCTCGACACCGGCGTGCTGATGAAGCTAGCTGAAGCGGGCGTCACCACCGTCATCATGAGCACTCGCCAAACACGCCGTGTGGCGCTGGTGCTAGGGCCGCAGCACAACGAAGCAGCTGTGCGGCTGGCCCAGGCAGCGCGCGTCATGGACGACACCTTTTGCCGCACGTGGGCACTAGGCCTGGTGCGTGCCAAACTGGACCGCCAACGGCGCACATTGCAGCGGTTGCAGGCCCAGCGACCTGACGCCCGTAAACCGCTGTTCGATGCCCTGCAAACGCTCGATTCCATCAGTCAGACGCTGAACGTTGCCGCCACCAACGGCATCGGCGACGCCACAGCCTACTCTAGTCTGGACCGCATGCGTGGTCACGAGGGAGCGGGTGCCCGCGCCTACTTCGCAGCTCTGGCCAGTGTCATGCCCCCAGCGCTGGAATTTACCGGACGCAACCGGCGCCCACCACGCGACCCGGTCAACGTCTGCCTTTCCTTGGGCTACACCCTGCTGCACAGTCAGGCCGTAGTCGCGTGTAGTGCGACCGGGCTTGACCCGCTGTTGGGTTTTTATCACCGCCCCACCTTTGGGCGAGAGAGCCTGGCCAGCGACCTGATAGAGCCGCTGCGCCCGGCGTTGGATCTGTGGGTCTGGGAACTGCTGCGCACTCGCACCCTGCGGGAGGAGCACTTCACCACCGACAAGGGAACCTGTCTGATGGGCAAGACCGGACGGAGCGTGTTTTATGCACAGTGGATCACCAGCAGCAAGCTCTGGCAGCGTTGGCTACGACGGCAGTGTCAGCCGCTGGCGCGTTCGCTGCGTCGCCAAGGCACTGCATGGCTGAACCAGAATTCAATGGAGGATGAATACCAATGGGACTGAACACCGCCTCGGACTGGATCGTCTGCTACGACATGAAAGATCCAAAACGATTGAGGCGAATTTTTAAATTCCTCAAATCACAGGGCATACCGATCCAATACTCGGTCTTTTTGGTTCATGCAAGCAGTGGTGTCTTGGCGCAGCTTGAAGTCCGGCTTTGTAAGCTTATCAATCGCAACGAGGACGATGTCCGGATTTATGCGATACCCAAATGCAGCAACACGATCATCATGGGGCACGCGTTGATTCCGGATGGTATTTTGCTTGGTGACGGCACCCATGTTGACTAAGGCGGCTTGTTCACATCAAGGGGCATATCGGGAGGAAACGGGAGTAGCCGCCATGCAAGTATGGGCTAACATGCAGCCAGTGTTTCAATCTTCAAAAAAGTCTTTCAAGGCATGTCCAATGACATTAGGTTATGGATCAAGTGCATACGATGACAAACCCATCGGTAAGTCATTGTCAGAGAAGAGCTTTTTGGAGTGTGGAGCCAGATGACATGCCCTGATTTCAAAGGGATTAAGACTTGTCGGCGCCCAACAGTAGCCGTGGTACCTGAGCCAGATGACATGCCCTGATTTCAAAGGGATTAAGACTGTACGCGCAGCAGGGTTGCGTAGCTTATGGTGCCAGATGACATGCCCTGATTTCAAAGGGATTAAGACCATATTCGTCTGCCGGGATACGTACATGCGTTGCCAGATGACATGCCCTGATTTCAAAGGGATTAAGACAGCACCAGCAGGAGCAGGAAGCGCACGGGGAAGCCAGATGACATGCCCTGATTTCAAAGGGATTAAGACTTGGCAGCAGTGCATAGGGCCTTAACGGCGTCGCCAGATGACATGCCCTGATTTCAAAGGGATTAAGACAGAGCCGTATGGCCCGTTTTGCTAGTGATAGGCCAGATGACATGCCCTGATTTCAAAGGGATTAAGACCTGAAGCGCAGATATATGATGTCAGCTGTCAGGCCAGATGACATGCCCTGATTTCAAAGGGATTAAGACTTTTGTCGGCGCCCAACAGTATCCGTGATAGCGCCAGATGACATGCCCTGATTTCAAAGGGATTAAGACTTTTAGGCGCACTTGGTACCTCAAGGCGCGTCGCCAGATGACATGCCCTGATTTCAAAGGGATTAAGACGATGCCTACGGGTAGTCCTG
>Ga0209284_10004363_pt1 | contig 16023 bp, 17 predicted proteins | sample FRY03_FD_187211 | JGI IMG/M metagenome (GOLD analysis project Ga0209284, IMG submission 187211) | Freshwater microbial communities from Lake Fryxell liftoff mats and glacier meltwater in Antarctica - FRY-03 (SPAdes) (version 2) | ecosystem: Environmental > Aquatic > Freshwater > Ice > Glacier... | reverse complement strand
CGAGACGCTCGGCGACGCCGAGGAGGTGCCCGACAACACCTTCAGCGGTGAAGCGTGAATGATTGCGTGGCGAGTCAGGCGGTGACGATGGATCATGGCGGCACGATAGCGAGCGTGCTGAAATGAACAGGTTTTATTTCAACGAAATGACAGAGTAGAGTTAGTGAGCAGTAATGAACAAGTGTTGAATTTAACTGGAAAAAATTTCCACCAGGGCAGTTCTGATCACCGCCGCACTCAAAGTTTGTGCCAGACAGCCGTCTGGCTAGCCTCATTCACATGCCCAGCCTGCCTGATCTCACCGCCGAAGAAAGAGCCATCCATGAATGGCAGATGTGGGTGCCAGGGGTGGGAGAAGAAGGCCAGCAGAAACTGAAGTCAGCCGCCGTGCTGATTTCGCGCGTGGGAGGTCTCGGCGGGGTGGTAGCGCTTGAACTGGCGGCGGCAGGCGTGGGAAAGCTCATTCTGGCCCACGGCGGCAACCTTCATCCCTCGGATTTGAACCGCCAACTGCTGCAGACGCACGATCACATCGGCAAACCGCGCATGGACTCGATCGTACGGCGGCTGCAGGAGCTAAATCCACGCTGCGAGATCGTGGGTGTGGCAGAAAATGTGAGCGAGGCAAACGCCGCCGATCTCGTGGCGCAGGCTGACATCGTGGTGGACGCGGCACCGCTGTTTCAGGAGCGGTTGGCATTGAATGCGGCTGCCATGAGGGCGGGCAAGCCAATGGTGGAATGTGCGATGCACACCCTGGCGGCGAGTGTGACGACCTTCGTGCCAGGCAAGACAGGCTGCCTGGCCTGCTATGTGCCGGAGGTGCCACCAACGTGGAAGCGGCAGTTCCCGGTGTTTGGCGCGGTGTCAGGAGCCGTGGCCTGTCTCGGCGCGATGGAGGTGATCAAGCTGATCACAGGCATCGGCGAGCCTTTGTGCGGCGAAATGCTGTCCATGGATCTCGGCACGATGCAGTTCCGTAAAGTGCGGCTGCCCAAGCGGGCTGATTGCCCGGTCTGTGGCTGATCGGTGTTACTTTTTCGCCACGTAATCAAGCACGCAGACCTTGTCGAGTTGTGGCTTCAACTGTGCGACGAAGGCCTGATGCGCCTCATGGGGCAGATAGACTTCCAGACCGGCCTTGTCCTTGAAGGTGACGAAGAAACAGTGCGTGTAGCCATCATTGAGTCCTTCCGGGCTGACATTGGTGCCCCACTCAAAACCGGTGACGGTGTCGATTTTTTTGACGAGTTCGCCAAAGGCCAGCTCCAGCCCTTGCACCTGCTCCGGGGTGGCGGAATCCTTGAATTTGAAGAACACCACATGGCGGTAGGGAGAGTCTTCGGCGCTGGCGAGGTGGGGCATAGTGGTGAGGAGAAAAACGAGGGCAAACAGAACTGATTTCATGCAGTGATCCTGTTTCAAAACTGCCACATCGTCAATGAGTCAAACAGGTTGCACCGTGGCATGACGCATGCTCCTTAACGGTCTCTTATGACTCATTGGGACCGTTTCCAGAAATACTTCGTTCGCTACGCCAACCTCGGCTTTTCCATCGACATTAGCCATATGGCGTTCGATGACAGCCTGTTCACCACGCTGGCCGAACGCATTAATTCCGCCTACAAGGCGATGCAGGAACTCGAAGCGGGCGCCATCGCCAATCCCGATGAGCAGCGCATGGTCGGCCACTACTGGCTACGTGACTCCAAGCTCGCGCCCAACGCCGCTTTGAAGCAGGAAATCGACGAAACCCTCGAAGCTTCGCTCAAATTCGCCGCCGACGTGCATACAGGCACGATCAAGGCCGCCAACGGCAGTAAATTCACCCGCGTTCTCGTGATCGGCATCGGCGGTTCCGCGCTGGGGCCGCAGCTCATCGCGCACGCCATCACCCCGGCCAATCCGCCGTTGGCGATCTCGTTTTTCGACAACACCGACCCCGACGGCATGGACCGCGTGATCGCACAAATCGGTGCTGAACTCGCCACAACCTTGACGCTGGTCATTTCCAAATCAGGCGGCACCAAAGAAACGCGCAATGGCATGCTGGAGGCCGATGCGGCTTACCAACAGGCGGGTTTAGATTTCACCCAGCATGCGGTGGCCGTCACCGGTGATGGCAGCGAGCTGGACAAACATGCCACTGCCCAGGGCTGGCTGACGCGCTTCCCCATGTGGGACTGGGTCGGCGGGCGCACCAGCGTGATGAGCACGGTGGGCACCATTGCCGCCGCTTTACAGGGTGTCGATGTACGCCAGCTTCTGGCCGGAGCGGCAGCCATGGATGCCGAGACCCGCCAGCACCCGGCACGCGAGAACGCCGCGATGCTGCTGGCGCTGATGTGGCACCACGCCGGTCAGGGCAAAGGCTTGAAGGACATGGTCGTGCTCCCATATAAGGACCGGCTCGTCCTGTTCAGTAAATACCTCCAGCAGCTTGTCATGGAGAGCCTGGGCAAGGAGCACGATCTCGATGGCAACGTGGTGAACCAGGGCATCGCCGTTTATGGCAACAAGGGCAGCACCGACCAGCATGCCTATGTCCAGCAGCTCCGTGATGGCGTGAACAACTTCTTCGCCACCTTCATCGAAGTGCGTCAAGCCCGCGAGAACGCTGGATTTGAAGTGGAGCCTGGGTTCACCAGTGGCGACTACCTACAGGGCTTCCTGCGCGGCACCCGCAAGGCCTTGGCGGAAAAGCAGCGCGAGTCGATCACCCTCAGCATCACTAAAATCAACGCCTTCAGCTTAGGCATGCTCATTGCGCTGTTCGAACGTGCGGTCAGCTTTTACGCCAGCTTGGTGAACATCAACGCCTACCATCAGCCCGGCGTCGAAGCAGGCAAAAAGGCCGCCACCGAATTCCTCCAGCAGCTTTCGCAAGTCCGCACCGCACTGACGGTCACTGGCGTCACCGCCGGAGATCTGGCGACAAAACTTGGCATCGACCCCGAGGACGCCTTCCACATGCTGCATCATCTGGCCGCCAATGACCGGGCAAGGATCATTTCAAGCGGTGGCACTGCGGCGGAAGATCAATTCACCGGATGCTGACAAATCGTCAATTGCGCACCCGTTGTGAGCATTCTATAGCTGCCCTACACAAACTTCATGCGTGAAATTCCCATCCAGTATCAAATCGCCTGCGTCATCCTGACCGCCCTGTTCATTTGGTCGTTCAGCATCGCTCGTGAGCCCCGTGGCTGGCGTCGGCTGTTTCAGTCCATGTTTTCCAAATCGGAAAGCTTTTCGGTAAACAAGAACAAAGTCATCGACGAGTCATTGAAGAGCTATGGCATCGTGATCGCCATGGTCATCTTAGTGGCGGATGTCTCCTGTTTCGTGCTGGGGGTGACTTATCCTTTCCGGGAAAAAAACCGGATGCTCTCACCTGAGCAGCGGGAAAACATGAACGAAATCAATAAAATTCAAAGCGGCAAGGCTGGCATATCACCGCTGCCCTGAATCAGCCTCGCCGTTTGACCACCCGTGTGTCGGCCACCAGGTCGTGCAAGCAGCGGCGGTCCTGGCGGAAAATCATCAGCACGTTCCCGATCATCAGAGCAGACCCGATGAACGCGATTTTTTCGATGAGGGAAAAGAGCAACCACCGCAGGAGTACGGCCTTGATAAAGCCAGCGTTGGAACCATCCTGAAAACGGACAATTTGAATGCCGATCATCATTTTGCCGATGGATTGACCGCGCACGCTCAGCAGCACGACATTGACGGCCAGCAGGACGCAGAAAACCCCGAACATGCCCAGCACGGTGCCATTGCCCGCCTCGACAGCCTGCTGAATCTGGCTTTGCAAGGCCTGTAGCACCGCCTCCGAGTCATTCTGCAACGTCCTGATCTTCTCCTCGAATGCCGCATCCATCAGCGCCATGAGCAGCACCATGAGTGGTGCCAGCAGCAGCAGCCAATCGATCATCTTGGCTCCCAGCCGTTGCCCTCGCGAGGCCAGCTCGTTGTTTTGCGCATGATCTTGGCGGACCTCTGCCTGCAAAGCCGCGATGGCGGACGGTTTCTCGGCTTCCGCTTCAACATCTTCCCGTTGCAGATGCACCGCCAATGATTGCCACTCGGCCATTCCCTCCGTCCAGCAGAGGTCGGTGGGCAAAAAACGCCCGTCACGCAGACCCGCGCTCACATCCAGGTCATTAAAGGTGCCGAGCGGTGCTTCGCCGCGTGCCAGGTGGTATTTCATGTTGGATGCAGATGACTGGATGCTAGATAGCTGCTAACCAGCCCGCATCAAGCCCCCTTCCCTTTCCTTTGAAAACCATTCTTCGCGTCTCCACCTACCTCCGCCGCTACCCTCTGCTCGGCGGTGCCCAAATCGCCTGCGCCGTCCTCGGCACGCTGATGGTCATCGTCTTCCCATCCATCACCCGTGAGGTACTGGATGTCGTCGTACCCGGCGGGCAGTGGGACCGCATCACCCCGCTCGCGCTCTTCGCCCTGGCTGCCTACTTCGCCCAGCATCTCTTCAATTCCCTGCGCATCCAGCTCAACAACACCTTCGAGCAGATGGTCATCTTCGATCTTCGCAGCGACATCTACGCGCGACTACAGACCCTCCCGCTGCGCTGGTTCGACAACCGCCCCTCCGGCGACATCATGACCACCGTCGCCGAGGACATCCCCGCCGTGGAGCGTGTGCTCATTGACGGCATCGAGCAGGGCCTCGTCTCCGTGCTGCAAATCGCCGTCGTCGGTGTGTTCATGTTCCAAGCGGACCCCACGCTCACCCTCTACGCGCTCATCCCGCTGCCCTTCCTCGTCGTCGGGGCGCTGGCCTACACCCAGACCTCACGCGACCGTCACCGCAAAGTGCGCAAAGCCAGCAGCGCCATGAACTGCCTCCTGCAGGACAACGTCGCCGGCATGCGCCAGATCAAAGCCTACGCCATGGAGCACGAGGAGCATGGCCGTTTCAACCGCAGCAGCGGTGCCCTCCGCAGCGCCACCCTGCACGTCATGCGCATCTGGGCCATCTACCGCCCCGGCATGCACTTCCTCACCAGCATCGGCATGGTCATCGTCCTCTGGGTCGGCGCACGTCAGCTCATGGCCGGCAAGATACAAACCGGGGATCTCACCGCCTTCCTCCTCCTGCTCAAATTTTTCTACGATCCCATCGAAAGCCTGCACCAGCTCAATCAGATCCTGCAATCCGGCCGCGCTGCCGGGGAGCGCGTCTTCGACATCCTGGATGCCGAACCCGAAGCCGACACCGTCGGCGGGCGCGAACTCGCCGCCATCATTGGCCATGTGCGCTATGAGAACGTCGGCTTCAGCTACGCGGGCAAAACCCCCACCGTGCATGGCGTCTCGCTCGACGCGCATCCTGGTCAAACCATCGCCCTCGTCGGCCCCACCGGCGCGGGCAAGTCCACGCTCATCAACCTCCTCACCCGCTTCTACGAATACGACGAAGGCGTCATCACCATCGACGGCACCCCAGTTCATGAACTCAACAAAGCCTGGCTCCGTCGGAACATCGGCTACGTCACGCAAGAAAGCTTCCTCTTCAACGGCACCGTCCGCGAAAACCTCGTCATTGGCCGCCGCGACGCCACCGATGCGCAGCTTTGGGACGCCCTGCAAAGCGCCAATGCCGACGCTTTCGTCAAACGCCTGTCTGATCAACTCGACACCCATGTGGGCGAACGCGGCGTGAAGCTCAGCGTCGGTGAAAAGCAGCGCATCAGCATCGCCCGCGCCCTGCTGCGCAATCCGCCCATCCTTCTCCTCGATGAAGCCACCGCCAGCGTCGATACCGAGACTGAGCGCCAGATTCAGGAGGCGCTGGAGCACCTCATGGCCCACCGCACCAGCTTCGTCATCGCCCACCGTCTCAGCACCGTCCGCAATGCCGACCGCATCTACGTTCTCGATCATGGCCGCATCATTGAGCAAGGCACCCACGACGAGCTGATCGTCCACGACGGTCTCTACGCCAACCTCTGCCGCAGCTCGCTCATTGCTGCTGGCGAAGGCCCTGTCACCACGCCTTGAACACAGCTATAGCCCCCTCAAAACAGTGCTCCGGGGACTTTGTGAAAAATTTCACAAATAGGGCTTGCCTCTCCTCCCTCATCTGGCTAAAAAACTCTCCCGCCATCCCGGCTGGACCCTACGCCATCCCTCCCCGGCAGACCCTACTCTCATGTCGTCTTTGCTCTCCCAACAAGCTTCCTTTTCGCCAATGCTAGCGAATGTGCATAGCCACGCCTCGGAGCTGTTTGGAAAGGAAAGCACGCTGAGTTTCCTGACCAACTCGGTGCTCGTGGCTTTGGTTGTGCTCGGCATTGTGTTATGGTTCTCCCGCAAGGCGACAAGTAAGATGACGCTGGTGCCGCACAAGGCGCAAAATTTCCTCGAATTCATCGTCGAATTTCTGTACAATCAAGTCGTCGGCATCGTTGGCGAAAAGCAGGCGAAGCTGGCCTTCCCGCTGCTCGGCACGCTCTTCATCTACATCCTCGTCTCCAACTGGTTCGGCCTGCTTCCAGGCGTGGGAACAATTGGCTGGGGCCACTCCACCGGCTTCCTCACCATTGATGCCGCGCACGATCCACTGCTGCGCCCGCCGACAGCCGATTTGAATGCGACCATTGGTCTCGCGGTTTCGGCCTTCTTGGTCTGGCTCTTCCTCACCATCAAGGAAATCGGCATCTGGGGCTTCATCGTTCATACCTTTGGCCCCAAAGGTGGCCTCAAAGGCGTCATGGGCTTGGTGGTGGCCGCCGTGTTCCTGTTTGTCGGTGTGATCGAAGTGGTGTCTATCATCATTCGTCCAGTGACGCTGTCCATCCGATTGTTCGGCAACATCTTCGCTGGTGAAAATGTGATTCACACCATGAGCGACCTGATGTCGAAAACCGGCCCCGTCGGCAGTTTCCTCGGCAGTATCGCCCTGCCCCTGCCCTTCTACTTCATGGAACTGCTCGTCGGCCTGCTGCAGGCGATTGTGTTTACCCTGCTGTGCTCGGTGTACATCCAGCTTTCCACCACCCATGACGATCACAGTCATGAGGAAGATCATCACTAGCATCGACTTTGCCTGCGGGACCATGCGCAACGTGTGGACGCTGGCGACACAACAAACACAACACGACTAACATTATGACAATGGAACTTATCTCCCTCGCTCAGGCTGCAGCCGCCCACGCTCCTGACGCCGCAGTAGGCATCACCGGCAGCATCACGATGGGCCTCGGTGGCGGCGGTGCCGCTCTTGGCGTGGGTCTCGTCGGCGCCAAGGCTGTTGAGGCCGTCGGCCGCAACCCTGGCGCTTTCGGCAACATTCTGACCCTTGGCATTATCGCCATGGCGCTCGCAGAAGGTCTCGGCATTATCGCCTACCTCGGCGGCTTCTAATTCGCCCTTTTGCGGCGGATCGCTCTGTGTGATCCGCCGCTTTTCCTCCCCCTCTTTCTTTAAACTGTCCCTCCCCTGACCACCTCCGTTCCACTTATGATCTCTGCCATGCCTACCATCATCGCTGCGGGCAAAGTTGACGTGCTTGTCGATAAATTCGGCCTCGCTTGGCCCAAGTTTTTCGCCCAGGTGATCATCTTCTGGATCGTCTTCACCATCCTGAAGAAATACGCCTTTGGGCCTATTCTTGCCATGCTTGAGCAGCGCCGCCAGCGCATCGCCGACGGTGAGGCAAAGCTTGAAAAAATTTCCCGTGACGCTGCCGAGGCCGTTAAAAACTCCCAAGCCATCATCGACAAGGCGGAGGCTGATGCAGCCCGTCTCGTGAAGGAAGCCGACGATGCCGCCAAGGCCATCCAAGAGCGCCGCCAGCAGGAAGCCGTTTCTTCCGCCAACAGCATTATCGCGAAGGCGCGTGAGGCCGCGCAACTCGAACAGGAGCAGCTCATGTCCCAGCTCAAGCGTGAGTTCGGCCGCATGGTCTCCGACGCCACCAGCCGCGTCACCGGCAAGGTCCTCAACACCGACGACCAGACCCGCATCAATCAGGAAACCGCCGCCCAGGTCTCCGCTTAATTTCTCGCCGCTTCGCCCCCATGAAGATCACCAAGGAAGCCCGCCGCACCTCCCGCCAGCTTTTCCGCGCCTGCCTCGCAGACGGGAAACTGGACGAGTCCCGCGTGCGCACGGTGGTCAGCACCGTGGCCAAGAGTAAGCCACGCGGCTACATCGGTATGCTGGACGCGTTTTCGCGCCTCATCTCAAATGAAGTGGACCGCCAGCGTGCGCTGGTCGAAAGCGCCACCGCTTTGACGCCCGCCACGCAATCCGAGCTGCAAGCCAGCCTCTCCAAGAAGTATGGTCGGCCGCTCAGCCTCGAATTCAGCGTCAATCCCGCGCTCCTCGGCGGCATCCGCGTGAAAGTCGGCTCCGACGTGTGGGACGGCAGCGTCAAAGCCCGTCTCGAAGCCCTCAAAGCCTCCCTTTCTTAACTCTCTGCCCTTCGCCCTCAGCCCTTAGCTTTTTCAAACCCGCAATACCATGAGCAACATCCTCCAGGAGATCGAATCCCAAATCGCCGGCCTCAAGACCGCCGTCACGAAGTCCAATGTGGGCATCGTCCGTGAAATCGGTGACGGCGTCGCCAAGATTGAAGGCTTGAGCGATGCCATGCTCAACGAAATGATCGAGTTCCCCGGCGGTGTCTTTGGTCTCGCGCTGAACCTTGAAGAAACCGAAGTCGGCTGCGTGCTCCTCGGCTCTGGCGAAAACGTCAAAGCTGGCGACGAAGTCAAAACCACCGGTCGCCTCCTTTCGGTACCCGTCGGCAGAAGTCTCCTTGGCCGCGTCGTGAACGCCCTCGGTCAGGCCATCGACGGCAAAGGCGACATCAAAGGCGAAACGCAGTATCCGGTCGAAAAACTCGCTCCTGGCATCATCGCCCGTAAATCCGTGTCCGTTCCAGTGCAGACCGGCATCATGAGCATCGACGCCATGATCCCGATTGGCCGTGGTCAGCGCGAGTTGATCATCGGTGACCGTTCCACCGGCAAAACGACCATCGCGGTCGATACCATCATCTCCCAGGCGCAGCAGAACAAAGCCGCCGAACAGGGCAAGCTCAAGGGCCACAAGCCTCTCTACTGCATCTACGTCGCCATCGGCCAGAAGCAGTCGAACATCGCCCGCGTCGCCAAGACGCTGGAAGACGCTGGTGCCATGGAATACACCACCATCGTCAGCGCTTCCGCTTCTGACTCGGCGGTGAACCAATACCTCGCGCCTTACTCAGGTTGCGCCATCGGTGAGTGGTTCATGGATCAGGGCGACGACGTTCTCATCGTCTTTGATGACCTTTCCAAGCAGGCTGTCGCCTATCGTCAGGTGTCCCTCATCCTGAAGCGTCCTTCCGGTCGTGAAGCCTATCCGGGCGACGTGTTCTATCTCCACTCCCGCCTGCTTGAGCGTTCCTGCCGCGTCAGTGAAAACTACGGCGGTGGCTCCATGACCGCGCTGCCGATCATCGAAACGCAGGCTGGCGACGTGTCCGCTTACATTCCGACGAACGTGATCTCCATCACCGACGGTCAGATCTTCCTCGAAACCGACTTGTTCTATCAAGGCATCCGCCCTGCCATCTCCGTCGGTCTTTCCGTCTCCCGCGTGGGTTCCGCCGCGCAGACGAAGGCCATCAAGAAAGTCTCCGGCACGACGAAACTCGACCTCGCCCAGTTCCGCGAACTCGCTGCCTTCGCGCAGTTCGGTTCCGACCTCGACGCCGGCACGAAAGCCAAGCTCGACCGCGGTGCGCGCATCGTGGAGCTCTTCAAGCAGCAGCAGTATCAGCCGAAAAGCCTGTCCATCATGGTTTGCAGCCTCTACGCCATGCAGAAGGGCTACTTCGACAGCGTCGCCGTGGATCGCGTGAAGGAATTCCAAGCCAAGCTCGAAGAATACCTCTCCACCCGCAAGGCCGAGCTCATGGACCAACTCGCCAACGAGAAGACCCTCGACAACGTCGAAGCCGGCATCAAAACCGCCCTCGACGACTTCAAAGCATCCTGGAAGTAACAGCTTGTCTCCAAGCATCCGCCATTCAGCATCCAGAATCTAGTATCCAGCTTCCATGCCCTCCACCCGCGACATCCGACGCCGAATCAAATCGGTCAAAAACACGGCCCAGATCACCAAGGCCATGCAGCTCGTCGCGGCTGCGAAGATGAAAAAGGCGCAGGACCAGGCCAGCAACGGCCGCGCCTACGCCGAGATGCTCAACAAGGTTCTCGTGAACCTCAAGGAGCAGGCAGAAGAAGGCATCCACCCCTTCTTCTCCGCAGGCAAAGGCGACAAGACGCTCGTCTTGCTCATCGCTTCTGACAAAGGTCTCTGCGGTGCCTTGAACACCAACCTGTTCAAGAAACTCATCACCACGCAGATCGAAGGCGAAGTCGAATACGTCACCATCGGCAAGAAAGCCGTCCAGGCCATCAACCGCCTGCGCCGCACGCTCCTCGCCGACTTCCCGATCAAAGACCCCGCCAAGTTCGCTGAAGTGCGTGCCGTGGGCCGCTTCGTGCAGGACAAGTATCGCACCGGCGAATACAAGAAGGTGATCGCCGTCTTCAACAACTTCATCAACACCGTCACCATCCTGCCGAGCGTTGAGCAGCTCCTGCCCATCAATCCCGTGACCCTCGGTGGCAAACGCGACTTCGGCCACGAGATCGCCCCGCCAGCGGCAGCCTCTGCGGAGTACACCTTTGAACCCAGCGCCGCCGTGGTCTTTGAGACCGTGCTGCCGCAGTATGTGAACGACACCGTCTTTCAGATGGTGCTCGAATCCCGCGCCTCCGAGCACTCCAGCCGGATGGTGGCCATGAAGAACGCCACCGACAACGCCAAGCAGATGATCAAGGACCTCAGTCTCGAGTACAACAAGCTCCGCCAGGCCGCGATCACCAACGAACTCCTCGAAATCACCACCGCCAAGATGGCCCTCGAATAAAACCTCAGCCATCTCCTTTACCCAATCTCCCCAGTCTTTATGAGCAACATCGGCAAAATCGTTCAAGTCATCGGTCCCGTGGTGGACGTGGATTTCTCCGCCACCGGCAATCTGCCGGCCATCTACAACGCCCTCGAAATCCATTTCGACCAGGCAGGCAAAAAAGTGCGGCTCACCTGCGAAGTGCAGAGCCACATGGGTGACGGCTGGGTCCGCTCCATCGCCATGATTTCCACCGAAGGTCTCAAGCGCGGCATGGATGTCACTGACACCGGCGGCCCGATCACCGTTCCCGTCGGCGAAGAAGTCCTCGGCCGTATTTTCAACGTCACCGGCGACGCTTGCGATGACCAAGCTCCCCCTGTCACCGCGAAGCGTTACGCGATCCACCGCCCCGCTCCTGCTCTCGTCGATCAGAATCCTTCCGCCGAGATCCTCGAAACCGGCATCAAGGTCATCGACCTCATCTGCCCCTTCACCAAAGGTGGTAAAGTCGGCGCCTTCGGTGGTGCTGGCGTCGGCAAGACCGTCGTCATCATGGAGCTCATCAACAACATCGCCAAAGGCCACGGTGGTTACTCCGTGTTCGCTGGTGTGGGCGAGCGTACCCGTGAAGGAAACGATCTCTACCATGAAATGATCGAGTCCGACGTGATCAAGGTGAAGAAGAACGGCCACGAAATCGTGAAGAACGAGCAGGGCGGTTACATCAGCGAGCCCGGCTCCAAGGTGGCCCTCGTGTACGGCCAGATGAACGAGCCTCCAGGTGCCCGTCTCCGCGTCGCCCTCTCCGCCCTCTCCATGGCCGAGTACTTCCGCGATGAGAAGAACCAGGACGTGCTCTTCTTCGTCGATAACGTCTTCCGTTTCTCCCAGGCCGGTTCCGAAGTGTCCGCCCTCCTCGGACGTACGCCATCCGCCGTGGGTTACCAGCCCACTCTCGCCGCAGAAATGGGCATGATGCAGGAGCGCATCACCTCCACCAAGACCGGTTCCATCACGTCCTTCCAGGCCGTTTACGTCCCTGCGGATGACTTGACCGATCCTGCCCCGGCCAACACCTTCGCCCATCTTGACTCCACCGTCGTGCTAGAGCGTTCCCTCGCCGAGCTGGGCATCTACCCTGCCGTCGATCCGCTCTCCTCTGTGTCCAAGGCCCTCGCTCCCGAAATCGTCGGTGAAGAACACTACCGCGTCGCCCGTGGTGTGCAGCGCGTCCTGCAGCGCTACAAAGACTTGCAGGACATCATCGCCATTCTCGGCATGGACGAACTCAACGAAGACGACAAGCTCACCGTCTACCGTGCTCGTAAGCTCCAGCGCTTCCTCTCCCAGCCCTTCCACGTCGCTGAAATTTTCACCGGCACCAAAGGCGAATACGTCAAAGTCAGCGACACCATCCGAGGCTTCGCCGAAATCCTCGACGGCAAACACGACAGCGTCCCCGAAGCCAACTTCTACATGAAGGGCGGTATTGATTCTGTGCAGAAAGACTGAGTGCTGCGCACAATGACGAATGCAGAATGTCGAATGACGAATGTGTGATCCAATCCCATCCCGCCTCGATTTTTTCACCCCCTCGTCATTAGTCATTCATTCGTCATTCTGAATTCGTTATTCGTCCTTTTTCCCCACCATGCCTTTCAAACTCGAAATCGTCACCCCTGAAGCCCGCATCTACTCCGATGACGTGGATACCGTCGTGCTGCCGGGTTACGAAGGCGAAATGGGCGTCCTGCCAGCACACAGCAACCTCGTGACCACTCTCCTCCCTGGCGAGCTGCGCATCACCAAAGGTGGCAAAACGATCGAAATGGCCGTCGGCGAAGGTTTGGTCGAAGTCACCGGCACCGTCACCCGCATCCTCACCGACGCGGCCATCGACGCCGACAAGATCGACGAAAAAGCCGCCGAAGAAGCCATTGAGCGCGCTAAGAAGGCACTGAGCGAACTCAAGCCCGGCGAGCAGCAGGAAGAAGTCGCCGCCGCCATGGCCGCCATCCAGCGCGCCACCGCCCACCTGCACATCAAGCGCAAGCGCCGTACGGTCTGAGGAACGCGGGCTTCAGCCCGTTCTGGCCTTCGTCGCCTTGGCGAAGAAGGCAGCACACCGTGACGTCCCAGACTCTGGGGCAGTTTCTTCACAAAGATAGCGAGCCTTAGTCCGCATTTTTCACACTCGCTGGGGAAATGGTAACAGCATGTGGCACGCGCTGATATAGCTCAATGCCGTTAAGCAATGATGGTGACTTCATACATAGAGGGCGAGGTGGATGAAGTGGGGGTTACCATGCGCGGCCACTTTTTGATGGGTTGACGCACTTTACGATCACAACTCCTCGGTCTTCTCGGCGACAGGGCAAAGGCCGCGATCTGTTGTCGCATCCGGCGCACCAGTTCTTGTTGGGCAGCCTTGTCCATGAGTCCTTGCGCGGCGCTCAACACGATCCACAACGCCTGCATGTGCTCCAGGCAGATGCTCAGGCTGATGCGCACGGCTCCGGCTGCCTCCACTTCGCCGCCAACTTCGGCCGCTACTGCCAGTCGCTCCTGCGCAATCAGCGCACAGGCCATCAGTAAGGCGGCTATTTCCTGCACTGCTGTCTCAGGCGTGTGGCTCTGCAAGAGATCACCACGCGCCACTTGCAGTTTCAGCTCGCGGTAAAAGATCTCCTGCTCCCAGCGCCGTGCATAGAGCGCGATGAGTTCTGCCGCGCTGGCCTGCTCTTCGCTCAGGTTGGTCCACAGACGCACGTCCACCCATTTTTTCTCGCTGCGCTGCCACACACGCCCACGCACTTCGCGCACTTCGCGCACTTCGCGCACTTCGCGCACTTCGCGCACTTCGCGCACTTCGCGCACTTCGCGCACTTCGAGGGTCTTGCTCACCTTGCGCCTCTGCTCTTTGTCGCGCAGTTCCACCTCTACTATGGCTGAGCCGTCTTTGAGCACGTGGCGCACGTTGACTGCCAGCTTGGCGCGCACGCGCACCAGGTAATATTGTTGTCTCAGTTCGCTGCAATGCTGCTGCAACTGCGCGAGCATGGGGGCCTGTCCATACAGCCGGTCGAGGCTGAGTAACTGGCGCTCTGACAAGTCTGTGAGCAAGCGGGTGCTCAGTTCATTCTCGCTCTCACCATTCAAAGGGACGCTCTGTTTTGCCGCAAAGGGGCGGAGGAGCAGAGGTGGCAGAGTTTTTCCCCTTCATTCTCTGCGTCCTCCGCCTCTCTGTCCCTCTGCGGCTAAAACGAGTGTGAGAAATGCGGGTTAGTCCTCCTCGTCCTCAAAAGGCACCGCAGGGCCAACGTGGGAGCATGCGTTTTCCACGCACGCCATCCAGCCCCTGCGGGTTTGGCATCCCTGCTCAGGATGTCGTCTGAATCCTGTCGCAGTAAATTAAAAGGGGGTTATCACCTTACTTCACCACCACCCGGTAAAACACGCGCCCGCCTGGCGGGGTGACGACGTCCACCGCGCTGTTGAGAGGTGGTGTTGCTTCCACGTTGTCGGCGGCGGTCGTCCACTGTGAGAGATCAAAGGAGCGTTCAACGCGGTAAAGCCGGCCTGTAGCCGAAGCCCACGAAATTGTGGTCGTTGAAGTGCCGCTGACGGCATTCGTGATCACATTGAATTGCCCCACGGCCAGACGAGAGGCCGCGTTGCGGGGATCGGTTCCTGCCAGATACTCACTGCGCGCGTCGAATCCGTCACTGTCTGCATCGGAGGTCGCATCACTGAAGTTGCCGTCGCTGAGTCCGTTGGCCTGCTCCCACCATTTTGCGATACCGTCGCCGTCATCGTCGATCCATAGATTGAGGTTAAAAAGAGCCTCGTTGTTCTCTACGTCGATGTCTTCTGTCAGATTTTCCTCGTCAATGACCAGCACATAGGCACGGTCGCCTTCGGGATGGGTTCCCGCAGGAAGATCAAAGGGAACTTCGACCGACTGCCCCGGTGCCAGTTGGCTCACACTGATCTCGGCCAACGTGGCAGAAGTGTCGCTGGTTTTCAGCTTGAGCATCGACACGGGCGACTCAGGTGCGGACAGATTCGTGACCTTCACCACGACGCGTGCCGAGCCATCCCGCAGCACCGAGCCGGACTGATACTCCAACGCCAGGTCCACGCCGTTGATCGGCAGCGCCAGCGCATTGTTGGTCTCATCGGATTCCGTGACCGCCGCTGTCGGGTCGATCTTGAGGTGAATCGTCCGAGCCTGAGCTGGCGCTGGCACCGTCCAGTTCAGCGTCACCTCGGCTGCCGTCGCAGCTTCCAGCCAGCCGGGGACCGTGGCCGTGCCGATCAGCGTTCCGCCATTGGCCGGATCACCATTGTAAAAAGCCACCTGCACGTTCTCCACCGCCAGATTGCCCGTGTTCTTGATTCGCGCCTTCAGCGTCAGCGCATCACCGGGCAGAAAGTCCGTTCCATCGGCAGTCAGGCCTTCCGGCACAGCAGCGAGGTCTTTCACCAGCGTCCGCTTGGCCAGCAGCAGGTTCACTTGTCCCGGCTGCGGCACGCCATCCACAGCCACCGTGCCGCCGCCTTCCACCACCACATTCATGGTTTGTTTGGTGATCACCACGTTGTTGTAAGCCAGCGTCAGATTCCCCGCCGCATCCCACACTGGTGCAAAGGAGCGCTCCAGATCGGAGTCTTGAGACAGAAATGAATCCTGTCCCCAGGTGCTCGACAGCGGATCATAGACACGGTAATGCGCGTCCGAGCCATTCTCGCCCATTTCCTGCCAGATCACCGCCACATTGCCACCCGGTCCCACGGTCAGCGCGAGATCAGAGAAGCCAAACGTGCCTGAATCAGGGCGCACGATGGATGGCGTGCCCGAGAAATTGACATCCATCACCAAGTCTTCCCCACGCTGCCAGACACAGTAGGCACTGCCGCCAGTGCCAATCGCCATCTTCACGTTACGGTCATCGCTGCATCCGTGGTATGTCGTGTCAGGCTGCCCCAGGTTCCTGTGCCCTCGTTCCAGACGCGGTAAAACAACTCGGAGTCGGTGAAGTCATCCAGATTACCATCGAGATCGCGCGTCACGGCGAAGA
>Ga0209284_10004358_pt1 | contig 16042 bp, 21 predicted proteins | sample FRY03_FD_187211 | JGI IMG/M metagenome (GOLD analysis project Ga0209284, IMG submission 187211) | Freshwater microbial communities from Lake Fryxell liftoff mats and glacier meltwater in Antarctica - FRY-03 (SPAdes) (version 2) | ecosystem: Environmental > Aquatic > Freshwater > Ice > Glacier... | reverse complement strand
CCAAAACCAGCGTCTGTTTGACTTACGAATATATCTGAATCTTTAATTTTGTTTTTACCCCATTTAATTAAGTCGCTAGCCAATGGATCTGGAACATCTATATGTGTTGACGAATAGTCATATTTTATATTTTGCATTTCGAAGAACTTTCGGAATTGATGCCTCATAATGTATAAATGAAAAAAGCTCCGAAATTTCGGAGCTTTTTGCTGTAGTTAATTAAAGTAATTCTACATCATTCTAAATCGTCAGCCCAGATATTTTTATTATAACGCCATTGGTCTTTCCAAGCGGCCAAATTATCAGCGGAGATTTGTTGAGGTGTCGGTGGAATTCCTTGATCATCGTCATCATCAATCGGTATGTATTCGATTCTATCAGCGTAGCTTTGTGGAGGCGTTGATGCTTGTGTCGGTGGAATTTCTGCTCGTTGTTTTTTCCAATCTCCGAAATAATCCTTGGCTGCTGGTGGAGCCTGTGGTGGAGTTTGTGGTGGAGTTTGTGGTGGAGTTTGTGGTGGAGCCTGTGGTGGAGTTTGTGGTGGAGTTTGTGGTGGAGTTTGTGGTGGAGTTTGTGGTGGAGTTTGTGGTGGAGTTTGTGGTGGAGTTTGTGGTGGAGTTTGTGGTCCAAAAGCTGCATTTTGATCAAATTTTCCTTCGTCTTGTTGGATTTTAAGCTTTTCTGCGTAAGCATTTACTTTGTCCACAAATCCTTTGGCTAATTGATATCCTACAGAGTCTCTATTATTTTTGTATTTTTCTACCACTCCAGACATAGAGTCATTAAATGATTTTTTTATAGACTTCATTGCTTCCCCAACTTTAGCTTGTGAGTTTGCACTTAATGGTGGTCGTGGTGGTCGTGGTGCTTGAGGAGGAGATTGTGGTGTTTGAGGAGGAGATTGTGGTGTTTGAGGAGGAGATTGTGGTGTTTGAGGAGGAGATTGTGGTGTTTGAGGAGGAGATTGTCGTGTTGCACCGGGTTGTCCAGCTTGTTGTGGATTAAAGAAATTTCCAGCGTTTTTACCAAGTTGTGATCCAGCAAAACCTTGAGCCGCTCCCATAGCAGCCCCTCCAAGAGCTTGACCTGCGGCACCAACAGCTTGACCTGTAGGAGAATTTTTAACTCCATTCCACAAACCGCCCCAATCCCAAGAGCCGGGATTCCATCCTTCAATCAACTCTTGTTCGTTACAAGCTCCGCCATTAATAAAGAACGGTAGTCCATGTTCGATCCAGAATTGATCAAAAGTCATGCCAGATTCAATTATTGCTAAACACAGACGATCGTATTTTTGACCGAATTCAACAATTTCACGATCTTCTCTAAAGTTGTTAAAAGATTTGTACATGATTTCTCCATTTAATTTTCATTATCTATGATTTAATTTATCAATCTTGAAAAAGTTGATCTTTTGAATTCTCTTTTATTTTTGATGATTTGGTTTCAATTTCATCAATTTTAGATTGTTCTTTGTCGATCATTCCGTTTAGTTGATTTAAACTTTTTTGACAAGCTTCTAAACTCATAGCACCGAGTGGCACTCCTGATTGAACATTTCCCCACCAATTTTGAAATTGAGATTCAGAAGTTTTTATTTTTTGCATTTGCTCTTGTGAAACTTCATCAATTTTACGAATTGCTTTTCGAATATCTCTAGTTGCTTCAATAATCTTTTGGTTGTTTGGCATTGAAGATAAAGCTGATTCTAAAGCTTGTGATAAAAGAGATTTTGTCTTGTCTAGTTGTTTTGATTTTTTGCTCATGTGTTTCCTTTTGATGTTGATGAATTCTTTATTTTAGTGTTGTACCAACCAAATGAAAAACAAAATTGCCCAGCCAAATTCACGAATCAACTTATCATTGAATCTTGCATATTCAGATATTGAAGAAGGATTGATATTAAATCCGTCTTTAAGAAGATCGAAATCATCTGGGTCGATCCATTCATCTGGCGTAGCTTTAGCGAGTTCTCTCTTAATTTCATCATATATTTCTGCTTTGAACTTTTCTTTATACTCTTCTTCTGATTCTCCCGAACCAATTGGGAGTTGACGCATTCTGGCATCTCTGGCATACAATGCTAAACAAAGTGCCATAATTGCATCATCATGGAAACCTTTAGTTGCTTCAGCCCTTTTTGTCTGAGTGTTCCAAATGAATCCTTTTAGCTCTTTAACAAATCTACGACTACGAATAGCAATGCTTTCATTAATAAGTCTGGTTTGCATTGTTTCCAAGAATTTTGGTCGAGTGCTTCTACTTGTTTTTATTCCAACAGACAATGTTTTGCTATTTCCGCCTTGAGAACATTCAAACAGATTTTCATAGAAGAAATCGTGTTGAAGTTTGTCAAGAACTGTAAGACCAGCACTTTGAGATTCAACAATTATAAGAGCATTGTTATACATTCTGCCAATCATCGCTACAACTTGTGAAAAGTTGTGCGGAGGACATATGTTGCTATAGAATTCAGCAACTTGTTCACAAGTCACTGCATCGATTACTTCAAAACAACTATTGTCATTTTCTTCATCCATGCCTTCAGCGGCATCAACTCCAATTATGTATTCTCTGCCATCTATTGGCTCTCTCCAAATATGCAAAGCACCACGTTCCCATGTGTCAACGTCTGTAACTCTGTTTTCTCTTGCTTCATAATGATTGTTCCATTGCGGGAACAACATTTTTATTGGTTGAATTTCTTTAGCGATGAGATCCAAATTATTGATAATTGAATTTGGAATAAATGATTCACCAGATCCAAGAAAGTCACGAAGAACTTCTTGTCGCCAACCTTTTTCTCCAAGCTGTGCTCTTGTGGCTTTTACCCAATCTTCATCATCATAATCTGGGTGATCCCAATAATCTAATTCGATAATGTGAAAGTCATTTTGGTTCTTCTCTGCTCCAGCAAATATGTCATAATACCAGTTGCCAACACCATTAACTGTAGAAATACAAATACAGTGTCCACCGGTACTTATAGTTGGAAACATAGCTTTCCAATATTTGTCCATATTTGGAATAAACGCAGCTTCGTCAAGAATAAGATATGTGATAGATCGTCCACGAGCAGCTTCTGGTGTATAGAAGAATAATTTACATCCTGTATCTGAGAATAGCTTCTGATGGTCGTTATTTTTTTCCATTTCTGGCTTCATCCAAATTGGCAATTCGATTAACGCTCTTTTGACAATTTCGCCAGAAGCGATAGCTTCACGGTCAGACTTAGATAAAACCATGATTGTTTCATCTAACTTAAACAAACATCTCCATAAAGACCAAATTACAGTAACTGTAGTCAAACCACCTTGACGAAACTTGGACAATATGTTAAATCTATTATTCTCGTATTCTTGAATACAACGTCTTTGATATTTGTACATAACAAATGGCAACAATCCACGTTTAGGATGGGTAATTTTTACATACTTATGACACCAATATGTAAAAGACATTGCACACTTAACAAGTTCTTTTTGTTGTACTTCTGCTGGATATGCTTCGATGTCCTCAAACGGCTCCATCGGGTCAATATCAAGTTCGAATTTGTTGAATGAATAGTATTTCTTATCATATTCACGATCATAAAACTCTTTTAGAGTACGATATCGTTTCTTCCATTCAAAATCTATGTCTTCACGCATTTAAGATTTACCCCCTCTACTGTTTACCTACAGTAGTTATTAGGAAGAATTCAATTTTTTAAATTACTATGAAAGGACTCAATAAAAATTAGACATTTATTGTTAGTTTTATTGACTGTAAGTATAATTTCAAGAACTTCCATACACGCACGACCATGGGCATCCAGAAATGCCATTTCACAATTATCATCAACACGAGGAGAAACATGAAAAATAATCAACTGATATCTTTCTTGCAGAAAGATTTAGAAAATGAAAGAATGCACTGTTTGTTTTATCAACAGGCAGCAGCTACAGTTAGAGGACTTCATAGAGAAGAATTCCGAGAATTATTCTTAAAGGAAGCTGAAAGTGAACTTCATCACATTGATGAGTTTGCTACACTTATTGTACATCTTGGCGGAGTCCCAGATGTAAAAGTGGCAAGTCTTCCAAGTGACATGTCTCCATCTCCAGAGAATTTGTGTCGTCAGGCACATTTGATTGAGTCTTCTGTATCTGAAACTTACTCAAAGAGACTTGATGAAACAAATCAAGCAGGATGCGAATCTTCTTATGTCAATTTGTTTTATGAAGATCAATTGACAGATTCCAAAAAAGCTTCATTTGAGTTTAAACTTATGTGCGAAGGATAAAAATGACATTGAAAATTCCAGCAAAGGATAGGCGGATGCTTAATGAATGAAAATCATTGGCTGTTTCAAATGATTTGCCATAATGTATGAATTACAAATTTGGATTAGGAGATTCAATTGCCAACAGAACTTGAGTATAAAACAATGATTTCTTTAGAAATTGTTAATGATTTTGATCATCTGACTTTGCTTGAGATTTCAAAAAATTATTATGACATTAAGCAAGGATATTTGGACTCCGGCGATGGAATGACCACTAGAATTCGTTGTATAGACAATCAAAAATGGATTTTGACTTTCAAACAGAAAGTAGGAGATCGCATTATTGAGATTGAACAAGAATTAGATGATCGTGATGGTCAAGATTTATGGTCAATTTGCGTTAGAAAATTAAAGAAAAATCGTTATGTAATCGAAGATAATGGTATCAAATGGGAGCTTGATTTCTTCAAGAATGGGAACAATATTTACTTTGTTTTATTAGAAGTAGAATTGCCAGAAGGATCTAGTAGACCAAAAACAGTGCCAGACTTTATTAAAGAATATGTTCTTTATGAAGTGCCATTGACTGATTCTCAATTTTCGAATAGATTGTTGTCTGAAGTCGATTTCGCAACTGAAATTCACAAACAATATTTCTTTAAGAAGCATAAAATAAAATACTTGACGGAGACTTAAATGAAGAAGAAAAAAACTTACAATCTAGTGACACAAAAACCAGTTGCAAGGTTTTATTACAAAGGAAAGCACAGTCATCCTGTTCGCAGAACAGTCTTGATCATTGAAGATCGAGACAATATGATTGTCGGATATGAAATAAGAGAAGGTACAACAGTAAGAACTGTTGCAGAAACACTTGGCAATGTCAAGAGCTACCGAAAAGACAGAATCGCTAAATGGGGTGATTACAAACGTTTGAGAATGTCTTCAAAGACATTTATGAAAGATCCAAACGAGTCAACACTCGAAAGATCTGGAATTATGACAATGTTCACAGACGGAGCGTAATGCGTCATAACTGTTGTGCTGTCACAGCCCTTCGCATGATCATGCGAAGGGCTTAAAGTGGATTTAAAAATAAATATGGATATTTATAAAACAATAATGAATCATGGTTTTTTGATTTTCGAGTACAACGCAAAATTTGTACTCAACAAGATGCCAACGCCAACCAATCAAATGTCAATGTCTGGCGGACAAAATTGGGAGTTCAATTCTTTTGATGATGCGTTGGATACTGTCAAGAATATAATTAAATGGAAAGACCCATCAAATCTCACGCAGATAATATCATGGGAAGCAAGCATGATGTATCGTCACATTGGTCTTGGAGAAAAGTGTGTGGATCTTGGATATGTAGAGTCTACATCATTTGAAAAAGCTCTGTCAGAAGCTAGAAAATGTGCAGAGTTATATATTGCTAAGAATGATTTGGAGAAATCCATAAATGGATTTGACGTAAAGATTCGCCCATGTCGCAATCAGAAGTAACATACAGTAATTTCCTAACGTTTCAAAGACGAAAAACGCAAAGGTCGTGAGTGCGACTGAGTTAATGGCTTCTTTTGAAGGGACATCATCTCTTCAAATAGATCATTAATATCTAATTCATCGTCGTCTATAAAAAAATCAAGGCGTCCAATGGACGCCTTGATTTTGACTTCATAGGACGGAAAGTTGTACAACTTGTATTTTGTCCAAATTTTCCACCTACTTTTTACATTATAAAAAACATATATCCGAAGAATACTATTTGCGCCAATAGAATGACTGCAATCACAATGTTAACAGTCGAGTCGCCTTTTTTATTCTCTGCTACGTTGTTTTCAACTACTGATTGTGCTCTGAAAATTGGTTGAAAATTTTGTGGTGATTCTTCTCTTTGATGGATAGGCTCCATATTTTCCATCAAAGCAGAGACGCCAGCCACGACACTGTCTGCAACCATCTTTCCAATTTCTTCTTTTCGAATATAGTCTCCATCGACTATTTTCGCATGGTCTGCTATTCCGATTCTTTCAACGACTTTGAGTGGCACTTCAGATTCGGTTGAACGAACCTCAACATGTGCAACTTCTCCATCTTTAATTGTTTCATGTGTTTCTTTTGATACAACATTTCTGAATTCACGATGAATTCTTTTTTCTAGCTTTAGGGGACGCTTTTCTTCGGCGAAGATTTCAACTACTTCGTTGCCCTCTTCATCTACAGAAACGTGCCTTTCAGCATGGCGACCATCGTCAAGAGTCATTTTATTAACTCTAATTTCTTCGTGGTCGTCTGAGCAGCAGTGCTTTTTTGACATAATTCCCCTCCCGTTGGTAAAACCGAGATGATCAACTTGATCAACTTGATTCTTACTCGTATCTATGATTAAGAATTGTTTTTTTTAATCAATGTAGTTTCAGAAAAAGTTAATATGTTTTAAATTATTAAACGCCCCAACGCATTTTAAGACGGTTCCAAAAAGAAGCTTTTTTGCGATCTACTGCATCAGATAATTCTGCATATTCTTGATCTTTGATGTTTTTGTATTTTTCTTTCGCATTTTTGTATAGACGAAAAATTATTTCTTCCCATTCTGGGAATGGGCCATAAGCATTTAATTCTCCTGCGACTTCTCTGTAGACTTCATATCCTTTGTAATGAACTCTCAATATATGTTCATGACGCATGTATTGAATCTCAATATGGATTCCACGACTTAATCCATCAAAAACATATCCTAAAAAATTTGGATTTTCTTCATGTACAACTCCAGCCCCACTTTCATTGTGACCAATTTGATCACGCCAAGCTACAGGTCCATCTTGTCCGCTAACTGTTTGTTCATATTCTACATCAACAAAATCATCATATGGATTTTCCAAGTAATTTGTATCAACATATGTTCCGCCTTCTGACATAATCGGACTTCCCAATGCTCGAACAATAATGCCAATTTTACCTGATGGTCCCATCAAGTTTTTTTTAGTAGCTTCAATTGTTCTTCTCTCTCTGATAATTTTTTCTTTTTGCGACAAACTACTCATCTCATACCTCAAGTGTTAAGAATATATACAGTTGAAGGAACACTTAACCTTCGGGGGTAAAATGAAATTTATTGACAACGTCAAGAAGTTTTTTGGTTTTTTAAATTCAGAAGCCAAAGGAGCTATTGTGTTAAGAAGAAGACCGGGTGCTCCTCGTCCTCGTCCTCAACCACAAGAGAAACCTCGTTTAATTGTTACAGATAAACCAATTGAGTACATTCTTAATGATCCTGAAACACGAAATCTTATTTCATTTGTTCCAGTGCCAACGGTAGCACCAACTCCTAATTTTTCAGTTCAAAATTACAAAGGCGGCGGATTTCCTTTAGAAAGTTTCGAAGGACAGGCAGCGGGCGTCGTTGTAACATTATCTCATACAATTGAATTTCTTAACAAATATACTGATAAGCCTTGCAGAAAATGGGCAGCAACTTCGATACTTTCTGTGCTTCCAAGAGCAGGAAGTGATTTAAATGCGTATTACGATCGAAGACACCTGAAGTTCTTTTCTTTTACACATGAAAGAACGGGAACAATGCACACATGCGAGTCAGCAGATATTGTTTCACACGAACTTGGACATGCTGTTTTGGACTTCTATCGTCCAGATATGTGGAGTGCAGCATTTCTTGAAGTAGCTGCTTTTCATGAAGCATTTGGAGACTTTGTAGCGATGATGAAAAGTTTGTCTCATGACGAAGTATCATCTTATGCTTTATCTCAGACTGGTGGAGATTTTACAAAAGAAAATGTTGTATCAAATCTTGCAGAGCAAATGGGAAAGGTTATTTACAGTATTTCTGGACCAAATAGCGGAAAAAATCCAAATTGTTTGCGTTGTGCAATTAACAATTTTAAATATGTCAATCCGGGAACTCTTCCTGAAGATGCCCCAGATAATCAATTGGCTGCTGAATGTCATAGTTTTGCCAGAATATTTGTTGGCGCATTTTATGATATATTCGTAATGATTTACAATGATGTAAAATTTACTGGCGTTTCAGAAATTAAATCTGTTCATCAAGCTCGTGATACAATTTTAAGATACGTTATGAAGGCTATTCAATTTGCTCCTTTGAATGCAAACTTCTTTGAATCTATGTCAAGAACAATTTTATGGGCAGATGTTACATTAAATGACTGGAAATATCATGATCGAATTCAAAATATATTTTTTCATAGGAATATGTTGACTCCTCAAGTAAAAATGCTGTCTGCTCCATCTTGTAATAATGAAGATGGAATCGTAAGTATTCAAAGTTCCAAGTGTATCAAACTTGGAGATCACTTGATAAGAATTCAATCAGAGGTTGAAAATCCTTTATATGATGTAGAAGTTGAAATTCCACAAAGTCAGGCATATTTGTATGACAATGAAAAGAATTTTGTTGATAGCATAATGGTGTCTGAAGATGAATCTCTGAGCGGTGCTCAAGATATGATTTCATATTTATACAAAACAAAATCTGTAAGTGACGATCCAATGACTCCATTTGAAGTTAAAGAAGGAAAACTTGTAAGAACACATTTTATTTAAGGAGGAATTATGTGCTGTAGTAGAAATCTATCGACAGAAGCACCAGAATATAATAAGAGATCAAAGCCAGAAAGCAACAATGGATGTTGCAATGGCGGATTAGATAGTTGCGACTATCCATCTAAGGCTCGTAAAGGATCTCCTTTATGGGAGTGGGAACAAATTCATGGTCGTTTAATTGGAAAATTTACAGAAGAAACTGGTCCAGATGGAAGGATACGCACAATTTATGTAAAAATAATTTGCCCAGAAGTAAAAAAAAGAAAAAGCAAAGGCTGCTGTTCTTTAAGTTATCGTGCAATACGTTGATTTTTAGCATAGACACTAATCTTGATTTCTGTAATAATCTTTGAATGTCGCCTGCAAAAATGGTGGTAGCGTTCTATTAATATCACTGCCACCATTATGCTTTAATGGCATCAAGTTCTTACACCGTTAAGAGGAGGAATGAAAAATGACGAGACGATTAACCGAGAGTGACAGCCTCCCCGATTGGATGGAGGATGTTTATGGGTCGAGAGGTCCATCCAGTGTTGAGCTTTTCGACGATGAAGATGATTTAGAAACAGACATCGACGAGGAATACGGGGAAGACGAGGAAGACGAGGAAGACGACTTGGACGATGAAGACGATGACGACGATTGGGACGACGACGATGACGATGACGATGACGACGACGACGATGACGATGACGACGATGACGATGACGACAAAGACTTCAACTTCGGGGAAATTGACGACGAACTAGATGTTTTAGACGACGACGACGACGAAGACGAAGACGACGACGACGACGACAATGTTTTCGACGATAATTATTAGTCGCCATGATAAAAATAGTCGGTCTTACAAGCCGACTATTTTTATTTTCTTTTCATTCTTTTGCGATGTGCCGGATCAAGATACTTATCCGTTGGCGATTTTTCAAATTTTGGAGGATAATTTCCAATCTGAGGCAGTGCTCCGGCTGATCCTTTATTCGCCAAATACATTCTGGCTAAATCAAAAGGAGCCGAATCTGGACCCCCTCCGGGACCAGCTAAATTTTCTTGAATCCATAATTTGAATCTCATTATACTCTATATAGACTATGAGCAATTGGAACGGCATTCTTACAATCATAGAAATTGAACATAGAGATTCTAAAGGCAATCTTCTATGGAAAAAAAATAACATTAATAACATTCTCCATCAAGAAGGAGAAAGATTTTTGTTGATGGCAGCATTTACAGGCGGACAATCCAATACAATTATCCCAGAATATTATCACTTGGGACTTGATAACAGAAGTGTTGTTGAAGCCGATAATACTTTAGATAGTTTAATCGGAGAGCCTTCTTCTGGAGGCTATGAAAGACAATCTATCAGTTCTTCGGGAATTTTCTCAGTCAACTTAGAAGGCTCACATTATGTTGCCACAAGTCCAATTGTTGCATTCCGAGCTACGGTTGGTGACTGGGGACCAGTAACCAATTTATTTTTAACAACAACTAATGACGATACAGGAATATTAATTTCAACAGCTATTCTTGGCACTGCTGTATCTTTGTTGTCTGGAGACAATGTAACAATGAGAATTGGAATGCGTCTTAGAGACTGTTCTTAAATTAAACTTTTTGTCAATTCTTCAATTTCTACCATGTTGATAAAATGAATGACATTAATTGTTTCATTTTCAATTTTGTTGTGCTCTCTAAAACTAAGATGCTTAGAGCCTCCGTCAATTGTATCTAATAAATTATTTGAATTGACAGCTTTATCGCATTTTGAATAATGGTTTTTAAGATTGTCTGGATTATTCAAATTTAGATCTCTCCATTCTTCGTCTGTTAGATTTGGTAAATTACCTTGTCTGTTTGGCAATGTAATCTCATATCCATCTTTAACAATTTGAATCTGTTCATCGGTTTTTGGATTTTTTAAGTAATACTTACAGAATAATTCTTTTGCCGGTTCAGAAGTGGCTCTTTGATTTGAAACCCATACTGGAACATATAATCCGACCACAACAAGATCTATTCCATCGTGTAGGGCATATCTTTGGTCTCTGGTCAACCACACATTGTGATGAATCGCTAGGCTTAACATCTTAACACTCCATATATACTATCGTCATTTTAGCATGTTTTATGGAGTGAATCAATATGCTTCAAAGAATTATTGTTTGTATATCTGTATTTTTTATCTTTTTTGCAATTGGAATATCTGTAAAAGGTATCCGTAATTATCAAACATCTAATTTAATTGAAAACATGCCTTTGGTTCATAATGACGATGATCCTTACGCATATTTGGCAAAAGGATATTTCCCTATAGAACAAAGAGGGGATGAATATAAGAAATGGTTAGCCGCTGGGGTAAAAATAAATGTTTCTGGAGCCTCTGGATCAGGAACAATAATTTATTACAGCGAAGTTGATGGATATGCTTACATTCAGTCTTGTGGTCATTTGTGGGACGGAAATATGACGGCTGAAGAAGGTAAATCCCAGATGATGACCTGTAAAATAACAACATGGTATCATAACAGCAATAAATTAACCTCTCCAAAAACCTATTCAGCAGATGTTATTTACTATAGCAATAGTGAAGGAAGAGATTGCAGCTTGTTGAGATTCAAGCCCGATTGGATTCCAGAATACTACCCTATTGCACCAGAAGATTTTGAGTTTCCTGAAAACACAAGATTCCACTCTATTGGATGTGATAGTGGCGGAGAGATTGCTCATTATGATGTAAGATATGTTGGTATGCGTGGAGATACATGGCCAGATCTGATTACAACAGAAAACAGCCCTCGACCGGGACGTTCCGGTGGAGGGCTGCTAAGTGATAGCTTCTATGTCGGAATTTGTTGGGGAACATCTGCATTTGATGGCGGTGGAAATGGGTTCTTTACACCGCTCAAAACTATTCGTGTCTACAATAAAATGAATGGTTTTGGCTGGTTGAATGAAGTTGGATATAGCCTTGCAAGACAAATTCCAATTATAGATCGAAACAATCCACAAAATAAATACCCCAAAGATTACATTCCTTTGCCAAACAATTAGTTTTCATGTAAAAGCTTGTGTTCGGACCAAGGATCATCCGAATGACCAAGATCAACCAGTTCTCCGCTCCAACTTGCCTGTTCGGCAGTCTGTGGAGAATAAAATGGACATATCGTGGCATAATCACAATTTTTACAATGCCATCCAACCTTACCCCATACCTTGTCTGGATCTGAATTCTCGATATGGATGAAAGCATTCTTTAAGTCTTGTTCTACCTGCAACAAAGATTCTTCGCTATATTGGCAGGCAATCAAATTTTCGCCTTCTAAATAGTACAAAGCAGCCTTTATGTTTTCTGCTTTGATGCCGAATTCCCTTTGAACTACTCGTGAATAACAACGAAGTTGCAGATCTTCCTTGACAGTTTCTTTGTCTACTCGAAACTTACCTTTTTTAGTTGTTTTATAGTCAATGATGAAAGCTTTGTCATCTTTAATGATCAAACGGTCAACAAATCCAGTAACATGTCTGCCGTTCGGCGGATCAAGATCATATCGAAATTTCCATTCCACAAAACCCGTTGTTCCAATCCTATCTGTAAGATTCTGAATTGCCTTTAGATGCTTCTGAAACTTTTTGTGATATTCTTCCGGCAAACTTGTAGGGCAGGTTTTTCCTTCTTCAAATGGATATTTTCCACGAAGAACATCTTTGGCGATTTCTCCAATTGGAATCTCTCCACGATTTTCAACATAAATTTCTGAAATCTTGTGAACGATAGTTCCATAAACAAAGTAAAATGGTTCTTCTCCCGGACGAGGAATCTTAAGATGATAACGATACTTGTACTGTTGCGTGCATGTGTCAAAACACTTCTTTCGACTCACTGAAATGTGATTGATATCCATTAGTAGCCTTTCTTTGGAGATGCCGATTTTTTTCTGGTGGCATTGTTGCTTGTTAAACATTCTCTCAGATATTGATTTTACTGTCAATATACTTTAAGATGGAAACACACCCACATATTACAGGAAAAGTCTCATGGCTGTCGATTATGAAATTTTCTATAACTGGGCCAAAGACAGATTTGGCGAAAACAATCTTAAAGTTCGCAACACTAAGCACGGTGTTGAGATTTGCACGCATAGCTATTTTGCCCAACGTCATGGAATCGATGACAACAAGTTCCATTTGTGGATGAGTCCATGTGGAGGAAAATCCAAGCATCCTGCAAGTGGATCTTACAGATGCTGGAAAACAGATTCGATGGGGTCATTGGTGTCATTGGTGGCACAATATGATGGAATAGATTACGACGATGCTGAAGAAATGATTTGTGGATCTTCTTCTTTACGTGTTCTTGAGCAACGTGTAAACGAATTTTTCGGACACAAAGAAGAAAGTTTTATTGTTCCAGAATCAGAACCAACAGTTTTTCAATTTCCAGACTTCACATTTTATATTAATCGTATGTCGGATCACAATTTTTGGAAAATACGTGCTCAAGCATACTTGTCAGAAAGGAAAATTCCGACAGAAGGTCTTTATGTTTGCACAGAAGACCCTGAATATGGCAATAGAATCATTCTTCCTTGGTATGACAAAGAGGAAAAATTGTTCTTTTGGAATGCTCGCACAATGAGCAAGAAAAATAAAGTTATTCGTTATTTAAAAACAAGTAAGGCAGATCAAGATAGTGCTCTGTTTATGACAGAGTGGCCATTGCCGGGAACTAAAATTTACATCATGGAAGGCGAGTTCGACGCCATCACATTGCAATTAGCTGGATATGTTGGATGTGCGTGCGGCGGCAAGCACCTATCAGACGCTCAAATTGAGTTAATTCGATCTTATGAGCCAGTTTTAGTGTTTGATACAGATGAAGCTGGATTGAAAGCATTGATTGATTCAGGAAACTCACTTTTGGAACGTGGTTTTCCAAAAGTGAGTTATGTTAGACCGCCAATTGCGTACAAAGACTGGAACAAACTTCTGCAATGTCGAGATATTCAGACTGTCAAGGCTTACATTGATAAGTTTGAAAAGAGATTCATATCTGTCACTTCAGATCTTCTGAAGGCGAAACATCTATAGGATCAGTTCTGTTTTCAATAAGCCATTTGAAATCATCTGGTGTTACGAAACGAATTTTTCCGTCGCTTTGCCACACAGGAATCAGAGCTTCTTCTGTTTTTTCTAAAAAGAATGTGGGATTATATCCAACAAACGCCCCATTTTTGCTCTTGTTATTTTTACTAATTCGTTGAGCCATTAGTTCCTAGATTCAATCCATTGTTCCCAAGTAGCCCATTCTTTCTTTTCGAATGGATTGTCCTTTTTGCCAGACTTCTTTTCGAATGGATTGTCCTTTTTGCCAGACTTCTTTTCGAATGGATTGTCCTTTTTGCCAGACTTCTTTTCGAATGGATTGTCCTTTTTATCTCCATTGTCAGATTTGTCTTTTTTGCTAGACTTACTTTCAAATGGATTGTCTTTTTTCTCTCCATCGTCAGATTTGTCTTTTTTGCTAGACTTACTTTCAAATGGATTGTCTTTTTTATCAGATTTCTTTTCCTTCTTAGGAAATGGTGAATCCGATTTTTCAGACTTGTCTTTTTCAGTTGAAATAGTTAAGTTTACATCCATTTCTTGAAGATACTTCTTCCAAGATGAAGTTGATTGATTCATTGTTGATATTCTCCTTTATTGCCTCGGTTAATTATTTATGTGAGTTACTCTGATAATTTCATGAAACCACGCACTCTGGAACATTTACAGTATTTTATCGGCAAAGTATGTAGTATCGTCGCAACTTCTATGAATCGTTCATTTGATGAAAAGATATCAAGAGAGCACTTCGTTGTAATAGTGAGAGAAATAGATGCTGATGGAATCTGGGGGACGCATCCTTACAACTCCGATTTGGTAAGCTTTTTTAGTTTGGAACATGTCATTTCAATTCATCAAGAGGAAGTGATCGATCCAACTAAGCCAGAACATATTGAAATGATCAAAGAGTTTGAACGGAATACTGGCAAAAAGGTTCAAGGAGATCTAAAAAATTCTCCTCCAGTAATTCCTGAAAAGAAAGAGTTGTTTAATATACTGAAAGAAAAACCGCCTGTGCCGAGTAACCCCAGCACAGGCGATGCGACGTTTGTCGATATTGATAGTCTCGAAAGACTAGCCGAAGACACTCGACGAGCGTTTGATTCCTATGACCTTTATGATCTAAGAAAGACCTAATCTTTCACGAATCGATTTAGCAGATGCTTGTGGCATGGATGATTCTTTGATTAGTTCTCTAAACTTGTTAATCATCATTTTGTAGCTTTCCCCAACTGGCGGTTCTTTAGGTGGTGACATTCCAAGTTGTATCTTTTTCATCTTTATGATTTCATCTATTAAATCATCCACAACAAGTTCTTTGTATTCTCCGGCACTTTCAATATCATTTGCGAATTTTATTTTTCTAAGTCCTGCTTCATCCCATGCTTGTTTATCTCCTGTTTCTTTTGATTTAATTTCCTGCCAATAAGAAATTAAATTTGCCAGAAACTTAGGATCTTCTGGTTCGTATTTTCCCTTGATGACCATCAATTCACTCTTTAAATTTTTAACTTCCATGTCTGATGTATTGGTAGCTGAATTTCTACGAGAATGCGTTAATATTTTTTTGGAATCTTCTGGAACTTCTGGAACATTTGGAACATTTGGAACTTCTGGATCTGGAACAACATCTGGAACAACATCTGGAACAACATCTGGAACAACATCTGGAACAACATCTGGAACAACATCTGGAACAACATCTGGAACTTTACTTGTGAGTCCGTTTTTAACATCAGTTGACAATTTTTGGTAAACCTTAAAAGCAATTGTTTCATCATTTTTATCGACTAAATCAATTGAAGGAAGAATCTCTAATATTTTTTTATCAATATTGTCTCCATAGATTCCCAATATTTTTTTAACCATTTTACCATCTTGACTTTTGGAATTTTTGGAAAAATTGTTTAAGATCTCTAATATATCATTCTTTTTAAGAGTCAGCATTCTTACATCTTGATCTGTTCCTGATTGTGAATCTGTTCCTGATTGTGAATCTGTTCCTGATTGTGAATCTGTTCCTGATTGTGAATCTGTTCCTGATTGTGAATCTGTTCCTGATTGTGAATTTGGTCCTATTCC
>Ga0209284_10004345_pt1 | contig 16080 bp, 10 predicted proteins | sample FRY03_FD_187211 | JGI IMG/M metagenome (GOLD analysis project Ga0209284, IMG submission 187211) | Freshwater microbial communities from Lake Fryxell liftoff mats and glacier meltwater in Antarctica - FRY-03 (SPAdes) (version 2) | ecosystem: Environmental > Aquatic > Freshwater > Ice > Glacier... | reverse complement strand
CATTCGTGCGGCTCCTATCCCCCGCTTTTGCTTTCGTCACCGTCGGGGTTGCCAGTAGCACCGACACCATTGGCACTATTGGCAGTGGTGTTGCCGGCAGTGGTGTTGCCGGTAGTGGTGTTGCCGGTAGTGGTGTTGCCTGTAGTAGTGTTGCTGGTAGTGGTGTCGCTGGCGCTACGGATTCCCCAGGAATTCGGATCGCCTGCCCCACACGAACAATATTAATATTGGCAATGCCGTTGTAGCGCGCCAATGCATACACATTCACGCCATACCGGCCAGCGATTAGGGAGAGCGACTCGCCTGGCTTCACAACGTGGACAGTCTCCTCCCCGGCTAGAACAGGCGAGGCCGTATTTGGTACAATAAAGAGAAGCGCGACAAGGACGGCAATGAAGCAAACCTGTACAACGAATTTGCGTTGTGCAGATTTGCCTTGTTGCCGCCCGCTGAATGCCTTATGCCCGTTCTTGATGTCAGACGTATCGTGTGTCACTGGTGAACCCCCTTTTCATACGGATGTGTTGGCGTTGCAACAGACATCCGTATTAAAGTAACGCGAGTCCCCAGTTACCTCACAGTCTACTCAAGACTCGTCTGCTTGAAGACCCGTGGCTACTGGGTTTTCTCAATGGTTGGAATAAAAAGTTGATGCGAGAAAACAATTGGCTCAGTCTGAGCAATCCCAAAGTTCAATCCTGCAATTTCCCGACCACTTTCCAGTTGGACGTTGTAGGTGTTCAAAGTCGTCAGACGTGTGTTGCCCGATGTGGAAGCAGCGACTCGGTAGCCGCCAGGGTAGAGATTGGCGATCGCCCATTGACCAGTCCCATTTGACGTTGTTTCACCGACGAGGGAATTGCCGTCGTCGTATAGCTGGATCGACACACCGTCGGTAAATGTAGCCTCATTTTCTTCCCAGATACCGTTCGAGTTGTCATCCTGCCAGACCAGCCCACTGACCGAGGCATCGGACTGCAACACGGGCGCACTTGCTTGCAAAGCAGCAAAAGCGTCGATTCGTCCATAGCCGAAATAGTCATCCCGGCCCGGATCGCCTAGATCGGCAGCCGTGGATTGCATCAGCGCCCGCACCTGGGCGACTGTAATGGAGGGATTCTGGCTGAAGAGCAAGCCAGCCAGCCCCGCCACATGTGGAGCGGCCATGCTCGTCCCACTCATATAAGTATATCCATGATATGTATTGTTCATATCGTTGTATGTACTATAGATGGCGTAACCAGGGGCGGACAATTCGACAAATGAGCCATAATTGCTCAGCGACCAGCGGGTGTCATCGTTGCGGGTTGCGGCCACACCGATCACCTCGTCCATGGCAGCCGGATAAAAAGGTGTGTTGGAGCGGCCATTGCCCGCCGCCGCCACAACCACCACATTGTGTGCTGCGGCATAGAGAATCGCATCTGTCACTGCCTGGGTAACCGATGCCCCGCCCAAACTGAGATTGATCACATTGGCCCCGGCATCCACAGCAAAGACGATGCCATTTGCCACCCCGCCCCACGTCCCCTGATTGGAGCTATCCAGCACCTTCACCGGAATAATCGAGCAGAGTGGGCAAACGCCAAGCATACCGATGCCATTGTTCGCACCAGCCGCGGCAATGCCCGCCACGTGGGTCCCGTGTCCATAGTCGTCGTTGGGGTCGGCGTCGTTGTTGACAAAATCGTAGCCCGGCAATATCCGGCCTGCAAACTCTGGATGAGAGGCCAGAATACCGCTGTCCAAAATGGCAATTTTGATCGCAGCCGATCCCATTGTGTAGTTCCAGGCCATCCGCAGATTGATGATGTCTGGCGCATAGACCTGCATCTGTGGGTTGAGATAATCTGCGTCATTGACCTGTACCGGTGTCGTTGGGATAGTGCTGTTGACTGTCCGAGGCTGGCTGTCAATCTTCTCCTCAACGATAGGCACACCGCCGACGATTGAGTCGAATTCAACATTATTTACAATAGGATTTTGCTTGGCGACGGAGAGGGCATCCATTCCGCTGCGCGCAGTGGCCCAGTTGTCGGGCAATTGAATTTGCGCGGTCGAGATGGCATCGATCCAGCGCAGCAGTTGCCCGCCCATTTCGCCGATCAGCTTTGAACGCTCCATCTCCGATGTACCAGCCTGGAATTTCACCAGAATCACATTGGCAAGCTGCGTCGGCTCGGTCTCCGCATGGACCGGGCGGGTCGCCTGCAAGCTGAAGCAAAAGAGGAGCGCCAGCAGAATCACAAAAACACTTTTTTTCTGGTTTCGGATTGTATTTACCATCAGAATTCTCTCCATCTTTTGCCAGTGTCGTTTCTTCAACGGCCTTTAGCCTATTTCTACAGAATCGCACGTTGGAATCGCACGTTCCATATACGTGTACATACGTTAGGCTATTCTTAGGCAACAGGCAATAGGTATTTGGGGGCACTCGGCAAAGAAAAGAGTAGTACTTTTGGAGTGCAACCCAACTGCTGATTTGCTGATTTCGCTGACAATGGCGCGGGAAGTGTTAGACTTTCACTACACCCAATGGATCTTCATCCAGCAGATATTCGTCCAGCTTGGCAGCACCGCCATCTGCTGGTACTATAGCGATGTCAATTCCCCATCTACTTTTCCAACGGACCACGCCCAATGGATCAAACAGTGACCGCCGCACCTTTTCGCTGGAATGAATATCACACCCCAACCGCGCTGGGTGATGCGCTGGCGATCCTGGCCCGCCACGGCAACCGCGCCCGCATCATCGCCCGCATCATCGCCGGGGGCACGGACCTGATTCGGGATATGGAAGCCGGTCACACCCCCGCACCCGACGTGCTGGTAGATGTAACGCGGATCGCTGGTATGGGGGAGATCGGCGCTACGGATGAGGGAATCGCCATCGGCGCGGGTGTCACCCACGCCCAGATCGAAAAGAGCGAACGCCTGCGCCAGCACGCGGCCGACGGCACTATCGGTCTGCTGGCCCTGGACGCAGAGGTGGAAGTTTGTACGTTGGCCGATGGCCAAAAGGACGGTCAGAGCGAAGGCGAAGGAAGCGCGTTTGATCGGATTATGCGTCCCCACGGAGTGGCCCTGCCGATTTTGGGGCGGGCCGCCTGGCTACGCCTGGGGGAAGACAGGCGGCAGACATCGGCGGCCCGCATTGCCATCGGTCCCGCTGGCCCCATCCCCTTCCGCGCCACCGAAGCCGAAGCAGTGCTGTCCGGTGGGGGTAACTTTGACGAAAAACTGTTGATGGCTGCCCTCGACGCCGCCCACGGCCAGGCTCAATTGCGTACGAGCAAACACCGGGCCAGCAAAGAATATCGCCACCAAATGATCAGCGTTTTGTTGCGCCGGGTCTTGACAACCGCCTATGCCCGGGCCGGGGGTAGGCCAGGAGCAGGGCAATGATCCATTTGCAGAGTGTCAGCAAAAAGGCCAGCTTCGCCAGCCAGCGGGATGGCTATCCCTATTCTGTCCCGGTGATCGCCCAATTGGACACCATACGTTTCGAGACGCCGGTCACTTTTCTGGTGGGGGAGAATGGGTCGGGGAAATCCACGCTGATGGAGATGATCGCGGCCGGCAGCCGCTTGCCCGCTGTGGGCGCGTCGGACGTGGAACGGGACGCCACACTGACCGCCGCCCGCCAACTGGCCCGCTCTTTCACCTTTGGCTGGACAAAGCGCAACCACCGGGGCTTTTTTCTGCGGGCAGAAGATTTCTTCGGCTTTGCCCGGCGTATGGACCAGATGCAGCGGGAGATGGAGGCCGATCTGGCCGCGGTGGACGAAGAATACGCGGGCCGTTCGGACTACGCCAAAGGGCTGGCCCGGATGCCCCACGCGGGGCAACTGGCGGCCCTGCGCCAGCGCTACGGGGAGGAGGGACTCGACGCCCGCTCCCACGGCGAAAGCTTTCTGGCCCTCTTCCAGGCCCGCTTTGTGCCCAACGGTCTCTATCTGTTGGACGAGCCAGAAGCGCCCCTCTCGCCCCTGCGCCAGGTGGGTTTTCTGGCCCTGCTCCACGAAATGGTGCAGCGGGAGGCCCAGTTTATCATCGCCACCCATTCGCCGATTCTGATGGCTTTTCCCGGCGCAACGATTCTGAGCTTTGACGAAGCGCCACCTCGCGCCATCCCCTGGACAGAGTTGGAACACGTGACCATCACCCGGGATTTCCTCAACCAGCCCGGCGCATTTCTCGCCAATCTGCTATGACAACAGAACACAGATTGCAGAATTCGAGGATTGCCACGCGCTTGACCCAAGCGCCCCTGCCCGAACTCCTCGTCCTGGCCGTGGCCGCGCTCACCCGTTTCTGGCGACTGGACTATCACAGCTTCTGGTTCGATGAAATCGTCTCGCTGGATTGGGCTTCCTATCCGCCGGGGGAAATCTGGGAGATCGGCTTCCGTCTGGTGCGGGAAAAGCACCCCCCCGGCTACTATCTGACCCTCCACTTCTGGCAGAACTTTCTCGCCTTCTTTGGCCTGGAACAGAGCGATGTGGCCCTGCGCGGGCTGGGCAGTCTGCTCGGCGTTGTCACTGTGCTGGGCGTGCTGCTGCTGGCAACCCGGCTGAGCGGGCGGGCCACCGGATTGCTGGCCGCGCTCTTTGTCAGCCTCAGCCCCGCGCTGGTCTGGTACAGCCAGGAGCTGCGGATGTTCCAGCCTGCGGCCACAGCCATCGTCTGGGCCACCTACTTTCTGGCAGCGGCCACATCCATCCCCCCCTCCCATTCCCCCATTCCCCATTCCCCATTCCGCGTTCTGCATTGGATCGGTCTGATTCTCGCCCTCACCTACGCCCTCTACAGCTATCTTTTTGCGGCCTTTTTTCTGCCCGGCCTGGGGCTTGCTCTGCTGGTGCTGGCCTGGAAACGCTGGCGTCTGCTGGCCGAAGGGATCGCAGCGCTGGGGGTTGCCGGGTTGCTCTTTCTGCCTCTGGCCCGCAATGCCTGGCTGATCAACGACACGGAAAGCCCGCGCATGGCCGCCTACGACGGCTTTGCCGCCAATCTGTGGCGGCAAATGCAGGTTTTTACAGTCTGGCGCGCCGATTGGGCCGAATGGGTGGTCACGGCGGCTGTCGTACTCTTTGCTCTGTTGGCCCTGGCGGGCTTTCTGCTGCGCGGGAAAGGGGCGGGCGGGAATGGGGAAGCGCGAGTCGGCCTGCTGCTGGCCCTGTGGAGCCTGCCGCCGCTCTTTATCGCGGGGCTGTTGCAGGCGACCAACGCCAATATTTTCAAAGAGGATCGCTACTATCTCTTCCTGGCCCCGTTTGTTTTGTGGGCCGTGGCGCGGGCGCTGCTGGTGCTGGTCCGTCGCTGGCGGTGGCCGGGCTGGCTGGGCACGAGTGTGGGCATCGGTGTGACGGTTGGCCTGCTGGCCGCGTCACTGCCGGTGCTGTGGACGCCAGGAATGCTGCGGGAGGATTGGCGGGCTGCCGCGGCCTATGTGGCCGACTATCAGACCCAATCGCCGGGGCTGTCCGCAGGGGGCGTGGCTCACGCCAACTATCTCTACCCCGCGGTGGAGTGGTATCTGGGCCAGCGCATCAGCCCGGATCTCCTGCCCATTTTCGGGCTTTTCGGTGGGCCGCTCACGCCCGACCAAATGGAGAGTGTGATTGGCCCACCCCTGCACGGCATCGAGACCGCGCTGGGCGCGCAGACGGCCTGGCTCTGGCAGAGTCATTTGGCCGGTGTGGACGATTTGGGGCTGGTGGAGCAGTGGCTGGGCGAACACTACCCGCTGATCACCGAACAGTTTCCACCGGGGATCAAACTTAGCGGCTATGCGCTGCACACCCGCTACGGTAGACTACCGGCCCTGGCGGAAAATGCCGTCTACCCCCGCCAAGCGATCGCGCCGGCCATTGAATTGACCGCCTGCGAGGTTGTTACGCCTTCTGTCTCGGCCAAAGATGAGCGAATGCACCCGCCCAGCGGTTGGGTACACGCGCGCCTGTGGTTACGAGCGACGGGGCCGGTGTCGGAGGACTATGCGCTTCAGGTGCGGGTGGTCGGTGGGGACGGCGTGTGGGGCGAAATGCTATCCCGGCCCAACAGCGGGCTGGAGCGCTTTCCTACCAGTGGATGGACGCCAGACGAATGGATGCGGATCGAGGCCGACGTAAATCTGAACCCCCAGACTCCGCCAGGGCTATACAGCGTTGTGGTCGGATTAGGTCAGGGCGAGGAGAGTGTATGCGGAGTTGTGGAAGTGTCAAACACCCCGTAGGAATTCAGGCGCACCTGTGGTTCTGACTACCCACAAGTCATCCCAAATAGTACGTCATGTGCTGAAAGTGGATCACCGGATCGATGTACTCCACGCGCACGTGGGGGGGGATGACAAGTGTAGTGGGCGCATAACAGAGGATGCTGGTCAGCCCCGCCTCGACGAGTTGATCCGCCACCCGCTGGGCTGCGTGGGTGGGCACGGCGATCACCGAAATCTGTGCGCCGGTCTCCGCCACCCGCTCTTTGAGATGGGCAAAATCATCCACGAAAACAGGCCCCATCTCGCGTCCAATTTTCTCCTTGTCCTCGTCAAATATGGCGACAATACGAAAGCCCCGGCTCTCGAAGCCGGCGTAGTTGGCAATGGCATTACCCAGCGAACCGGCCCCCACCAGCACCACCGGCCAAACCCGGTCCACATTCAGAATTTGCTGCAATTGATTGCAGAGAAACGGAATGGAATAGCCGGTCCCCTGCTTGCCAAATTCGCCAAAATGGCTCAAATCCTTGCGAATCTGCGCCGAACTGATGCCCAGATGTTCGCCCAATTCCTGGCTGGAAGTCACATCCCGTCCCACATCGGCCAACAGGCGCAGGGTGCGTAAATAGACAGGCAGGCGTCCAATCACAATATCAGGAATCTCTTTGCTGTTCCGTTTACTCACAGTTGATCTGGCTTTCATAAAATTTCGCTGTTGAACGGGCCAATGTGGAGCACGGCGCAGATGTCGGGCATCTGCCAGTAGAGCTGAAAAGGCTATGGTGCATTTTATCACAAACAACCTATTGGGAGCAAGCGATCCCAAAACTATGCTATACTTATGGGATTCCAGCCGCGTATGTCGGTAGTTTGTCTTCCAGAGCGACACTGAGTTCGTATGCCTTCAGCCATAGCAACACCCCCTCCTATTGATATGCCCGTGGCCCCGCAGCCGCGCCATCACAGCCTCCAAGAATTCGTGCGCCAGTTCTTCCACACCTTTGGCGGCGATATCACTGAGCGCGCCAGCGACGAAACGCTGTGGATTGATCTGCCCGATACTTTGGCCGCCTATTTTGACAAACCCGCTCTGCATCTGGTCTTCCAGAACAGCGAGAGCACATCCCAGACCGATCTGATAGCCTACGGCAGCCGTCTGTTTGATCAAATGATGGACTTTCTGGATCGACAGGGCGGCGTCACACTCCTGCAACTGCCCCGGCGTCATCAGGGCGCGGATCAATTGTTGCGCGCCATCCAACCCCGCAACGCGGCTGTCTTGGGGCTGAAGTTGGAGGAGGAGCAGCAGCGCCTCTTTGTCTTCAACTGGCACGTCACCTACCGCTCGGACGACAAGCGCGAGGAACTTTACACGGTTGTGCTGGATGGGGACGGCAAGCGCCAACCCCTGCACGACGAGGACGAAACCGGCCTGCGCCTGGGGGAATTGCTCGCCGACGGCGAGGCCATGACGGAAGAGAAAGAGGCCGAAGAAAAGGACGGGCAGGAAACGCGCGCTCCCGCCCACCTGCCGCCGATGACCCACCTCTCCCGTATGGCCGAAAGCGCCCGCAAGTATGCGCTCTATCACGCGGATGTGCGTTGCGTGAGCATTGAGTCGGAGATTCTGCCCCGGCTGCACAAAGTCCTCTCCCGCTTGACCAGCTACTACGAACAGCAGATCGGCGAAGTCTACGACAGCCACGACCCGGAAGGCGAAAAGCGCCGGGTGCTGGAAGAAGATTTGCAGCGCAAAATCAGCGAAGAGATCGAAAACCACCGGCTGCGGGTGCAGGTGCGCCTTTTCAGCTACGCCATTCTCCATCTGCCCGTGGCCGCGGCCAACATCAACCTGAGCGACGGCAAACAGAGCGTAGCCGTGCGGGTGACGCGCAATCTCTACACCGGCGCGCTCCATCGCCCTGCCTGTCACGCTTGCGGCGAGGGGATCACCTCGCTTGTGCTGGACAGGGCAGGCCACGTGTTGTGCGAGGCGTGTCTGCGCCAGTGCAGCGAATGTAACGACATTCTGTGTGACCGCTGCGGGTTGCACGGCTGCCCCGTCTGTGGGGATCAACTGTGCGAAACGTGCAGCACCTATTGCTGGTCGTGTGGACAACGGGCCTGTGCCGAAGATAGCAGCCGTTGCCCCATCTGTGCGGATGACGTTTGCCATGCCTGCCAGGAAGAGTGCGCAGCCTGTGGCACGCGCCAATGCCGCACCCATTTGCGTGTGGATGGGGTGACGGGCAATCTGATCTGCCGCGCCTGTGCAGTGCGTTGCCCCAACTGTCAGCAGGACAGCAGCCATCTGGCTACGTGTACCACCAGCGGTCAGCGCTTTTGCACAGACTGTATTGTTGCCTGCGCCCACTGCCATCGGCTGGTCGGCCCTGCCTTCGCTATAGTGGATCCCGGCGACGGATTGGCCTATTGCACCGATTGCGTGTCCGCCTGCCCCGGCTGCGGACAACTGGTGAGCAGCGCCAACGAGCAGCACTGCCAGGCCTGTGGGGATGCCTGCTGCGGCCACTGTGCCCTGCCCTGCCAGGTCTGCGGCGAACTTCTGTGCCAGACCCACGCGCTGCGCTGCCGCGGCTGTGGCACAGTCCTCGGCCCAACCCACGCTGCCCGCTGCGAGTTGGGCCAGGAGGCGCTCTGTCCGGCCTGCGATTCAGTCTGTCCGGGCTGTGGCTACAGCCATTGCGCCGAACATACCGCGGCCTGTTCCCTATGTCTGCAAATCTACTGCACGGCCTGTGTGGGCGCGGAGGGCGAGTGTGAGATGTGCCGGGAGTTCCCCAGCCGCCACCGGGAGATTGTCATGCCCGACGAGCCGGCCGCGGCAGACCCGCGCATTGCCAATCTGATGTACAAATACCGCTGGATCGGCCACAATAACGAACGATACGCCATCTATCTGGGCGGTAGCACCTGGGGCAATCAAGTGCTGGTCGTGGCCGAGGGGGATGTCGTGCGGCACGTGCGCCGAGGTCTCTTTTTCAAACGGCTGTTGGGTGAGGAATAGGGTGCGTAGTGGGGCGCGTAGTGGGGGCTGGATAGGGGTCAGTGCGTGACTCCGATCCCCGCCCTTCGTGGAGCAGGCTGGTGGAGCCGGCGCTGGGCAACAACTCTGGCGGCAGAGTGGCGTCCACAATACTGTTCTGCCCGCCATATCCGTTATCCACCCAACCGTCGGCATGAGAATCGGTCTGCCAGCGCCCATCCACCAGATAGCGAAATTGATATTTCCGGCCCGCAGCCAAGTCCACAGTGGCCCGCCAGACCCCGTCCCGACTCTGGGAAAAGAGGGTATTGTTTAGGCTCCATTCGTTAAAATCGCCCACCAGAAAGATGCGATCGGCCCAAAGACAGGCGGGCAATTCGAAAATCACACGGACACAGTCAGCTTGCGGAGAAGGCAGTTTGCGTATCATAACAGCTACTCCTTGCGCACTGGCTTGGAAACGGCCAAGCACCGAAAATCAGCGGTAAGTAGACGACACTACTATACAGCAACGAACCTTCGATTTCAAGAGATGCGGTATTGTGAAAACGAACAACAAATGGGCTGGATTAGGCGGCAGTTTGCACAAAGGATAATGCGGGATCGGACCTGAAAATAAATTCGTCAATTCTGCCATCTGTGTTCCAGTTTTACTCAGTATTGCATTGCTCGTGAGCCAGGGCTGTAGGCCGAAGAACATAACCGAACGACTATCTGTTTTGCGTCCAGCCAACGCGGAAAGTAGTATACAGAGGCCGACATTTGATGTGTGAATTGATTTTTTCTGACGAGAACCCACTATTATGAACCTTTTGAAGCTGATTGGCAGAGCCTTCCGCGCCATTGGCCGCCTGCTTGGCCGCTTGTGGCGCTGGACATACTACGGGCTGTTGAACGGGCGACGACGTCTGGCCCGGCGTAAATGGGCCGATTACGTCGTCTTTGAACTCGACGGCGAACTGGTGGAACGCACGCCGTCCCAGCCCTGGTACGTCTCCCTGCTGCCTTTTGCGACACCGCCGATGACGCTGGAAGCACTCTCCTCCGCCCTGCGCGCCATTGCCGCGGACCCGAATGTCTACGGCGTTCTCTTTCTGGTGCGGGGCGCGCAGATCAGCCTGGCCCAGGGCCAAAGTCTGGCCGCGCTCTTTCAGCGTTTCCGGGAATGGGACGCGGCGGAAAATGGCCCCCAGCGCGCCATCGAAAAAGATGTGGTGGTCCATCTGGAAAGCACGGGCAACGCTTCTTATCTGATGGCCGCGGCCGCGGACCGCATTCTGATGCCGCCCCAGGCCGAGTGGAGTGTGCTGGGGCTGCACACAGAGCCGACCTTTCTGGCCGATACGCTGGGCAAATTGGGCGTGGAAGCGGATGTGATCCGCGTCGCGCCGTGGAAAACAGCCTTTGACCGCCTCAGCCGTTCCGAGATGAGCGAGGCCGAACGGGAACAGATCAACCGGCTCTTTGACGGCTGGTTCGATTCACTGGTGACGGCCATCAGCGAAGGGCGGGTGTTGGGCGAAAATCAGGTCCGCTCCCTCATCGACCAAGCACCCCTGACCGCGAGCGAGGCATTGGACAAGACACTTATCGACGGGACCGCCTACGAAGACGAGCTGCCCGCGCTCCTGGGCATCGGCGACCGGGAGGCCCGATTGCTCCCCTACGACAAAGCCAGACGCTATCTGAAACGCAAACACCGGGCCAGCCACCAGCAGCGGGTCGGTGTCATCAGCCTTTCCGGCACGGTAATGACAGGCAAAAGCCGCCAGTTTCCTGCCAGCCTGCCCATTCTGGGCGATAGCACAATCGGCAGCAGCACCGTACAGCAATTGGTGCGCAGCGCGGCCACAGATGACAGCCTGGCCGCGGTCGTCCTGCACATTGACTCCGGCGGTGGCTCTGCCCTGGCCAGCGATCTGATGTGGCGGGAACTCTCTCTGCTGGCGCGCAAGAAGCCGGTGGTGGCTTATCTGGGCGATATCGCGGCCAGCGGCGGCTATTATATCGCCCTGCCCGCCCACAAAATTGTCTGCCAGCCCGCCACCCTCACCGGCAGCATCGGCGTCATTACAGCCAAGCTGATCACCAGCGAAGCCTATCACAAAGTGGCCGCCAACCGGGTCTCCTTGCGCCGAGGCAAGAACGCGGACCTCTATGCAGACAGCCGCCCCTGGCTGGGCGAACAGCGGGACAAAATCGAAGATTCTATCGCCGTCACCTACCGGACCTTCAAGGATCGAGTGGCTGCCGGTCGTAATCTGTCGGATGAGCAGTTGGAAGAATTGGCCGGTGGCCGGGTGTGGACGGGCAGCCAGGCAGTCAAAAATGGCCTTGTGGATGCGCTGGGTGACTTCGCTGTTGCGGTCGAACAGGCGTGCCGTCTGGCTAATCTGCCCACAGATGGCTCTGTTTCCCCGGTGGCGGTGGAAGCCGAAAAACCGCTAATGCCGCTTTCTGCCGCCGAGTGGAAGATAACAGGCCAGTCGCTCACACTCTCCGAACTGACAAACTTCGCCTTTGCCGTGCTGGGGCGGGATTGGTCGGCCCTGCTGGGCCAGGATCGAGTCTGGCTGCTGGCCGACGGTCTGCCCCGAATCAAATGATTTAGGACGCAGATTAAACAGAATGAAAGAGCGATCTGCGCTGATTTTGACAGGAGCCACACACAAAATCAGCGCAGATCAATTCCAATCACAAAAATCTGCGTCCCTCTTTTCAGAAGCGGTACCGTCAAACAGACTGGAGAATAAAATGCTGGATGTCAAGGCAATTCGCAAGCAATTTCCTGCCCTGCAGGAGGAATACAACGGCAGGCCCGCCATCTTTTTTGACAACCCCGGCGGCACGCAGGTCCACCGCAATGTAATTCGGGCGATGGTGGACTATCTGACCCGGCGCAACGCCAATACCCACGGCGGCTTCGAGACCAGCCTGCGCACGGATGCCGTCATCGCCAGCGCGCACCAGGCTGTGGCCGATCTACTGGGCTGCGACGCGGACGAAGTCATCTTTGGCAACAATATGACCAGCCTCACCTTCCATCTCAGCCGCTCGCTGGCGCGGGAGTTTCGCCCCGGCGACGAAATTGTCCTCACTCGGCTGGACCACGACGCCAATGTGATGCCCTGGGCGCTGGCTGCAGAAGAGCGGGGCGCGACTGTCCAGTGGGTGGACATCGATATGGAGACAGGCACGCTGGATATGGACGATTTCCGGCGTAAAATTACGCCCCGCACAAAGCTGGTGGCGGTGGGCTATGCCAGCAACGCGCTGGGCACAATCAACGACGTGGCGACGGTTGTCGGCTGGGCGCGGGAAGTCGGGGCCTACAGCTTTATCGATGCGGTGCAATATGCACCCCACGGCCTGATCGATGTGCGGGCGCTGGATTGTGACTTTTTGGCCTGCTCCGCCTACAAATTTTTTGGTCCCCACGCCGGTCACCTCTACGGCAAACGGGAGCATCTGAGCCGCCTGCAAGCCTATCGGGTGCGCCCGGCGGGGGAGGAACTGCCCGGCAAATGGGAGACAGGCACACAAAATCACGAGGGGATGGCGGGCGTCACCGCGGCCATCGACTATTTGGCCGAGTTGGGCGTGGAGTACGGGATGGCGCGCAGCGGCGATAGTAGACGGGAACGGCTGGTTGCGGCTTGGCCTGTGATACAGGCGTATGAGGAGCAGTTGCTGGCTCGGCTCATCGGTGGACTACAGGGGATTCCCGGCGTGCGTATCTACGGGCTGACCGATCGGGACGATTGGAAGCGGCGGGTGGCAACGGTGGCTGTGCGCAAGACGGGCACAACGCCGGAGCAGTTGGCAACGGGATTGGCTGCCGAAAATATCTTTGCCTGGCACGGCAATTTTTATGCGCTATCTGTCAGCGAGCGTATGGGGGTGGAGCAGAGCGGCGGCTTCCTGCGGCTGGGGCTGGCCCACTACAACACAGAGGATGAGATTGACCGCTGTTTGGCGGTGCTGGATAGAGTGTAAGGAAGATTGTCCCGTCCTGATATATATTGACAGAATCGTCAGCGCCAGTTTTTGATTGACCAGATTGTCCTCTACCAGCAGAATGCGCAGGGGCATCTGCTCCGATAGCATTGCTTCTTCCCGTTTGCCGGGTCGGACCGGTCGCTCGGTTTTGCGGACATCTGGCGAAAGCGCGCGCAGGAAGCGATGCCAATAGAATCCAGCGCGCGGTCTGGGCAATGTGGCTTTCCACCACCGATTGGGCGATTTCCGGGTCGAATTCCTGATCGACCAGCACTATATCCACGGCTGGCGTTGGGTTGGATAGCCTGATTGCCGTCTCTACTTCGGCAGCGGAAACGGGCTGGCCGCCTACTTCGGTACTCCAGCGGGTGAGGGTTGTCTGGAGAAGAGGGCTTTTTGGTAACTGCTCAGCCATTTCTCGCTGATTAACCACGGAACAGACAGAACAGACTGAAAAAAGCGAAGAACTTCCGTCTATTCCGTCTTTTCAGTGGTTCGATTCTGACGTGGGCTGAGCAGTTACCGATTTACACGCTATTGACTTTCCGGTTGGGCAATGATACCGTGAAACCAGATTCAGGCAAATACCTGCTGGCTGATTTGATCCTTCGGTCTATTCGTTCAAGTTGCAGATGCATCCTGCCGGCTACAACAAATCTCTAACACTTCGCCTGTATGAATCTAATACAAATAGTGCATACTGAATCAGTGTTCTTCGCCGACTGGTTGCTCTATCAGAATAATCAGCCTGGACGCCGATTTCCAGGATTCTTATTGGCTTCGATCCACCAAATGCCCTTTGGGTCATTTGCCTTTACAACTCACAAATAGCAAGCGTAGGTGGCAGCCAACGAACCGTGTCACCACCCTTCTACTATACAAAATAGAGGAGTTAGAGCCACCACTTATGATGCGTTTTGACCGATTTACCCAGAAAGCCCAGGAGGCCGCCATGCGCTCTCTGGAAATTCTCCAGCACTACAAACATTCCCAAGTGGACACCGAACATATCTTTTTGGCGCTCGTCCAGCAGAAGGGCGGCACTGTGCCCCAACTGTTGGAGAAACTGGGCGCGACCGTTGAAGTGGTGGCCCGCAAACTGGAAGCCATTTTAGACGCCGCGCCCAAATCCAGCAACACCCCTTATGGCGGTGGAATGGCAACGGCCCAGGTTTTTATCACCCCTCGGCTCAAGCGGGTGATGGATGTTGCCAACGAAGAGGCCAACAAACTTCAGGACGAATACATCAGCACCGAACACATCTTCCTGGCGATTGCCAGCGAACGCAACACCCCATCCGCCAACATTCTGCGCGATGCGGGCGTGAATAAAGACCGGCTCTACGCCGCGGTGGAAGAACTGCGCGGCGGCCAGAAAGTGACCGAACCCAATGCCGAAAGCAAATATCAGGTGTTGGAAAAATATGGCCGGGACCTGACCGCCGTGGCATTGGAAGGCAAGCTCGACCCGGTGATTGGCCGGGAAGAAGAGATTCTCCGGGTGATGCAGGTGCTCTGTAGGCGCACAAAGAACAATCCCGTTCTGATCGGCGAGGCAGGCGTGGGCAAGACGGCGATTATTGAAGGGCTGGCCCAGCGCATCGCTGCCGACGACGTGCCGGAAATTCTCTCTGGCAAGCGGGTGATTTCCCTCGACCTGGCCGCGATGCTGGCCGGGACACGCTTCCGGGGTGAATTTGAGGAGCGGCTGAAAGCCTGTCTGGACGAAATCCGCCGCAGCGACGGGGAGATTCTGCTCTTTATCGACGAACTGCATACCGTCGTGGGCGCGGGCAATGCGGCCGGCGCGCTGGACGCCAGCAATATGCTCAAGCCAGCTTTGGCCCGTGGCGAACTCCACTGCATCGGCGCGACGACACTGGACGAATATCGCAAGAGCATCGAGAAGGACGCCGCGTTGGAACGGCGCTTCGCCCCGATCTATGTGGACGAGCCAAACATCGCCGACAGCATCGAAATCCTGCGCGGTCTGCGCACCCGCTACGAAGATCACCACGGCATCACCTACACCGACGAGGCGCTGGAACAGGCCGTGCGGCTGGGCGAACGTTATGTCACCGCGCGTAAACTGCCCGACAAAGCGATTGATCTCATCGACGAGGCCGCGGCCAAACTGCGGGTTGCCATGTATTCTATGCCCAGCCATCTGAAAGAGCAGAAGGCGCGCATCAATTCTCTGGCCGCCGAAGAAGAGACGGCCTGGGCGGACCGGGACTACGAAAAGGCTGCCCAGGTCAAGACCGAACTGGTGCGGATCAAAGAAGAATTCAAAACCGGCTTGAAGGCGTGGAAGGCCGAATCCAATTTGGACGATGTGGTGGATGCTTCGGACGTGGCCCAGGTAGTGCAGAATTGGACGGGCATCCCGGCCATGAATCTGCTGGAGGAAGAGACAGAGAAACTCCTGCGTATGGAAGAACATCTGCACAAAAGGGTCGTCGGCCAGGACAAGGCTATCGAAGTGATCAGCGACGCCATTCGCCGGGCGCGCAGCGGGTTGAAAGACCCCAAGCGGCCCATCGGCACATTCCTTTTTTTGGGGCCGACCGGCGTGGGCAAGACCGAACTGGCGAAGACACTGGCCGCCTTCCTCTTCGACGACGAGGACGCGCTGCTGCGGGTGGACATGAGCGAATACCGGGAAGGCCATTCGGTCAGCCGACTCTTTGGTGCGCCTCCCGGCTATGTGGGCTACGATCAGGGCGGTCAACTGACCGAAGCTGTGCGCCGCCGCCCCTATCGGGTGATTCTCTTTGACGAAATTGAGAAGGCCCATCCAGAAGTATGGAACACTCTTTTGCAGGTGATGGACAACGGACGTATGACCGACGGC
>Ga0209284_10004343_pt1 | contig 16085 bp, 15 predicted proteins | sample FRY03_FD_187211 | JGI IMG/M metagenome (GOLD analysis project Ga0209284, IMG submission 187211) | Freshwater microbial communities from Lake Fryxell liftoff mats and glacier meltwater in Antarctica - FRY-03 (SPAdes) (version 2) | ecosystem: Environmental > Aquatic > Freshwater > Ice > Glacier... | reverse complement strand
TCTATTCATATATATGTATATATATATATATATATATATATACTGGTCCCCTCCCTCCTCTAGAGTGGTTTTCATTTTCGCCTCTGGTTACTGCTGTGTTGGTTACACCTGAGGGTGCTGAGTCGCAAGGCAGTGGACGTCTGGGAGTGAGAGGTGTGTTGATTTTTTCCCACCTCAGGCCGTTAAGGACAAACTTCACTCACCCTTGCCGGCTCAGCAGCGCACTAAGAAACTGAGATAGTCGAATACTCTTAGGTATCGGAATCCGTTCATGCCAAAACTTGGTTCAATGAAAAGACGGCTGACATGGACGGTCTACACTACTCCCCTGATGACTCTTACTACAGACTTGAGCCTGTCCGTACGTTTTTCTATGTTTGAGCATGTGGACTGGTGCCTAGAACCTGTTCTTAGAGCCCGTGGAATGGGTGAGGGCGGACACGGGTGGAGCTGACCGATGGATGTTATAGCGGACAAGATTCTCAGGGGTTACCATGGTGAACACAGCAACCCCCGTGTCCTTGGGATTCCCACTTTCAGTTTTCGAAAAAAAACTCTACTCTCCATTACATGATGAATAATACCTATCAGAACATTCTCTCTCACAATGCACAGCTAGCCAGGTGGTGGCACAGGGAATCAGGGGTAGGGAGTACAATTGTTAGTAGGAGAGTGAGGTTGGTAGGGCTGAGTCGTTACTAAGATTTCATGATACTCACAGCAGCAGCGGGTCGTGAACGGCGGGTGAGATTTGTTGCAGATTTATTATGAAAGGGACACACTTTTTTCACACACATTCACACACAGCAAATACCCCACGCTGCAGACGTACAAAGACAGATACACGCACAAAGCACTTGGACAAAGAGGACTCTGATCCAGGACCCTTGCTACTTTCGCTGTGCCCGGCGTCTTAATTCATTTATTCGAACAAAAGAGGTTTGAAAATTCTCGGCGGCACTCACGGAAAAGATTGTGTTTTATTCATGTCACGGTTCAAAGTGATCTTGGAATTACGCCACAAGATTGTAATCGAGTCATGGAACACACATGCTTTCTCCTCCTCATAAGAAGCACTTCTGTGTCAATCTGCTACCTCTGGTCAGCAAGTGGTGCATGTTAAGTGTTAAACTTTGGGCGAAGAGCTGGTTGTGAATGATATGTACATATACATATGTATCTATATATATACATACATACACTGACACGTATATATACTGGCAGTTACATACATATAGTATCTATATATATACATTAAAATAGATGTGATATACATACTAGTATATATATACATATATATATGTATGTGTATATATATATATATATATGTTTATATAAATTTACATATAAATATATGTGGATAAATATACAGTACATATATTTACATACACTTGTATGCATATACATGCATACATATATATATGTATGTGTATATAAATGCATATTTCATAAAACAGATCAGAATATTTCCACGTGTGATTGTCATACGGCCTCAGTATATCAAAGTCGTTCGAAAACTGAGACTGAATTAAAAATATTGGTGAAGTAGTATTTTGTACTACCTCAACGTCATATAAATCGTTTCCCCCCCTTGCCTTCTTGTTCAAGTTGAGGCTCTTTCTTTTGGTTTGTCTCTCTTTGTCCCTTTCTGTTTCTTGCATTGTGACTTTCTGGCTTCTAGGGCTACTGAGGAGGGAATTCTTTCATGAACCATGTCGGTGACGCACTCACACAAACACACTTCCCCCATCACAACACAGATCCACAATAATTTCTAATGAAGCCCAATTAAACCCTCCAAACGTGTCTTACGCATCAAGGATGCGGATGTCTATTCAAGAGCAAGACCCGCCAATCATGTCGGAAGCATCGAGAATGCGGATGTCTCTTCAGAAGGTAAGGAAGGTCGATACTTGTCCAACCGTTCACCATCCAGGACCATCTCCTGGAAAATTGAATACACAGCGAAAATAGAAATTTATTGCTCTATGCAATCAACGTGGTAAAAATTTGTTGTTCAGTACAGTCAGAAATTGTTGCAGAGTAGCAGGCATCTGATATATCAATATGTATTGATAATATTTCAGTAAACAAAAGTCATGGATGGACATGGTAGGAAAAACCCTGACAAACTACATTTCACTTACCTCACACATCCAGAGTCGGAAAGAGGCAAGATCCGATTTCCAAAGCACTTCATGTTTCGTCGCCAGACTATTGAAAAGAGACGAGAATTCGTTTAGTTGCAGGCAAACTGCCTGGAGTCGCAGTGTGTCGAAAAGAAAAGAATTTTGAAAACACATAGTACTGCAGAATGTTTCATGCATGTTAAATCATGCTTGAGAAAAATTTACCATGCTGCATAGAGAATCACGAACAATCCGCAATCAATTCCATTTTGCTGTTTTGGGTACTCCTGCTCAATGGCACTGAGACCGATTGGATCCGTCGTACATTAGAGACACGGTCATGTCAGAATCAAATTAAGCGTGGGAAATGTCCTCACACTACACGTCTCAACACAACATTGGCACCAAAAAATACCTCCTATCATACCACTTGCTTGGTAGGTCAGTACCATGAATCATCTTGTGCATACTTTCCACATACTTCAGGAGTAGCTTCACTTTGGCCTGGTGCTGATTGATTGTAAAAGTCCCAACCAAGGAGTCAAAAATTTGAATATTTCCTGTCCTGAAATCAATGCAGCCCAACAGCCAGTGGTCATTATTCTCCTGCACATAAAGCAAGAGAGAAAAATTCAGGACATTATTTATGTGTGATCAGTACAATGCAAAAAGCCTAACAAACTCAAAGCAAAGGGTAATCGAGAGATCAATTCATACAGAGCAATAAGATTTTGACAATACGCAATTTGATCGTGGAAGCTCTGCAATTGTGAAACATTCGTTCGTATGAAAATTGAGTAATATGTGAGAATTGAAATATATGTGACCGCTGATTTCATTGGATAGGACTTCGAAAAGTTCATGTCACCTTTCTAGGTCCCAATCCGAAATCAGCGTTCACCTATATTCAAATTTTGCTACATTACTCAACTTTCGTAGAAATGATTGTTTCACAATTACAGAACTTCCACGATTCAATTCTGTAACTACTTTAAAAATGTGCAATTTAATGGAATCTGAAATCTAAATTGTGAAGGTACAAACGTTGATGGGAATGAACATCTTCTCTGAGTCAAATATGTCTTGGGTGCAGACTCGATAACACTTGTCAATCCATTTTACATCCAGTTTTGGTACTCGATCCAACGTTGTTTCAAACCAATGGGTGTTGACAAAGATGTTGTGGTAGAATCCGCTGGGACAGGTCGGATGACTCGAACCCTGCATGATCATTTGAACAATTCATTTGCTTCAATTCGTACTTTACGACTCGTACGTGTACAAACGTTGAAATGGGAAGGTGACAAAACTTGTTGGACATTTTGTTGCATGAGAGAATCATACAAAATGGTGGGTCATGATGGGGGTCATGTTAGTGCATCGGGGAATCAGAGAAAACAAAGCAGTGCAAACCTTGAACTCCCATGAGCCATGTGATAGAATTGACCACCAACCCATCCACCAATCCACAACGTCACCATGCAGATAGCCTTTTGGCTGGGATACGCCGAAGACTTGGCCACTTTTACATGCTTTGTCAAATGATACCAGGACACATCGAGAATCAATCGTTTCTCCCGTTATTGGATGGTAAGCTACTACCGGTGGGCTTGAGGTAGATTTAAGCTCCAGTTGGGCATAGATGTCGCATTCACTGTTTTCAGTTGTATTTGTGACCTTCCGCCACACAAATAAGAGGATCAAAACAAGGCACAGCAATAAAGAGTCACAGTAATAAACCATATTTCAGACCAGTTTTCAAATCCAAGATATATATCACATCACCTCAGTCCTATTTTTCAAAACATAAAACATTCCAAATCACCTGACGTCGTTCCGAATGTTCTGCCAATCTTCAATTAGTTCCTGAGGAGATTTTGGCACGAGCCGCATGCCGCGAAAGTGATTCGAGTTTTCAAGGATGAATCTCTCTTGTCCGTCAAATTTTTGTCGTAGTTTATCACCTGCACACTCGTGGGGAGGGTGGTGCGGGTACATCAATACCCGTAACAAGAGTTGTCCATGATGTTTGAAAGCAACTGCACTTTCATCTATACACATTATGTCTCCTTTACCGAATAGGAAAAGTAGCACCTATTTTTGAAAACCCGAGATGATTTTTTTATGTATGTGTCTTAGCAACTTTCCACGAGGATTGAATGGGATCGATAAACAGAGTGATTGGAACAACTAAAAAGAAAAACAAATAAACATGTGGCAAGTGTGTGGTGTGTGGTGCAACACCCCCCCTTATCAAGGGTGGACCACGATGTTTGTAAGCAACTGCACTGTCATTCAGTGTACATTATGTGTCTTTTACCGAATATCAAAAATTGTACATACTTTTGAAACCCTATCTGTCTTTTTCGTGCATGTGTCGTTGCGACTTACCACGAGGTTTCAAATGGATCGAGAAAGAGAGTGAATTTTAAAAATACAAAGAGAAACAAATAAACATGTGGTACTCAACGAAATGGTCACGTACCCGGAAAAGCTACACAAGGCAAGAATAACAACAATAAATTAATTGAAATGGATGTGGACAATAATAAGCATCTCTGAATTACCCCTTTCTTTGACCGTTGCTATCCGTGCTTCCTGTAAATGAACACTTCTTGCGATTTCCAAGTCGTATTCTTCCGATTCCTTTTCAATTTGCGTATTTCGACTTTCTTCCGTTTCTGCACCGCTGCTGCTCATTGCCTGTGCATGTGAAATATTGTAATGTTCTGAAGCTGCATACACTTGACCATTCACGCACACAACACACAGCACCCTTCAGAACTACGCCAAACCACGAACACCAAACCGATAAGGCATAGACATACACACCCGTAAAACCAAACGGTATTGTATTACATTAAGACACACAACAGTTCACAACATGTGTTCATCAGCTCCCTTGTGTATGGGACATGTTTGTCACCGCCAGTGTGTTTGAGTGCGGGTTGGCTTCGTTCCTGGAGAGTGCGTTGAATGAATTGGCGAGTGGGACCAGTTTTGAGTGGAAGCTTGTGGATGAGGATGTTGAATATGCAGCTCCCCTTGTGCCAAAGATACAACCATCATCATCATCACTGTCCATTGCACTCGTTTCTTTGTGTAGCGTCTTCGCGTCTTCTCCCTTTTGCAAACAAAACAGGTTTAGATCAGTCTACATTATTTTCTTGGTTCTGTCTAGTTTTAAGTTAACTTTGGACTAAATCTTATTTTTTGCAGGACCAGGAACGCACAACGCGCGAGGATCGACATCAAGGGGTTGTCATGAAGGCTCGCGGCTGCTGATCCGCCCATAACCAATATACACGAGGTCAATTGATCCCTTCAACCCTAAGCCAATCATCGTGTGTTTTATTGCGAATTCTTCAGGTTGATTCGCCTCGCAATGCGGTCCACGTGATGCTGCCAAAGCTTTGTCGCTCCCCTCGCTGTCTGCGAAAGTGCGCCGCAGGCACCTTTCGCGTTCGTCATTCGCACCTTTTTTCTTCGCATATTGTAGTTGGGTGCAGACGGCGGTGGTGGCCAATGTTGTGGAGAGGCTCCAAATCATTATTGGCTGTCCTGATTGTCGGTGCTTTGAGCTGCTGGCAGAGAGTGCACAGAAGCACCTGCTGGAGTGTTGAATTTGATATTAAAAGTAGCTCTAATGTGCTCAGTTTTGCTCTCAGATCAGCCGCAGCCAGACCCTATTGTTCCCCGCATTTCAGATTCCCTTTGCTCCTGTACACGTGGAAGCTTCGTGGCCCATTGAAACTGGCGTTTCATCTGTCACTGATGCTTATATGTATATTTAACCAACACACAACCTCGCAGCAGGGCACCAAGGAGGGAAGGAATCAGGACAGAAGGCCATGTCAAGAATGAAAGGGGTCATTTAAATTGGTCATCCCATTTCAACAACACGCTTCGGCCTGGACTGTAGTCACTACGGGGTTGAAAAGTGCGTTTGAGGGTAAGATTGAGCTGATTGGTTTGGGAAGGCAGAATCAATATGGGGATACAGTAGATGTCTGCCAAGGAATTTCAGCGTACTTTTTCAGTTTGTTGACAAGTTGGGTGTGGGGATGGGCTTTCGCCCTTTCTGCGGCCAATGTCAAATCATGCCAGGATTTGGTTCAAGCTTGATGTTCTGAAGAACATCCATCGAAAAATCTCGTACCATCAAAAAATCTCGCATAGTTTCATCTATGTTTCCTCTTTTTTTAAACTACGCACTAGGCAGGAGAACCTGGTAGTTCAATTGGACGCTGCGTTTTGCAAAATGGAATCACAAAAATTTAATGCACAAGATCAATCCAAGATTCTTGAACTCTTAAGCAATGGGCATACTCCGCGACAAGCTGCAGAACAAATGGTAAGATATTCTTAAAGTCTTTCACTGTGTGAGACTAGTACCAGTATCAGCTCATCTTTTAATCTAGCACATTTTTGTGTGCAACATTTTGTTTTAGTCGTTGTTTGACCTACTCTTATACAGGGGATGTCATCACTAGACTTCCAACAAAGGATCAAGCGTAGTACGGCTCATTGGAACCAGGGGGTGTTGAAAGATATTTGCTCACATGTGACTGTTGAACAAGTCGAAACTGCGCGAAACGGGCCAGAAGGCAGCATTTGCACGGACCGAGAAGTTGCTGAGAAGCTGGTAACCGATTCTTTATATAAATTTGTGTGATCTGTGTATTTGAATTTACAGTATATTTCATCTCATGAATGACTGACTTGAATGTCTGGTTGGTATAGGGTGTTTGCAAAAGTACACTACAGAAGATTTTCAACTACTTAAATATTGATCGGAAAGTACCCTCTGGCCGCACGTGGCGAAAAGTGTCCGTGCAAACAATTCATCATATGCAAGCAGCTGGCAAAGGAATTGAAATAAAGTGTCCTGAACTGCAAGATTGTTTGAGCAAAAAAATGCAAGGGAACCATTCCGGAAAAATCGAATTGGACAGTGCTGAATCGCAAAGTTTCTCAGCACTGGAGCTTTCATCAAGTTCATTTATTTCTGTCACTGTCTCTGACAGCATTGTAAAGGACACAATTTGTTACTACAAACCAGTATGTCCAAGAGGTATTCAACAGAAGGCTGGATTGAAGGACATTGAAGCTGAAGTTATCTCATCAGATGAATACAGTCGGGCTGACATTGTGTTATATCTAAACAATCCCGAGGATGACATGGAACCTAATGATTTATTCGCACAGTACATGCCCTCGATGTCAATGGGTCTGAATTTAATTTCGATGGAAATTTCGGAACTGGCACAACGTGTTTCAGCCCCATTCGTCGGGAATCATCTTACTATGGCCTTTATGACATGGTCCAAAGAACGCACTTCAAAAAATGGTTCTCAATTCTTGATATGCAAAGTTTTTGACAGTAGATCTTCAATGTGCTTATTTCTCTGGGATACTGCCTTTACTCAATTTCGGTCCACGCAGTTGCCTTGTGTAATTGCTATACAAAGTCAGTTCCTTCGATTAGTCCCGACTAGTCCTTTCAAAAGATATCATGTGAAGGCCTATTCACTTTCAAATTCAGCCCACATACGTCTTGTTCCTGAAACTGAAGGCAAAACACTTCCATCTAATTTTTTCTTGAGTCACCTTCAACGAATCAAAGGATCCTTGGCACAATTATCTTCCAATCGTTCTACCACTATGAATCCCATGGATCACACACAACCTGTTCCAAGTCGTTCTAGCGCAACAATCCTGCATTTACCAGTGTTATCTGCGTCTGCTCCTTCGGCAGGAGAGTCAGAGCTGGATGGTAGCTGTGAAAATTCATATGATGGTGGTGATGAAAGTGACCACAGCAACTATTCTGAGGACTTGTCGAACCCATCTGTAAAAACTTATCAAGAGTCGGACGCGTACTCTGACGAGGTTGCTTTATTGCGGCTGCAAAAAGATGTCTTCGGCAAGCCGAGGCCGCATGTACTGTCAGGTCATGACTGGCCAGGTCATGGTGCTTGTGTTAAAAGCGTTTGGCTCATGTTTGCAAATATGGCTGCAACATTCAGCCCTGATGGAAAAGACATGGAATGCCAACGTACTGATCGTCGAACTCCAATCATGGTCACATTTTTTGACGTTGGGAATCAGAATGGAATCTCTGTGTGTGATTTTTGCCACGAAGCTTCACTACTCGCACAGGCAAACATGCAAGGAACTGCAGGTATAAACCAAGTACAGAAGCCATCAGATTGTGTTCATATACGGACAATTCGTTTATATTTTCAACGTGCTTACCGTAACGTCCCCGGCATGGAATGTTTGCCAACAGATGCTACGCAGGAGTATACAAGTGGTCTCGATTGTTTGATAGCCAGGAATACTCAGAAATTTAGGAAGGGCAACTCTGATGAATACGTGTGGAAACCGGATGCAGTGACCTCCGATGCAACAATTTTCCAATTTGGTCTTGAAAGACACCTCTCATCTCGTGATAGATATTGTCTTCTACAGTATGGATTTCCAGGGACAGACGTTTTCGGTCTGGTGTTGACAGGACGTCATCCAGGGAATATTAGCTATTGTCATTGCATCACCTGCGACAGCTCTGGTTGCCATCATGCTCAACACGTTCGAAGTGTTGGCGGATTCAAACGATCTAATACTCGTCCCCAAAGCCATGAGTTTCAAAAGATCTTGAAACGACACGTTGCGAAGGATGGTAAAGGCTTGATTTTGTATGGTCATTCACGGGCAACAATTCCAAATCAAAATCCATGCGTGCACGAGTTTGAACTAGAAAGCATGTTGGACAAGAAGAAACTGAAAACAAAATTGACAGCTGTTTCACAATCGACAGACGTATCAGATTGCTTGTTCAGCACTGATGTCTCTGATGAAGAAAGTTGCAGTTCTTGTTTTGAAGCTGATTATTCTTCCAGTTCTTCAATTGACAGTGCAATCGCAAAACATGATTGCGGATTGGCACGTAGTCCTGTAGCAGACCAGAAAGTGCCAACTGCGGACCAGAGCATGAAAGGTGCAAAGGGGAAGAGGGGGCGAAATGATGGTAATGACGAGCATGGTGGGTGTTTTGGGCGGCGGGGGGGGCTGGCTCGGACGAGTGCTAATCTCAAGTTCCAGGCATCCTACCATCATACCTCTGCAGATAAGGAGGTAGATTGGGTTATGTATGACAGGGACGCACACGAATTGCTTTATGAAGAAAGGCATAATTCTCAAGAATGCACAGGGCAAACCAGCCACACCAGCCCAGATGATCTCAATCCAGGTCAAACGTTCGATGAAATTCGTGGTCACGCAAATGCAAAGATTCAGGATGCACAAGGCGATTACGATCCTGAGTTTTTGCGCAGTACTTCTCGTTGGTACTACTTGCAAGATGGTCAAACAATTCGTACTTTGGGATCTGCCGTTCCTGCCGTTCCTGCCGCCGCTGCTCTGCAAACCCCGACCAGCAAGTCTGAAGCTAGCGCTCACGCTCTTGAATGTTTGAGCAATTTAAAGATTGCTGTGGATCAGATTCCATCAGATCAAAGAACATCTGAATCATACAAAGCACTATCATTAGCAATGGAAGGAATGAATTTAAATCTCCATAACATCCCTGAACCGAGCACACCATCAAAACGTTACATGGTGTTTCACGTGGGGTGTGTATATGAAATGCCTGTGCACGGACCCATTGAGAATTATGATGGCGCTGAAGACAATCTTATTCATGCTGCGGGACATATGTTTTTTACGTATGAATTCATCAGGGTTTTCATTACTCAACTTTTAGTCAGCAGCACCACTTTCCATGCATATATTCGTACTGCGTTGCAGCATTATGTGCAGAGTATGAAAGGTGTTGCAAACTCACCTGCTTTGCACCAAGATTTATTGTTGTACAACAAGCTTCGGGGGGATCTTGCTAAGATTGAAAGAAGACAGGGCGATCCAAGGGTTCTGGTCAATTTTCGCGACAGCGTGTTGGATGCAATAACTTTGCAGGTCAGTAAGATGGAATCATATACACACCAAAATCTCCTATTGTGCACTTCTTGTATTATTTGGGTTCTGACTTCTTTGCTTGGACAGAAAATCGATTATGCCAAGGGCTTTCAATGTGCATGTGGCAAGGTTCGAGGTGAACACGCAGGACCGACACGCATAATCTATGACAACGCATGTATGATATTCGATTTTGCAACGTGCTTGACCAGCACCATCACAATGTACTGACATGTCCGTATCTGATTTTGTATACTCTCAGTTGTTTGTGGCATCCCGACTTTCTCTTGTATTCGGTTTATGCTTTTTCCAACATAAATGTTTCAATGTGCCTTCAATTTGACAGTTTACAATTTGACAGGTAATCTTCTGATGTACTGTTTGACGCGAGAGCCTGGAATGATAGAAAGATACTCATTCTTTGTCGACACGTTTCATCACAAGGGACATACAAACTGTTCTCCATTTTTGGCGCACAAGAGTGATCCTTTAACACATTTCCGCAACAGTTCCACGAATGAAGTGAAAAATAGACTGCACAAGTATATGAAGAGAGTGGCAGCGTTTTTGAATCAGCCAAGGTTTTTAGTTTTGTTTCGGCATATTGCGTATTTGATCAACCAAGTTCAGCTTGCGATGAACCAGATCATTGACCTGGGTGGACGTGCTAGTGGGACAGCGAAGCTAGTTGTTGACAAGTCTAATGTGCAAACACTGGTGTGCGATGGTGTAATGGTAAATTTAAGTGCCAAACACGTGAGGACTGGCAACAGACCACACAGTGTGACTCCAAGAGACTCGCTACGCAGGGTGAAAAATCTGATTTCCTGCAACGAGAGACTCATCATTTCAGATGCGAAAGCACGCAATGGCCTACGTGAACTTTTGAAAACACCCACCATCAAAAAAAATGAGGTACTTGTCAAGGCTTTCAAAGAATGGTTAGAGGACGAGGGATCTTTTCTTTCGGAATTTGTTGTTGTTGGAGAGGTAATGTGCGGTATTCTAAATTGAAATCTCTACAATTTTTCATTCTGTTTGCCCAAATTTACTTGTATTCACAGAGCTGCTTGTATGCAGAAGATGGACAATCTTGTGGAATTGTTCTGTTTTATAATTTCTAATTTTGTTGTGATCACAGGATGACGGGAGTCTCTCTCTTGCCCTGCCACAAGGAATTCTTCCTACGAACCAGAAAGAATATTTCAAGGTTTTGAGGCACTGGTCGTCACGAACTCCAGAAGTTGCTGCCCTGCCTCCTTCAGCACACATCTTCATTACCACATTCCTTGAGGAGCATGAAAGTCTTTTGAACTCTACTGGCCTTGGTCGTCCATTGATCGAATCTGATTTCAGTTTCATTTCGCAACAATGTCCAGTACTTCAAAATCTGACGTCGGTGTCGAATTTCTGGTCTTGATTTGATTTGTTTATGCTTCATGGTACTTGCTCACTGGGTGCAAAATTATCACTGCAATATCATTTTTGGACACCATCTTGTACATTATGCTTTACACTAACCTTGCGATGTATCTTATTTTCGTTGGTACAGGCACAAGGTTGATGGATTAACTTATTTGAGTGACTCAACTATTGCACTGATGGAACGGATGTTGCAAGTATCAAAAAGAGTATGGGTTGCGATGGAGGATTGTGATGGAGAGGAAGCGCTTCAATCAGAGCCTTGTCCGAGTTGGCGTGATAATGAAGAACCAGACGAGTTCGAGGAATTCATATGGGTATGATTGGCTACTGGAGCTAAAAAAGTGCTGTGTGCTGTACTGTGACCTCTATTAGAACAATGTATTTTTTTTGGTGACTTGTGAAGGATAAGTCTGCGCCAACGTGCAGCACTGGATATTGTTGTTGGACCTGTGCCATGTTATATATTGCCACCCATCCTTGACTAGTCTCATTTTTTTTTTCCGCAGAGTGGTGAGTACTTTCCTAATCATCCGATTACCGACCATGTGCGGAGATATGGGTTTGATGAGCTGAAAAATGGACGTCTCAAAACATCCAAGATTCGAAACACTCAAGACGTCCTTTGTGTCAAAAACGCTCCGACGTACCGAAACTTTTCACCAGGGATCTTCACTGTTTACTGTGCACAGTGTTGTCTCATGCTTGGTTTTAGCCTTCTTGACCGACAGGAAAGTGTGCGGACTGCGTTCGAAATCTTCCACTGTAGGCGCTTGTGTGGGACTGTAAAAAAGGTCCCTTCATCGACAGATGGGTGAAAACTGAAGACATCAGATAAGGGACATTATGTCTGGGGGGGTTTGGATTGATTGATTTAGGGTTAGGATAAAAGATCTCACGAAGGACTCTTGGACTCTGTGTAGTGACAAACGACTTACAACATGGTGTAGCAACTACCCTAAAAAACAGACACAGACAACTTGGTTATATGTTTATTCATACTCTCACATGTATTTCAGTGTAAACATGTGGGTATGCATACAATCATCATATCATAAAATAACTTCTCACTCACTCACACCATAATTATATATTGATGTAGATCTGGCTCAAATATTCATGTATATATGCAGATCTACCTGATCACTCGTTTAAACTCACTTACCAAACACATTCTCGCACACACATTTATATAACATATACACATACTGACACGTAAATACTCCAATTTTCTCGGATACGTCCGTTGACACGTGTAGATGAATACATTGGGGTTCTGAGGGGTTTGGACACGCAAAATCCAGTCCAATTGTTTTTGATTGAGGATTTAAGTGTTTTCAATGAATGACCTGATTTCCCACTAATTTTAAGATTTGACGTGTGAATTTTTTTTTTTAATGCAGTATTGTCTGCATTGTTTGTCACTGAGTCACCTGTTGGGGGTACTATGCTATACAGGTCAAGTGAAGAGTGAGATTGGCGGAGTTAGTGGTTAGTGGTTATCAATCAGTCTTGGGCGGGACGAAAGGGTGGAAGAGGGGTTGGTCGCAAACCGATTTTGTAGAATTGTGGTCGATATCTAGTCCCAGATTGGCCGAGATGGCCATGGAGATATCGGTGATGTGTCAACTTATGAAAAATAATCTGAAACCTCATCAGTTCGATGAAACCTCCAGGTTCGAATCTTTATTCAGATATTCGCAGATACCAGTATCTGAAATCACTTCAGAGAGAGGAAACGGAAAGAGGCCTGCATTGAGTAGAAAGAGGTCTGTCGTTTTGAATATTTGGCAGTACCGCCCGACCCAATCAGTCATGTATGTTCCCTTACTGGTCAATAGATTTGCCGAATATTTTTTACTTATCGTTCAGTACAGATATTTAAAATCATGTTGCGGAGATTTTTATTCTCCAGGATCTGATCCTCCGCACAAGATCATGCGTTACTGGTTTTATTGCTCAATATGGTTAGGTTTCTCATTTCCACCTGACAGAATCTGTCAGGTGGAAATGATTTGTATTGGCGGTGTACCAGTTTCGAAAAGGCATTTCGGCGGGGCTGGCCCTTAAATATTTTACATGATGCATGGGGCGGGCGGAATCCAAGGATCTAGGTCGTAAATAACATTTGAAAGCAAATGTGTTCACCCACGAGAAAATTGCTGTCATAGTTGATCAGAGCTGAGCAATGATAACGTTAAAATCGGCTCATGGAATCACCCGTACCAGCCTGAGGCGCGTGTGCCATCCGGCCTGGGCCTTGGAGTGGGTACCAAAAACAAGGAAAAATCTCTTCTTTTTTTCATTTTTTCCTCATCGACCATCCCCTCGGGTGGACAGGTGGTGTGGAGTTAGTACTTTGGCTGTGTGTGAGGGGAGAATGGAGAAGGGGAGATACAAGCATCGGACATATTCGGTAAATTCAAAGAGACAAATGTGTATATCAACATACACATATTTGAAAATATATTATATTCTTATGTGGTCATCATATACGTGTCTATTCTCAGACAAGCATTATTATTTGCATTTATTTCAATTTGTGCGTGTGTATGGAATTATTTACATTTATACTCATACATACATGTATACATTTATATTTATAAACATATTTATGTTTGTATATGAACACTGGGAATGAGAAGCCGTTGTCTTCACCAATGATGTCGTTTTCCACAACTCTGTTGTGCAATTGGATGGTGATTCGTCACAATTAACAAGGACTTTATTCCGACTTGATAAATTTTTTGTCAAAACCGTTTTGTCCTTGCTCTTCTTTTGATTGCGCATCTGCGCAACTTAGGCATATGAACGCGAGTGTCGGTCTATGCACAATGGTATGTTGCAGGTGAATGTCTGAGTTCTTGTGACAATCAAATTTTTTAGACTCAGTGGTGTGTGTGTGTGCGTATGTGTGTGTGCGTGCTTGTGTGTCTGTGTCAGTGTTTGTGTTTGTGTGTGATTGTGTGTGTGCGTGTGTGTGTGTGTTTTATTTTGTGTGCGTGTGGGAGAGAGTGTGTGTGTGGTTGTGCGTGAGTGTGTTTGTGTATGTGTGTATGTGTGTTTGTGTGTGTTTGTGTGTGTGTGTGTGTGTGCGCGCACGCCCGTGTGCGTGTGTGTGTGTGAATGTGTGTGTGTGTGTGTGTGTTTGCATGTGTGTGTTTGCATGTGTATGTGTGTGCTTCTGTGTCTGTGTCTGTGTCTGTGTGAGCGTGTGAGTGCGTGTGTGGAAAACTGGGCCCTGTTTCAAATTGATGAATTTGCGTTGGAATTGACGGTGTTTGAACATTTACCAGCCATTGTATGTACATGGGGCATTGAACATGACCGTTTTTAGCCAATGCTCTCGCGATCTGCAGACCTTGCAGATATTTCCATGACAGGCTTGGTAAATACTCTGTTTCAATCACACGTTTAATTTTTTTTTTTCTCAACGTAGATTTCGCACATCGAGATTCGCACGTTGACTGTATATATCTGAAGAGCACAAGCATCACAGAAAAATGTGTCACAGAGCACAAGTTTGTCGTTGTTTGCAAGGTCATACACTGTAGGTGTATGATGCTGGTAAACTTGGTTGTACTTGTTCTTGCAATTTGGAATAATACAGTGCTTCGAAGTTTTCAACAATGCTCGTAGAAACAGCGCCGCTGCTGTGTGTACAATCAGGAACGCCCTCTGCGAAACAGACAAACCCTGCTACCAAAAAAACACACAACAAAACCAAACAGCACAGCAGTGCCGCACGGCCTGCAAACCTCGATGCGCCTGCAATTTTTGAGAACGCCATCGCGCAGGCAGTGAGGAAAAAATTGAAAAAAGTAGAACGTCCAGCCATTTAATACAGTCACACAGATGAGCATCAGGAAAACATAGATTTCAGCCCACCATGGGTTTATTAAGCCAGTGTAACTATGCGTTGCTTTGATGCTGGTGGTATTGGCCCGCCGCAGGCTTGTTTCGTATCTTCTTCGGCCTCAGCACTCCCCGGGCAACGGTGATCAGGTGTAGGCCAGGCGGGCATGTGCCAGATATTTCACAAAGATGTCCTGCACGCCAGGTCACACAGTGGTTGCCGGTGGCACACGGCGGATGTTTGAAACTGGAGCTGCCACTCCCCAAGCATAGGCGATCATGTTTTCGCCATCGAGCTCCACAACCATCTTGTGAATATTGCCAGGCGTCAATTCTTCACCCTGCAACGTGCCAGCCCCTACGCTACTGCGCCAGGTGCTTTCAATCGCAATCGAGTTCTCATCCGCAAAGGCATGCCACCCTGCACCCGTCTTCTCGAACTCCCACACATACCCATGGTCTGCGGCAAAGGAATTGGCCGCCTTCATCTTACACGGCACATCAGAGGCCATCTCGATTGCTTCACTGCCTGTTTTTTTAATTACGCTTTTTTTTAGAGAGATAGAATTTTTATTCAATGACAACCACCAAAAGGGGAAAATGATGATTATGATAATGAAAACTTCTGGATCTCAGGTTGACTCCCCAGTCGCAGAAGGAAAGAGAAAGGAAGGAGGAGGGAGAAAGATTAGAGACCTACAC
>Ga0209284_10004342_pt1 | contig 16090 bp, 23 predicted proteins | sample FRY03_FD_187211 | JGI IMG/M metagenome (GOLD analysis project Ga0209284, IMG submission 187211) | Freshwater microbial communities from Lake Fryxell liftoff mats and glacier meltwater in Antarctica - FRY-03 (SPAdes) (version 2) | ecosystem: Environmental > Aquatic > Freshwater > Ice > Glacier... | reverse complement strand
GGGTCATATACTCCTTCACCAACTTTTGAATTATTAAGAATAGGTCTTAACATGCATTCAAGAGGCTTTTGCGTACCGTGTCCTGTTTGCTCTTCGCCACCACCACCAAATACATTATTATTATTTATCTCCCATATCGTACTCTGATCACGTTTACCTTGCCAGTTATGCTGCTTTCCCTTTTTTACCGCATACCACAAAGGTTCATGTTGATGATGGTAATCACCTCGACTTAGAGCAAAATGCTGCTTACCCCAAATAATTAAGTTTATTAATTCAAATCCACAATTCTCTATATTCTCAGCAAATTTATGCGTATATTTAGATGGATGCCAAATATAAGCAACGTCACCTGCAAATAAAGAGTAAGCTTCCGACCAATCGTACCTATCGTCATTTAGGACTTTACCGGTATTTCTAGCTACTCCATGCGCATCACCGATATTATTCCTCCATTCAGGTTCATAGCTCACTCCATAAGGTGGATCAGTAACCATTAATATAGGATTAGCTCCATCTAATAATCTCTCTACATGTTGCGGATTAGTACTGTCTCCACATAATAATCTATGACTGCCTAATACATACAGATCACCTAGTTTAGATTTAGGCTCTACTGGTAAATCAGATATATCAAACTCATCAACGCCAAGTATATTGTCTTCGCCAAAGCCCACAAGCATATCATCTGACATGCCAAAATCAATTAAGCTCTCGAGGTCAAATCTATCACTGAGTATGTCGAAATCATACTCGCCGAACGGTAAGTTATCCCTGATATTAATGCGGTCTAATTCTTCTGCACTTAACAGCCTGTCGGAAATTAATACGTCTATTACATCATTTTTTTTGTATCCAGCCGCAAGTAGTGCTTTCTTGCGTTGATGCCCGCCTATTATCGTATAATCGCTGTTCACGATTATTCGCTGATGGTAGCCGTCTTCTTTTATGTGAGATGTTAGCTTTTCGATTTCTTTATCAGCAATCTTTCTAGGGTTGAATTCATAGTCTTTAAGCTCGGCAATGTTAACACTAGCATTTTTCCAGTTTATCATTTTTTTGTTACCTTATTTAGTATCTTTCGTTATTTTTAACGGTGTAGATCTCGCTCCTCTTTATCTGAGTAATAATTACCCAAAGATTGTAATTATCACCATAACAAATCTACGTTTCTAACTTCTTCTAACAATCTTTGCTTCTTCTCCTCGGCCTTTAGTTTGTAAAACCTTTCAAGAGCTTGACTGGGAGATAACTCCGCTTTATAAGATTTCATCCAGTCGTTATCCTTGATTATTGTAAGCTTAGGTTTTTTAGTGCTACTTTTTTTAACAGACCAAGGATTTTTCTCTTTCTCCCACTGTTCCAATGCATCTAATCGTTTGCGGTAATGCTTAAACTTAAAACCATACTTATTCTCCATTCTGGTTCTTATATACTTAAACTCAGCAGGGTAATAATCAGATATAATACACGCTTCTTGCAAAAATTTGCCGTCACTTTCCTTAGGGCTATCATCAGTAATAGTTCTATCTATTCTACCAAGAATGCTTTTTCTAGCATACACTGTACTCATTCCTCTACCTCATCCTCAGCGTTTAAATCAAGGTCTAAAAATATCACTATTCTATCAATTTTGCTATTTAACTCCTGTAGTTCTTGTGTAATATTGGCATGACAAAATAGTGTAGTCATGAGAAAACATGTTACAAAACTCGCAGTAAAAAAACTGCATACTACTATTAATTTATTGATCATAATTATTCCCAAAACTATTTATAATTGCCTCTCCTAAAAATTCTGGAATTAATGGCACGACTGCATTGCCTAAAGCCATAAGACGCTGCCTACGACTTCCACTCTCCGTCCAGCTACTTGGAAAGCCCATAAGCCATTCTACCCAATCAGGATTTAGACGACCTTCTTTTAGTCTAGCTATTGATTCCGGTTCTACTCCCCATTGTTCAATTCCTCGTGTGCGATAGTACAAGCTAATCTGCTCTTGCTTACATATTGCGCTAATTTCTTGAGATCCCCCGTATCCTTGTAATCTCTGGCAGTTGGGGTAGGAAAGAATCTTACATGTCTTGCTAATCCCAGACTCCCCGATGTCCCATTTTTGGTGTGCTTCCGAATACTTCCGCTCGAAGTCATCTTGTAGATATCCTCCCTGCCGATTATATCTCCCACAGTCGCATCGCTTGCAGTCGGCGTCGGTAGCATTTTTACAATCGTCTCTAAACACGGGGAGTCTCTTCTCCTCTCCGATGGACAATCCATCTGTGCCGATGCACGCGGCGTAGGCAATAATCCATATCCTATCTCGCCTGTGAGGCGCACCAAAGGCAGAAGCTGGTATGCAGTGCCATTCTGCATTATACCCGATCTCCCATAAATCTTGCAGGACCGTGACAAGTCCTTTACTACGCAGGTTTGCCACGTTTTCGATAATTGCATATCTTGGTTTGAGCTCATTAATTAACCTTTTAAATTCTTTCCAAAGTCCTGATCTTGAACCACTAATTCCAACTTGTTTTCCTGCACAAGAAATATCCTGACAAGGAAAACCTCCTGCAATAATGTCAATTGGCTTTAGCGTTTTAAAATCGTCTTTAGTTAACTTTGATATATCCGAAAATATCGGAATATCACGCCAATGTGTTTTTAATATTTGTTGGCAAAAGGGATTGGTCTCGCAAAAAGCCACTGTTTTCATTCCTGCTTTTTCCAGACCGAGAGAAAAACCACCTATCCCTGAAAAGATATCAAATACCGATAATGATTTTTTAAGCATCTCTTTCCTAACTAAATGGTATTTCGTCATCGTATATTTCTGCCTCTGGCATAACTGCCTTTGTGCCGCTTTCTATCTTGTACCTGCCGTTACTTTGCTCTGTTGTATCCGTCTTTTCTTTTGGATACGTTAGAATATTAAACTCTGTAACTAGTACTTCGATGTTTGCCTCAGCTGTTCCACTACTGGTCGTATAAGCTTTAGCCTTAGGTATTCCTCTGACAAATAAACCCATCTTGTCTTTGACGTACAGCTTAATAAGTTTGGACATTGTTTCAGAATTGGATTTGCATTCAAACCAACTAGTATCCTGTTTTTCTTCTCCATTCTTATCTTTGTACTTCCTGTTCACACAAAGCTTAAACACTACCCAATTCGGATAATCTCGCTCATTCGGGCATTTTGCGTCTTGATACACGTAGCCTATAAGCTGGATCTCTGCACTATTTCTCATGCTGTCGCCTCTATTAAAAATTGGTCAGACTTTTTAGGTAAAGCTCTTTCCATCATTGTATAAAAATCATCCCAACTAGAGGAAGCTTTCATAAAAGCAATAACTGTATGCATGTGCTGGGATAATGCCGGATGTCCTAATTCGTTTGTTAGAAATTGGTGATATCTAATATATTTATTGTCTTCTTGACGTACTTTTAACTCTTCTCTAATACCAGGGGCTAATCGGGAATAAATTAGATCATTCGTATAATTTCCAATGCAACCAGGCCTTTTTTGAGACTCTGTTTTATTCATGATCCATCCCTTCAACCTAAATATTTCTTCATAATACTTATTTGGGAATACTTTTTCCCAATGAGAATACTCTTTAGTCAAATAAAGATTAAGTAACTTTTGCAATGCGGATTCAGGCCTGTCCATTTGATAGCCAGTAGCTTCATCAACCAAGGCGTTAATCCCAACATTAGCAAGAGATCTAACCATCATTTCCGATGCTTCATCCATTCTGAGTTGATTCTTCATTAATCTATTATCTTTTCTAGCTTCTAAGTAGAGATCACATATAGCTGGTAGCATTTCAGCTGCAAAACCTTTTTTAAGATTATTGTTTTTATCTAGATAGATTATTTCGGTGGTTATCTTTTTAATTTCTGGAGTTATATATTGTTGGACAGTATAAGACTCCAAAAGTCTATGGACACCAGGTTTATTCCAATAACTACCTCCGCTGGGTCTATCAAATGCCCTAAATATAGCTCCACCGCTTAGAATCCTTGAACCGTCTTCTAAAACTGCACAACGTAATGTTTTTTGCATAATTTTCAACTCTCCTTCGTGAGTGGCTTTCAGTAATTTATTTTTGATTGTTGTAGATTTATTTGTCATTATTCCACTCTCCTAAAATCTGTTATATCGTTAATTAGTTTTCGGTATCCACTTGTAGCGTCTTCGTCTAATCCTTCTTCAAGGACTCTATTAGCTCTAATCATCCTTTTTAAAGTCTCTTTATCTTCATCATTTTTGGCCCATTCAAAAATCTTACGGAGTTTTTTTGTATGTTCTGTTTGGCAATCCTAAATTAAACTCATTAAACACATTATGAGCTCACCTTTGTGTGGATATCTATAATTCTCGTCTATAAAATTCATATCAAAACCCTCCATTTGGTTTGTAAATTATTGGCCTCTGGCTATTATTTTCATAATGCAATTCAAGAGTTACTTTATTTTGCGAAGCTGCCATTTTCTTAACCACTCCTTCAATTGCAGTCTCGAATCTGCTGTAAATGCTATCAACATAAAACGTTGAACCTGTTAGGATAATTCTGTTGTTTGGCGCATCTTCACTAACTCTTAGTTTATCAAACCAAGCGTTGAGAATATGATTACCCGTTTTCTCGGGAAAATACTTGAGCAAATCCTTTTTGAATTGCTCCCATCTTTGGCAATTTGATTGAATTTGAGCTGGTTGAGCAACCACTGGCATCAGAGCTGCTTGTTGTTTAACAGCTGAGGTATTTAGCATTTTTATCTCAGAACCATACGTCATATGAACGCAAGTTTTTAGCTTTTGTTTGTCATGTTCAGAGAAGCTAAATTTAGCTTTTATACTGATTCCTAGCTTGTTTGGCTCAAGTTCCGTAAAGGTACAATTCTCCATGATTTCCTCACTGGTTTTGCTATCAAATGCCTTGAAGATCTCCGCCTTCAACTGCGTTATTTGGTCTATTCGCCCTGTATTCACACTGCCCTCCTCGCTAGATATGCTTGCAGTCTCTTCCACTAAAATCCGTGATTTCAGTTGTACGATTTTTTCGTACGGTTGCTCTTCCAGCTGGTCACAATTGACCACCTTGCTTGCCACAACACGGATTTCTTCTGCTTGGTAAACCTTGGCTAGCTCCGCAAGAGAGCTAATAGCCAAGGTTGGAACTTCGGTAATTGGTTCTTGCGCTGCTGGTTCAGGTTTTGTGTTTGAGATTTGTACGATTTTGCAAGGTTGAATTTTTTCCTCACTCGTGCACGCTAAAGGAGTATTAACTTCAATAGGAGTACTAGAGAAAAAAGAAGAAGAATAAGCTTTAGCTTCTTCTTCTTTTTTCTTACCGTTATTGGGTATTACATATATGTTGTCCAATTTTTGTTGGAGAGGGGTACACGAGTTTTTGCATAGCTCTACTTGGTTTTGAGGAGTAGTTGTTACCTTTTTTTCTAGACCAATTTCACTATAGAAATGAGGCGTGTCTTTCCATACTAAAAGATACATATTATTGTTAAATCTTTTACCGTGATAATATTCAGTTCTAAAATCTCTTTGCAGCAATCCTAACTTTTCTAATAAGACCAATTTTCTTCTGATTAACTCAGTAGTACATTTATGCTTATTAGCTAAATACTCATAACCTATCTGCCACCCATAGCCGCTTAGCTTTGACGAGTAGACTATATTACCTTGGATATTCGTTTTCTTAGTTTTATACCAAGACCTAGCTTCTATGTAGATATCAATAGCCACGTGGTCAGGCTTTCCCTTATTAGTAAGGATGATATTGTACAAAGCCTCTATTCTGATATTCCCTTCTTCCTTTAAGAGGTTCTTTTTATTATTAATTTTTGTATTGAGGTTAGTTTGTGCTTTCATGCCACCCCTCTTAATCTTGGTAACAACACTATTTTTTGTTTTTTTATTTGATTTGGAGTGCTTAATACAAAAATCTCTTTGTAATCTTTTCCCTTTCTTAACTCATAGAAAGATTGACTCAACTGCTCTTTTTGTCTGAAAATATAATCACTACATCCACCCCTATCGCAACGTTTAGAATTGCGCGCTAAAGAAACATCTAACTCTATATCAAATACAATAGCTATTGTCGGTACATGATATTTACAAGCCATTTTTAGATAGCCTTGTCTATCTTCCAATCTCGTGTTTGTAGCATCAATTACTGATAGTTTTTTTGCTTGTAGACGCTTAACTAAGATCTCATTAAGCAATTGAAAGCCTGGTTGCAAAAATCTCATATCAGTTTCGCTGTCGCAAATATTAGCTCGGCATACATCTGAAGAAATAATTTGGGTAGGCAAAAAATGTTTCTTTGCAAAAGTAGTTTTTCCAGAACTTCTTACACCAACTAGCAATATCAGTGATGGGTCTTCTATTATAATCTCATTAATATTTTTATTATCACTCATGCATTCCCTCCTGATAGTTTCACAAATCCTTGCGGTGTTTCTATTTTATGGGTGTAATATTTATCGGCATCTGTTTGTGGTAAAAGAAAACCCTTTGAAGTTTTTAGCTTGTTTTCTATAATTTCAAATCTGCTAGATTGATGTAATAGCTGCAAAAAATGCTTACCGAACAAGTACAAAACCGAGTAATCGCCGATACAGTACATCCATGCATTGTCTTTTTGATAAATGCCAGCGTCGTAATAGCTTTGATCTAACGTTACTCTTTGCTGCACCTCGATCCAAAAATTCTTGGTATTAGAAAAGTGCTGATCGTATTTAATCTCAAAACCTTGAGCATTTTCGCCTATCTTAAATTGCCAATCCTTGCTTTGAAAATTAACTAACGGTATATGTAGCTCATGTAAAAATAGAGCCGCGCAATGATCTTGAAATTCTTGTCCTATAGGCAATCTTTCTTGATACAATTGTTTATAGTATTCAGCATTCATTCCCATAAACCTCCCAGCCTTTTATAGCTTTGCGGGCAAATAGTTCTATCTTGTTACCGTACGTATATAGAGTTTCAATTATCTTTCTGAATTCTTCTGGCTTTTCCGAATGCTTCCTAGTTTTTGCTATAGTTAGTATAGACTTAAAACGTTGCGTATTATCTGGTGTACAACTGCCTTTAGTCCCAATGAGTAACAATTCATGCTGTACAGAGTTGTAGTTACCTACGAAAGAGTTTGTTTTGTCCCAGATAAAGTGAGCTTTATATTTAAAGCCCCAAGCTTTAAGCACTTCGTTACCTTCGTTCATTAGCATTGGAGCGGTAACCCACATAAATAAAACCGCATCTTTTTCTGCTAAGTCGACAACTGGCATGTCACACAACTCTTGTAAACTCATGGTGTTATAATGATCTACTGCACCACCATGACTTCCTCCGCTTCTTTCGTCGCCATAACTCCAAGGTGGGTCGGCGTAAATAACTCTGTACTTGCCTTTAGGCCATTCGTTTACTTTGTTAGCCTCCAAACGTTCAGCTTTGCGAATATTGGTATAAACTTTCTTGATACTTGAATTCCCAGAAGCTACTTCAGCTTTTTGTTCATCAGTGCCTTTCCTCTGGATAGCATCGTATTGCTCGGCTGTAGATCTACTTACCCCTGCTTTTTGAGCTATTATTTCTAAAGTTTTGCCTTTGGTAACTTCACTTAAGCCTACTGGTAGGCTAATGTTAGTATCTCTTTCTACTAAGTCATTCCTAGTACCTTGCCTAACCTTAGCCTTTTCTTGCTCGAACTCCTTGAACTGATATGCTAAAGCCAGTCTTGTCTCTGTTGGTAAATTTCTACGGCTAAACTGGTTGTTTATCATCCAGAGCTTTACGTCTAGTTCGCTTTCTAATTCTTGTTTCTTATTTACTGTGGTGAATGGAATATAATTTTTATGGCATATAGCATAACGATGGTGACCATCTATTATAGTATTGCCCCAAATTATTAACGAATCACGGCAACCCTCAGCTATTATAATTTCTTCTAAGCTTTCTTGCTCCTCAAGCGACAATGGCGGTATCAGATCTTGGAATTCAGGGTTTATGTTTAGTTCCCTAATCATGCATTTCCCCCTTCTACTATCAAAAGAATATTTTGTTGATCGTTTTGCGCACGACTTATGACATATGCCCACAGTGCAACCATGTCGAAATGTTCTAATTCTTCTCTTGCTGAGTTCATTTAAACCTCTTCGTGGTTAGTTCTTCTATATTCAGTATCAATTCTGCTAAAGTTCCTGCATCCCTTGCAAAGACATCTTGGCCAGTCTCTCCTGCTTCAATCATTCGCATAATGCGTTTGGCGATCTTTTGTAAGTCATCAATCATTGCTGTTCTCCTTTTATTAAGGTCTCTAAAATCTCGTGGCACTCAGCTTCTTTTGTGATAGCCATATGCCTTATTTTTGTTGCCAATTCTGCCAGATCGCTATTTATGTTTCTCGCTCTTACTACTAATAATGCAGCCTGGGCATATAGATTATTTAGCTCTTTTCTTTCTTCATCCAGATCTACTAAACGTGAATCAGTCATTAGATTTTTCCCTTGTTGATGCTATCTAAGAATGCGTTGTAGTCAGTTTTTTTTGCAGTAGACATATGAGCTATCTTTTCCAGGATAGCTTCTGCCTTTTTGGCTATTAACTTTACATCGTCATATAACTGATTTAACTCCCTTACGTCTTCGATCATGCATCTAGCTTCTTTCATTTGTGATCTAGTCGGCTTAGTCATTCTCTCCATCCCACTTCATTAATTTGTTGTACATCGAATCCAAGAGGTCATGCTTTATGTCAAAAGCGCAATATGCTAGGTAACTCCTAACTTCCGAGCCTTTAGGTAAGTTTTTTGCAGTCATATCGGTTAGCTTTATTACCACGTCTATTCTTTAGGATGAACTAAGGGAGTTAAAAATAGATATCCGTAATTATCATTTGAACTAGGGTCACTCTCTTGAGTTGCCAAAATTACGTTATATTCCCTTAACTTCTTTATAACTTTGCTAACGCTTACTATTTCTATGCTCCATTCTTTAGCAAGAGTTTCGTGTGATATACGTTGTTTAGCTCCTTCTACTGTTCCGTATAAAATTATATATCTTTGCCATAATCCTTTTGGTAATTTAGAATTTATTAATGCTTTTGAAAAAAATTTCATTGCAGCAGCAAACTCTCTCAAATTTAAATTCATTTTCTATAAATTTTTAGTTGATAAAAAACTATAGCAGGTATATTTCTGTAATATAATTGGACAAAAGAACCAACCATCTTAACGAGAATTAACTAATGTTGTCATTAATAGAGCAAAGTATTATTATATCGTTCTTTCTTTGGGTGATTTTTTCGGGAATACGAAATATTGGCAAGATAGAAAATGTGAATGTATTTGCCATAGGCAGAAGATCATTTTCTGTTTTTAGTTTGTGGGCTACTATTTCTGCTACTTGGATAAGTGGTAGTAGCTTTTTTATTACATTATCTGGAGTATATTTTGAGGGGTTAAAATATTATATTCCATCACTTGGAATTGTTTTTTGTTTATTGTTTATTGCTTTTGCCATAACTCCTTTTATGAAAAGATTTTTAGGAACCACTTCTGTTGCAGAGGCAATGAAATTAAACTACGGAGAGCACGCAAGAAGTATAACAGCCTTAGCTGGTTTTATTGGAGTTAGTGGTAGTATCGCTATTCAATTTAAGATATTTGGACAAATTGGGCAGAGTTTTTTCTCTATAAGTCCTAACTTGGCATTAATAATTATATCTGGAATAGTAGTTTTTTATACAGTTTTCGGAGGGATACAATCTGTTGTAAAAACTGACATCATCCAGCTTATATGTTTTTTAATTTCTCTACCATTAGTGGGAATAATATTTTATTATACTTTAAAACAACAAACTCAAATTAATATTTTAGAAGTAGAGAAATTCAATATAACAAAATTTTTTCATGCTAAAGATTTTGATTTATCCTCTATGATATGTTTAGCATTATATTTTGCTATTCCAGGATTACAACCTACTGATTTTCAGCGAATTTCTATGAGTTTTTCTACAAAACAAGCTAAATATTCGTATTTATATTCGGCTCTGTTTTTTCTTCTTATAAAAATTATTTTATTAGCATTTCCATTGGCTCTTTTTGCTATAGATCAAAATTTAGAAAAAGGTCAGTTATTGCCTTATATTCTTCAAAATTTTACTTCTATTCCTTTGTTAAAAGCAGTTCTAGCATTAGGTATAATATCCATGGCGATGTCTACAGCAGACTCTATGTTAAATATAGGAGGAATATTGATTTCTAACGATTTTTATTTTTTTAAAAAACGCTCTGATGATAAAAAATTAGACAACACACGTTACTGCGTACTTGCACTAGGCTTAATGGCAATAGCACTAACATATTTAAGTGACGATCTACTTTCAATTATACTGCTAAGCAATAGTTTTTATATGCCAATAGTAACCGTTCCGTTACTATTGCTTATTTGGGGTTTTAAAACCACAGAAAGATGCGTGCTTATAGCTATGGGAATTGCATTTAGTTATGTAGTAATATTTAAATTTATATTAAATTCAAATTTAAATATTATTCCCTACGCTATGGCTTTAAATGCCTTGGTATTAATAACTTACCACTACATCATTGAAAAATGGGAGTTATTGAAGTGTTTTGGGATTAGGAGTAATTTGAAAGAATTGAAATAACTCTACTTCCAATTCTTTTTTCCGTATTTTAAAAATAATAAGTCTAAAGCTTCTAGTAGTAGATCTTGTTGTTTTTTGTTTTCCTCTGCAGCTAATATTCTAAGTTGTTTATGTATACTCTGAGATACATGAGCTCCGATTAAGACCGTATCTATCCTATTTTTTGTATTTATACTTTGTTCTTTATCTTCATCATTTTTTATCTTTGTTAAAGCCGCTTGCAATGAATTATTCATAGTTGTTTGTATATTTGTTTAAGTGTATAATTGTATAGATACATATTTGTTTAGGTATATAATTGTTTGATTATATATTTGTATACTTGTATAATTTCTTCTGCTCCCTTACCTTCTCTATCATATTCTTGAACAGCTAGACCCATATTTTGAGCTCTAAAAAAGTCTTTGCGATTACCTATACTAATATTACAGAGAGGTATATTAAGATCACTAGTCATCTTTTTAAAATCATCAATCTCCTGCCCACTAGGAGAAACCATATTTAAAATTATACTATAAGGAACATTATTTTTTTTTATGATTTTTACTGTCTCTTGCATTGACGTAACATCAAAAACAGCTGTTTTTGTTGGAATTATTATATAGTCTGCAACTTGAGCAACATCATAAGCAATTTCTTTCTGTATAGCCGCACCGTCAATAATCACGATATCAGTATTAGCATCTCGTGCTGCATTAATCATTGATTTAAGTCTCACAGGTTGGATAGAAACTACTGCTGGAGTATTTTTGTTTCTTGTATCACTCCAAAAACACGCAGTAGCTTGTGGGTCTAAATCAATAAGAGCTGTTTTTTTATTATCTTCCTCAAAAGCTACTGATAAACATGTAGATAAAGTAGTTTTTCCTACTCCTCCCTTTTGATTTAAGACTCCTAATATTTTCATATATTTGTATGCTTTTATATTTATATTATTGTATACAAATATATATTGCTATTTGTATATATCAATTATTATTTGTTGCCTAACTACAATAAACTGAAATACAATCTATTTTACAGTCTACAGCCTTAGCTTCTTTCACTATTGCTTGCTTGTGATGGTCTATATTTAGTTGATTGACTAAACAAATTTCCAGCATATCATTTTTAAATGATATGCTCTTAATACTCGATAGTAGATTATAACCAATCATAGGTGGCAAGGTACAAGCTATTTTAGCCTTGAACCTATTTTCAGGCGTAGGAAAATCTATAGCTGCTTGTTCAAATATTGCCATGAATTCATCTCTTTGAGTTTGCGTTGTATAAGCAATTACCTCAGCTTCCGTTGCTCTAGCTATTATCTTAAAGCTTGAGTTAGAGGTTTTAACTGCATCCCGTCCCTCATAGCGATAAACCTTACTCATATACGCCATAAAAGCTGTCTTAGAGGGAAACTGGTGCCTAGATTCCTTGGGTTTTCTAGAGATATCTTGTAATATCTCATTCATTGCATTCAAAGTAAAATCACGTCCCGAGGTAATTTGTAACTTAGCACAATCCTCTTGGCTTAAAGGATAATGGTCTCCTAGACTCTTTTGCTTATCGTATTGTTGGAAGTATAAGAATTTAGCTTGTTTAGACTTAATTTCAGCGTTTGTTGGCTTTTTACGTTTGTTACTAGCTCTTTTATGTTGCTTCAATAGAATAATTTTTGAAGTTTGTGTTGCATTTGCCTCACACTCTTTTTTTGCTGTAACTTTTTGTTGGTTGGCGCGCGTACTCTTTTCTGCTAAAACTAAAGAATCAGAATTTTTATAAAAATTAGATTTACTAGATCTATTATTTATATATTTTTCATCCTTATTTATAGAAGTCGGAAGTCCACTTCCGACTTTAACACTTTCGTAATATTTTACCGACGTGCCTAATAAATTCCTACCTTGTATAGTATATACAAACACATACACATTCTTCTTCAACACTCCGTCTATCCGACTAGCTTTCCTCCATCTACTTGAGAATATATGATTAATATTTTTGCGAACGGCACGTAGTTGTCTATCCGTTATGCCTAATTTTGCACAAAGATACTCCAAAGAAAAGTAAGCAAGTCCTAAAGGGGAACGTTTTATTAAAGTACTGACAAGGGAAATGAGCTTTAGTTCCGTCTCCGTAAGTTTCTGACTTAGGTCGTTATTTCTGTAAATATTCGTCCATTCATCCTTGATAATATAGAAAGTACTCTCTTCTTCCTCGGAATAATAATCAATGTAGTAGTCATAAGCATTGGAAAAAATAGGTCTAGGATTTGGAGCGTCTAGCTCGCGTGCTTTATTTTTGTAGGCTTTTGCCATTATATTACTATTTATTTAAGGTTTAAAAATATTTTTAAAGCACCTAAACAAAAATATTGACTAGTAGATAACAAACTACTATTCTCAAAATACACTGTTTAGGTTTTTGAGTAAAAAATAAATGGTTGACGTGTCTCTAGATACGCCTAAATGTTTTGGAAAAGTTTAAATAAAAGACCGGCAAGAATTTTAATAAACTTTTCGCTAAACGTTTGAATGTTTTAAATTATCTCTATATATTTCTCCAAATATAAAAACTTAAGTGTTTACAAAATTGCTTGTTTCCACAAAAGACAAGTTAGCAATTGTTTTACGTGTAGTCAAGGTACTTTCTTATTCTTGTCTTATAACAAGTAATTTTATTTACAAATAATAAATATCTTGTTATACAGAAAATGTTTTAATAAAGGATTATAATTAATCTATGTACAACACGAGTAGAAGAGTAATGAGTATGGATAACTTAGTATTATTACAAAAAGCTATTAAAAGTAGTAGACAATATACTCCAAAACAACGAGATATATTAAATTTATTTTTAAATATAGAGGTTAATGATCTTGTTCAAATTACACCTTTAGAATTAACAGAGTCATTAAATACTTCAAAAGCGACTATATATTTAGGACTTGCCAGACTAGAGACGGATGGATTAATACAAAATTTATCTCAAAAGGGAAGGCATTTTAATATTTATAGGCTTAACAAAACAAAATTGAATGATTTTGTAACCATATATAATAAAAAACAAGATTACTTGAAAAAAACTAATAAATTCACTTGACGCTAATAAGAATCGCTAATATACTCATCTCATAACTAATTTATCGGAGGTGAGTATGACTACTCAAAAACAACTATCGGAACTACCAAGAAATCACGCAACTAATTTAACTCATCTTGATGGGCTAAATACTTCCTCTACAGCCTTTAAGTCATTGGCATTAGTGGGTATTTATGCTACAATAAACTCATGTAACTATCAGTTAAAAAACATGAGTAAAACATCATCAAGTTGGGAATTTCAAAGTACGACTAAAGCGCAAGAACTTATTACAAGATGGCGTCTCTCTCCAACAGAGGTTTTCTTTAGAGCCGTTGAGAGAGGTAACCTTGAAGAAGTACAAAGATTACTAGATTCTGGTACTGATATCGAAGTCAAAGCGGACTGTGATTATACGGTTCTAATCTTTGCCGCTAGCTCCGGTCGTACCAAGGCGGTAAAATTCTTATTAGACAGAGGTGCAAACGTGAATGCTAGAGATAGTTGGGATCATACACCTTTGTTGCTTGCCGCTCATAACGGACATAGTGAAATTGTAAGCATACTACTAAGTCATGGGGCTGACGTAAATGCTAAGGACAAGGACGGCGATACGGCATTAGCTTCTGCATCTCGGGAAAATCACAAAGATATAGTCAAATTACTAATAAATCCTGCCCAAGCTATTCAAATACAAAAGAACTTTGATAGTGCTAGAGAGGCTATGTCTCGTATGGCCAAAAGGGTCTACGAGAATATGCTCGGGAGCGAAAGAGGTGAAGAGCTGCTTGCTAAAGCAGAAAAGTACAATATCCCTTATGAAGCAGATTCTATTAACTGGCTCAAGCTAATTAATGAAGTGGAGACATATGAAGAACTTTTGTCAGAAGCTGACGAGTATAATATAGCTTGGGATTTGAGCGAGTATGACCCAGTGGGTTTACAGCAGGAGATCGAGTATTGCGTAAGTGCCGGCAGATCAGAAACTAATGATCTGTACCGTTATTATTTCGATTCGAGACTTTAACGGTACAGACCAAGTGAAAAACAAATGAATTTACTAGAGAAATTTGTTTTTCATGCCATGCTTAATTTATCAATAAAAACAAAGGCTTAACATGACAGAAATAAATATAACACAAATAATACTAAGACCAAGAGAAATGTTCTCAGCGGTGTTTGAGAAATACGATAACGCTTCCTGCTTGAGTAAAAGCAAAACACATTTTAGTGATGTAAGGAGCAGAGAGGGCGGAGTGGTAAAAAAGTACTTAGTCTTTGATGAGCAAATTTCCTCTACCATACCTAAAGAATTAAGCTTAGGTGAGTATGTAGCATTCTTGGCAGACCTTGAGTTCAGGAATGTGCAGTTTTTAAATGTATATGAATTAAGCGGAATTTAATAAGTAATTAATGGTAGAATATGAATTATTTAGAAGCGTTATTTAAAGATATTGACACAAATAGCAATAAAACCAACAAGATTCGCCGAAAAGCTTGGGAAAATAATATTTGGATAGAAGAGGGTGAACATAGAAAAATGCATCGTATTATGAAATCACGGGACGATTGGGAAGTGTATGAACCTGATGTTGAGATGGTAGAAGATGACTGGGAAGTCTATTACGACTTAGAGAGCAGAAGTTTATTCACGGCTGTATTTGAGAAGTACGAGCAAGGTATGGAATTACTTAAGCAAAAAACACATTTCCGTGATGTTAGACTAAGAGAAGGCGGTCTTGTAGCAAAAAGATTAGTATTTGACGAAGAGACTTCTGGTAAAATAACAGGGCATCTTACCATAGGTGAGTACATAGCATTTTTAGCTGATCTAGAGTTTAAAAATATAGAATTTCAATATCCGCATGGATAATTGCAAGAGTAATTATCCTATTGCTTTAACAAAAAAAGAAGATCTATGAGCGCAAGAATAGAATTAGATAAGAGGCAAGTAATTAGCTTATATCATTCAGGAATGAATATGAGGCAAGTTGCAGAAGAGCTCGGCGTGAGTAATTCGGATATTTGTCAGTTTATGATAAAACATAATATTAATGCCCGTTCTTCCAGCTCTCAAAAGGTAATTTTAGACAAAGAACAGGTTAAAAGTATGTATGAGTCTGGCATGAGTCAATCAAAAATCGGAAAGGCACTTGGTGTAAGTAATGCGTTGATTTGTAAGATTATGAAAAAACATAATATACAAGCTCGAAAAACAGGTCGAGGTCGTCCAAAAAAAGAGGTAATTGAAAATGAATAGTTTAGAAAGAGAAAATTGGCTCAAAGAGCGCAAGACGTATATCGGAGGCACTGACATAGGTGCAATAATTGGGGCTAACCCTT
>Ga0209284_10004337_pt1 | contig 16106 bp, 10 predicted proteins | sample FRY03_FD_187211 | JGI IMG/M metagenome (GOLD analysis project Ga0209284, IMG submission 187211) | Freshwater microbial communities from Lake Fryxell liftoff mats and glacier meltwater in Antarctica - FRY-03 (SPAdes) (version 2) | ecosystem: Environmental > Aquatic > Freshwater > Ice > Glacier... | reverse complement strand
CTTGCATCTCTTCTCGCAACTTCAAATCGAGCGCCCCCAACGGCTCATCTAGCAGCAGCACCTTGGGCTCATTCACCAGCGCCCGCGCCAACGCCACCCTCTGGCGTTGCCCACCCGACAACTGCCCCGGCCTGCGATCGCCGTATCCCGACAACCGCACAACATCCAGCATCGCCAGCGCCTTCGTCGCGCGCTCATCCTTACCGACCTTCTTCACCATCAACCCGTACTCAACGTTTTGTTGCACACTCATGTGCGGAAACAGCGCATAATCCTGAAACACCGTGTTGACATTGCGCTCAAACGGCGGTCTAGCTGTCACATCTTGATCGCCCAACAACACCTTCCCCGAGTCGCTGCGTTCAAACCCCGCGATCAATCGCAGCACCGTCGTCTTACCCGACCCCGACGGCCCCAGTACCGAAAAGAACTCGCCCGCCCTTACCGCCAGGTCAACTGGGTGCAACGCAACCACATCGCCAAATTTCTTCGACACCCCTTCGAGGGATACCGAGCTACCGCTACTGGTCTTATTCACGCCACAACACTAACGAATTCCCAAGGCAGGTTCGGTTTGGCTGGGTCCTTTTGCTCGGTTGACTAACCGAAAACTAGGACATGAGAACCAAAGCGGTTTTGAACACCATCAAAAATCGGCCACATTTAATGGGCTACCGTTTACGACATGGCACCCAATCACTACATGTATCCGCTGAATCCAAAATCGAAAGTGAATCCAAAATCGAAAGAGCGCTATTGCCTTCTTGATGATCGTGGCAACGAGCACCCAACTTCGCTAGAAGGATTCATGGACTGTTACTCAACCGGCGGCGATGCGTCCTGGGGTGTCTACAACGAGGGCCCTGACTTGAAAAAGGGCGACTACATCTGGGTCCATTTTGCTTTGCCGATAAGCGCAATATGCGCTGTCGGCAGAGTTTTAGGGCCAGCATTCCCTCACCCATCACACCGCGCCCCACTGACCGTTGAGATTAGGTGGGATTGGGATCTAACTTATCGACTTCAAGAGCATCCGATCCCATACGCCGCTCACAGACAGACGGCGCCGGTTTCAGTACGGAAAATGAATTCGAAAACTCTAGGGGTAGTTAACAAATGGCTGAATAGAAAATATCCGCCATCTAAAAAATTTGCATCAAAAAAAGTTAAATTCAAAACGGTTGAAGTTGAACAACGTCAGGGTCAACCAGAGTTCCGCCAAGCACTTTTAGTTGCTTACAAAAACAAATGTGCAATCAGCAGCTGCAGTGTTAGAGATGTACTCCAGGCAGCCCATATCAAGGCAGTAAAGAACGGTGGAACACATAGCGTCAATAATGGTCTGATCCTCAGAGCTGATATTCATAACCTATTTGACAGGGGATTAATTACGATTTCGTCGAAATCTATAGTTAAGGTGCATAAGGACATACGCGATAGCCACTATCGGACATTTCACGGCAAAGAACTCCCTCTCGTGGCAAAGAATGCATCGAAAACAGCCCTCGCATACCACCAACGGTCACACAAGTCGGGCTAAACAAATCGGTTTGATAGAACTCGGCATTGCGCCAAAAAACTAAGTTATTGGCTCGACGGCCATCGGCGATGACCTTGCGCTCAGTTTTTAGCTCGCAATTGCGATCCATCACCGACTGTCGCCGAGCGACTCAAGCTGGTGGTGCTCTATAAATTAAACATTAAAACCCAGTTTCGAGTGTTGAACTAATCTTGCTGCACCTATCGCATCCGCTTGCAAGCTGGAATTGACCTGTGCATGCTCCTGTCCACGGATTGATAATTTCTTTGCCATATTCGGCCAATCTACTTTGACAAGGCTCCGCGAGAATATCGCGGCCAACCCAATCGCCGATCTTGGGTCCCTTGGGAATTGATTCAACTGCTTCACCAATCCACAAATATGCGATTCGATCATTTGATACGGCATCGTGGCGCAGTCCCCAACGGCTCGAACACATCCTACAAATAACCTCAAATGTTTTTGCATCCCTAGAGTAAAGATTCCCATTTGCGTCGCACGTTGGACACACTTGTAAACGTGAAATTAGAGTGCACGCCTTATCGAATAGAACCAATGTATTCTCTAATACGCTGATACCCGAGCGTCCAGCGCCACCCTGTTTTGTTTTGAGTCCTTGGATTAGCTGCGCAATTTCGGCTCTCACCTCTGCAACCTTGGGAGCAGCAGGGTGTTCAACTATCCAAATTTCAGTACCTGATTCATTGGGGTCTTCAAATTCCTTACCTTTAAAGACATTCTTGCCGATTTCCGAAGTCTGGATTTTCGGTGGATAATCACTGAACGATTTATCCATTGTGATCCAGCGAATGGCGCGCTGAACTCGCTCAATAGACTTGAGATCAAGCGGGCTTATTGGGACAAGCCAAACATTCAATTTCTGAGTTAAATCTCCGCCCAGCAAAGGGTTACATAACGAATCCAAATCGAGTGGCGTATCATCCCAACTCAGGTCCGACTTAGTCCCCGGAAAAAGGATGATAACCGCATTTCCGGAATAATTCGATGCTTTGAGCCTGAGCCCCGCCATGCGTTTTCTGATCTCATTATATGAACCTTCTTGAAGCTCACACGGTAGGGCAACGATCAGTGCAGAGAATGGCTCACTAGAGACGATCTGCGTATTGTCTTCTAACTGCCAACACCCAGAGTCAAAATCGTCACATTGGTCAATCCCTATGCCTCCTAAATTTAGACCTTTTAACGCGTGACCAAGCACAAGTCTGCTTACTAGGAAAAAGGATTCAGCCTCTACGCCACATTGTCGGCGGCGATCTTGCGGTGTTTCAGTTAATCCTCGCTTCTTCCACCATTCAATCCAGAGATTTCGAACGCCGCGATAATTCAAATCTTGTTCTAGGAGGTTAGTCATTCTCGCAGGCTGAGCTACCGTCGCTCTCCGTGGGACACCTTCATACAACGACGAATCTCGCAGTTCGTCAACAAATAGCACCAAGGAGTCGAGCCGGTGGCGTCGTCTCTTGGTTGCATCGCGTAGCTCATCGCTCGGTGGTTGATTCCCCCAGAGTTTTGAAAGTCGCCGAGTAAGTCGAAAGGATCCATTCACGTTATCTTCGAGCAATTCCCCAATTTTTTCAATTTCTTTTCTAAGCTGAACGAGATATATACGAACTGCGTCTATTAGTCGAGCTGCAACTCGGTTTTCATAAATATCTATGATTTCATTTTTCTCGAGCGACTCAATTTTACTTGGGATAATCTTTGACCCGCTGCGCTTTAACCAGTCCTCACTATGGGCAGCTAATACTTGAGTTGCACGTCGAGAAATTCGTCTCGCCCTGCTGGCCGGTAACCGAATTGACTCATATTCAAGTTCCGTGAAGGGAGCGTAGAACGCCCCACGTAATCGCGGCAAATTACCAGAAAGTGAGAGTTCTACCTCATCAACTTTGAGCAATACGTCGATATCTTTTATTAAAATTAGGGGATCAACGACCTCCATAATCTCTAGCCACCTAAAATTATTTTTGACTAAATCGCGAATCCGTTGCCCTACCTCAAGACATGCACGCAGTGTGTCTCGACGCGATCCCTGAAAGAGCTCCAGATTAATCGGATCTTGGGTTCCCTCAATATGAGCAGTTCCATCACCATTGTCCACCAAGAGCACGGAAGACAAAAAATCTTGTCTATCGATTGTTACGGGGCCGTCTAGGATGACCGCACCTGAAAGCAGTGCGACACCGATATCGTCGCAGCTCCACTTTCTAGAAATACGATCAAATGACCTTGGTGGCATTGTCATCCAAGTCGAAGTTCGTCAATTACCATTTCTATCCTTTCCACCGTTTTCGATGGCGGGTTCTCTGAATCCGGCCAATCTTTCTGTATTCGCTCCGAAAGTTCTGAAAGAACATCGGTACGAACGCTGTGCCGTCCCTGCACTTTTTTCATTACCTTTGTCGAAAGAATATGATCAAGCGCTTCACCTAACGACCCACCGGCCGCGATATTCACTGGGACAAATTTGGAAATGTCTCTAGACAATCGTTCGCCCCAAGAAACTTGTAATTTCGTGCGAAAAAACGGGGCTAAATTCCTGGCATATACAGTTGCCTTTTCTGTTTCTCGCTTATAACTTGCTTCAGCTTCATTAAATTTACTCATTAATGAAGCAAGACTGAGCGCACCTTCCCGTCTCGGGCGATTCGATTCAGGGACCTCTTTCGCGTTTGGTTGAAGTTCCATGACATGCGCTCTGTCATAAGTCTTCGGTGCAAATCCAAAGGTAGTCTCGTCTTGATTAGCAGTACCGATGAACCAGACGTTTGGCGGGAGGCGAAGTTGTACACCAGTCTTTTGAAGCATGTGCTTCGGCACCGAAGGTAGGCCTCGATCAGATATTGAGATTAGTTTATCCTCACGGTTTTCGAGTGCTGAGAGAAAATCAGCAAAGTACTGTTCCGGGTGAGATAAATTCATTTCATCAAGAACAATAAAAATAATCTGATTGCTAAAATTCTTAAGCCCTGCTCTATATAACCACTGAAGACATGGCGTTTCTCGATATATACGCTCGAAACTATTGTAATAGCCAAGAAGATCTTGCTTATCTCGCCATCCTGCCTGAACCTCGATCGTCTTGGGTGCCGAACCTACCGCTCGCGCAAACGCGAGTGGTAGGGTTGTCTTTCCGGTGCCACTCACACCTTCAAGAATGTGCAGATGACTCATCGCCAATCCTGACAAGAATATTCTAAGATCATCGAGGCGATAGTTGAGACGAGGCCCATCATCCATTGCCCCCTTATAGCGCGCCATTTCGCCCTGGAGTTCTTTAATAAACTCTTCTAGATCTTCTATCTCATAGCCTTCTTTTGGCTCAGCTTCTATCAGATCGGCTTTAGTGCACTCAGGGAATGCGGATTTAACTTCCAAATCTTCTTGCATCTGACCTAGTTGCGCTGAAAGCTCCTTAATTGTCGAGCGATAAGCATTAACCGAGGTTTCCAGAGCTTCATTTGTCTTTTGTAGTAGTTCGGTTTCGATTATTTGAATCTGTTGGAAATCCAGCTGTTTTTGAAGTTCCCTCTGAGACCTAATGCTTTCATTGCGATCAATTGTGGCGGTTTGTAGCTCCTGTCTTGCGAAATCGAGTTCTTCTTGAACTTCCTTGTTTGGTCTCTGATTCAACTCAATTTCGAGTTCACGAACTCTATTCACGCTTTTCTCATAATCGCGGAGCATGCTTGGGACATCACCGCCGGCGGCGCGGTTTATCTCTTTTAGATCATGCTCAAGTCGCTTGAGTTCGTCAATACCATTGACCAGTTTTTCATTGCGCTCTTCTAGAAGGCGAATAGATTGAGCATATTCATCTTCAATGGCGGCTACGCGCGAGTCACCGTCTAACTCGAATGCTCGCTGATCCTCCTCTAGAATCTCGCGAGCAGTTCTTAATTCGGCTCTTCCGCGTTCCAAAGAAGCCTTTTCCTTGAGCATTTCTGTATTCGCCATCTGAATTCGGTTCTCTTCTTCACGTAATACCGCCTCTTGCGTCACTATTTGGCTGGCAATTTGCTCTCGACGTTCACTCAATTTGCTATTCCAGTCTGAGACTAGAGACAACTCTTGCTCGTGCCAAGATGAAGTGAGTTCAGCAATTCGCTGGCGTATTGGCCCTAAAAGTTCATCTCGTCTTGTCAAAAATCCAGCTACCGCCTCGGCTTCTCGGGCAATTAATTCTTCACTCTTCTCTTCATTCTTTCGAAGGTCATCAGAAAAAACTCGTCGTTGGTCGGTGAGCGTCTTTTGTTCATTCTTTAGTGCATCTTGATCACTCGCCAAGGCGGTCCGCTCAGATTTTAAGCCGTCCTGCTCATCGTTTAATCTATCTTTTGTAGTTTTCAGCTGGGCAGCAATTTGTTCGTATGCTTGTCGTGCAGCGATTGCCATCTGAACCGCCATTGTGTATGTCTCTAATGAGGACCCCACCGTTTCATCTAGAAGCGGATTGAGCGTAACTCCCATAACAGCCACGGCGTCGGCTGCGTCACTATTCAATTGTTGGGCTGAATGCTCAGCTTCTGCGACGGTCAATGTGTTTTTCGAGGTATTTGCCGGAATCGGACTTCGCGCACCAAAATTTGGATTCAATTTCTTCTTTTTCTTACTCATACGAAATGCCCCCTTGAATCGTTGCATCCTTATAATTCTCAGCCGCGGATTCTGCAAGTGCTACAACTGCTGTTGCAAGGCTTTCGATACGTGGCGATCCTAAAGGTCGATCAACTTCTAGTAGAAGACCTAACATGTCAGGACAGCGCCTGGCCAATCCGTGGATTCGACCTGCGATATCCGCTCTGTACCTTAATAGCACCCCGATGAAGCGGTCTATAAGACAACTGCCGCTTCCGTCGCTCGCGATTTCAATACCTACCGGGAAATTCGTGGTGTCGAATCCGCAGCTATTGCAACTAGAACGAGCAAGTGCGATATCGCTGTCCTGCCCTAAAAGCACTGAGCCGACATTTTCGGTGCCATTTCTCCATAAAATATCTAATGCCTCGTGGCCTAGAGCCTCGAGATCCTCACGCAATTGCACGAGGCTTAGGCTTTGCGCACCTAATCCGGTAATTCGAGACACAATCTCATTTGCCCGTACAAGGATCGATGGATCCGCATCGGTAGTACTTTCGAATTCGCCTTGTTGTGCACCGAAGAGCCAACGTGTAAGGCCCTGAGACCTGGAGGCTTGAGCGACAAGCGAAACCGTGAAGCGGGCCCAGCTAGGGCCGCCAAAAGGATCACGTACTGCCGGCTTACCTGCTGTGCCGCGATCATTAAGACAGCATAAATGCACTGCTTGTCTCGTATCTGAAAGAACCTTGATTGGGCCATCAATGGGTATTTTGAGGCCTTTAATCTTATTTTGTCGGATATGTCTATTCCAAATAGTCATCACTTCAGATGCATCGTCTGATGATGGGGCAACAGGAAATTTGCCAGGGTGTTCAACGACAAACACTTTAATTTCAATCGGACGACCGGTTGAACCGACACTCACACTAAGCCTCTGGTTTTCACCGCTTACAGGCATCGTTCGTCGCCATTTGTCGGTCACGAAGCGAGGCCAAAGTTTCCCACTCCAAGGATCTTGGTAAAGCCGAATTGCCACCGGTGTCCGGTCTTCCGATAGATCTGGCCTAACCGTTCGGAGCTTTCCGTCTTTGTAGATCAACTCTTTCTCTTGTAGGCGATCATGTATGTGGGAAACGAACTCTAGCTGTAAATGCAAAAACACTGCTTGCTTTTCTTTTTCCAAAATATTGTTACTAATCGCGCCAATGATAGCTCGCTCAAAAAGATCGAGGCTCGTAGTTCGATTATGTGAATTACCGTAGACCAACGCCGTGAATTCATAGGCTGGCCAAAGAACTGCATGCGAAGATCGCGACGAATTTTGACTCTTAGGATCAGATAGCCATAGGACCTCGTTGTAAACAAACATAAAACTACATCTCCTCGTCACAAAGACGCGCAAACGCGCATAGGGGTGCTACGTGTTCTTCGGAGAGTGAATTCTCAGTAATCCCGCTCTTGTTGCCAACCACTATCAGAAGTCTTCGTTGTCGGCTTAGGGCAACGCACAACCTATTCATTATCACCAAGTGGCCGAAAGCTCTCGCCGGCGATCCTATTGACTTTGACGGACTTCGTACCGTAGAAAGTAGGGTCACATCAAACTCGCGTCCTTGGAAACCGTCGACAGTATCTACCAGCACCCGCTCGATTGTTTCACCTTTATCATTGGTTGTGTACTTCCACTGGTCCGATGAAATTTCAATTTTTCCTGAATCCGTATTGAAGTCTGCAATACCAAGACCATAAAGGTGCTCAAGGATCAACTCGGCCTGCGCGCGGTAGAAGGTTATAACTCCGAATGACAAATGGGGGGCGGCTTCGAGAAGCCTCTTTAATTCATTCGCAAGTCGATCTGCCTCTACCTCTCTGATCCGGCTCTTCCCCACTTTTTCTTCTTTGCCCATGTTTGGAGGTACGTCAACCCACGCCGCAACGCGCCCCTCGTAGCCCGGAAGAGAATGAGTGAAGTCACTCGCCGAACGTGGTGACTCAATTACCTGACCGTGCTGCTCATAGAAATTTTCAGATATGAATTTACCCAATCTAGGGTGCATACGGAATTGTTTATTTAGCGTCACAGTACGCTGTGGTCGCCCCAACCGGCGCTCCGATTCTAAGAATCGGAATAATCTACTAAAAAGACTTTCATCTAACTCAGCAAGTTCTACCGAACCGGTATCTAGCCTGCCTACAATTTTGTCATCAACCATGTGCGGGAGTTGCCGCTGATCACCGACAAGAATAATTCTGCGACTAGCAATTGACATTGGGATTTGTAGGTCAAGCGGGTTAGCCCTTGCTGCTTCATCGACAATTACAGTATTAAAGGCAAGAGCGGTATCTACCTGATCGGGTCGAACCGCAAGCGAAGCTGCCCCTTGGCATGTTGCGGCGATAACTGCGGCATATTTCGCGAGCGCATTAGCTACGCCATGTGCATCGGTTTCTAGGTCGTGGACAAATCGACTTAAAACTAGAGCTAGTCCCTTGCCATCGAATTTAAGAACCTCATCCAATTCTTTTATGATCGCATTTAAGGATTCGACTACCTTCTCATTCTTAGATGGCAACATGGTGCGTACGCCGGAAACACCAAATTCATCTAAAAGATTATTTTTAAATTCTTCAAGCTCCAAAAACTGCTCGCTAGAAAGCTCCGTAGTTACTTGAGCGAGTTTAAGAACGTCAACATTGATAGAAAAACCAGATTCCCTTTTTAACCGCTCGAGGACACGTGAAGCATTCTCTTTGCCGTCATCATCATGGGCTTTCTTGGTCGTTCTGATACCACGAACCGCCCTAACGAGGTTCACGTTCTTTTCTGATGGCTGTTTGGCACGGCGAAGTACGGTGACGTTCCTTTGAATCTCCTCTTTGATCCGCGCCGAGAGTTCCTTAGAAAGATCAGAGACTAAATCCTCGAGAAGGTCGGCTGCGGAATCATCGGAAATCGGCGCCAAAATGTAGCCGATGCGTTGTTCAACAATTTTACCGCGTTTTAGTGCAAGCTCGCCCTGCTCAATTTTACTAAACAACTCAACGGCGCCATGCAATAAATCTTGCCTCCAGCTGCTCAACCAAGTTCCGCCAGAATCGTGGCGAGACTCCTTCATCGTAGGGAGGCCAAAAACACGTGTTCTCGCAGCAACGTTGTTGACGGCCTCATGTTGAAAACTGGACAGTAATATCTGGCGCGAGGCGGTAACACTCCCTAGCTCCTCGGCTACACGTGCGGCAATTGCTGCAATCACTTGTGTCTTGCCAGTACCAGGTGGACCTTGAATTACTGCGATGTCAGGGGTATTTAAACCGATCTCGATCGCTAGTTTTTGAGCATCGGTAGGTTCGGTGCCCGCAAATACAAGTCTTGTCGCAGGCGAATCCCAACCCAACCTTCTGTCAACACGGCGAGGATTTGTGCTCTCACCTTCAAGAATCCTGGACAATTCCGGTAGAGGAACATTACCTGTTGCCAATTTCTGCGCTGCTACTTCGCGACGACTATGAATCGTTTTAGATCCACCAAGCGAGTAAACCAGTTTCCCCGCCTTCGGCGGCTCCACATTCGGATCGGTGGGTCGTAAATCTACCTGACGACCAATCTTGTCAAGCCGAACTATGGCTCCTGAAAACCCGCCCCTTCGCAGATTTCCAGTGCCCTCAGAACTTTGTGCATCAAGAGTGTGTCCCACGGTTGCCCTATTCAAAAGGTCTGTTTCGCCTGCAATTTTAAAGCGCCAAACGCCACTCTCGAGCGCCTCGATGTCGCCATACGCGGCCGACCCAATATATTCAAAAGTTTCTCTCTCATCAGCCAGTTCGGCATCGCGATATAGCGCCCACTGACGAAGATACCTGTCATTTTTCAACAGTCCCTGAAGTGGCGCTTCGTCAATCGATACGTCAGTTAGGTCGGTCACAAATCGAAGTCGAGTTGCTACAAGGACAGTCGTCAACACAGATTCAATCCGACGAGGCGCCAAGCGAGTAGCGACCAGATGCTTTTCTCTCACTTGAATATCTAGTTCACGAGTCGCGCCGATTAAAACAAATGCATCACTAAACAACTCGCTGGATTCATTTACACGCAAAAAAATCCGCGCAAGAGTTGTGCCGACTTCGGATAACACAAATTGATCGCGAAGCCAACTTTGCACAAATTCGTCATCAACGGCCGTTCCATTAATTGTGGCGATTGCCTCAAGAATATTTTGCTCCAGCTGGACTGTAACAACATGGCGTCCTAGATTGAACCCTCTCGCTGACGTCCATACGCGAAGTACCCCAGATGTGCCATCGTGACCAGAAAGCGCACTTAACTGCGCACTCGGATTGAGCGATTCTTCGAAAAATTCCGCTGCTTCACGACCAGCGGGAGCTACGACTACGCGCTTGCCAACTGCATCTAATACCAGAAGCCCGTCACCGGCTTTGTGAATTTCCAATAATTCAAACGGCTGAAACTGATTCAAGGCTTCTTTTGACAGCGACCTTATAGCTATGTCTCGAATTCGCCCATCATGAATTTCAGAAATTTTCACGCCGACATACCAAACTCTTCTATATTGAGCGAAATCGATTCGCCGTGCCGCCGCTCAATCACTACACGCTTGCCACTAGTAATGTTCACAGATTGCACATCCTTGCCGCCGAAAAGCCACAAATCACTATGTCGTATCCGTAATCGAAGACTGGCGCTATCAGACTCAACAACAACCCCCTCCGCATCACTCCGACTATTTAGCCCGAGAGCAGACGCCGAAACAGAAACCACACCCTTTTCAGGCAAAGTGACGATAGGGCAAATCTCGTGAGGGTAGACCCCGCCATCGCGCAACACGCTCAGACGAAGGAAGCGACCTTGAACTTTGGTTCCACAAGACGCACAGTTTCCAGCATTTATGTAATTATCCCAACTACAATTTCGACATCTCGCGACTGCATAACGTGCCCGTCGTGCGGCTATTGCGAACGACGAAGCCGAAGGCCGCGCGTCTTTGTCGAAGCGACCATCTGAGAATGCATTATGAAACAGCCCGTTTAACAGAGGTGAAATAACGAGCGAGCGAACAATTCCTTTTTCCCACCTGTTGCTGGCATCCAGCGCGTCATCCACCCACGGTACGAGCGATGAAAATGGACTGGCCTGATATTGATCGGGAGAAAGGCTGTCAAGTGTTTCACCATAAAAAGGATTGTTACCACACAACACGCTAAACGCAATGATTGCTAAACAAAACAAATCGGTTTGCTGTGACGCTCCATCGACTTCCTGTTCTGGCGCGGAGTAGCCCGGTGTCCAAATTTTTATTTTCGGATCACTTGAGAGTCTTAGGTTGTCAAGATCAATTAGAAAAACACGCGACCTGTCATTTGACTCAGAAATAAGGACGTTATTGGCACTTAGATCGCAATACACAAGACCTCTACCGTGTAGGCCAGCGATAAGTTCACCGAGTGTTTCTATTACGGAAAGCCTTTTAGAAAGGCCACCAGATTTTCGATACCACATTTCGTCAAAAGGTGAAGTCAAGGATGGCAAGGTCAATGAACCTAACGTTGTCATTCCTGTCAGTAGGTTCATCGTGTAGCCAACAACATCTCCGTCGAGAAGTTGCCTCGGCACAGCTACTGGCAAGTCATCAAGAGCAAGCCGTGCGACGCGCTTCAGTTGTTTCTCTAGCTCGTCCATCCTTAAAATTGTATTTTGTGAAGTAATTATTTTTACTGCAGCACCTTCGGCCTCAGTGGCAAAAACTATGCCCTCACCCCCGTGACCGATCTCGCGAGCAAGTTTGAAGTGCACGCCGCTACGGTCGACAACTTCGTCACCAGCTTGCGGAGCCCAACCCAATGTCAGAACTCAAGATTCTCGTTTGACGGGAAGTCCTTGAAAGTCGGGAGTTCCGTTTGAGATTTATTCGGCTTTTTGGCGGCCTGAGTCACGGTGTATGTAACATATTTAAAAAATTCAGTCAAAAGTTCAACTCGCTCAACTGGCACTACCTCGCCATCTTTGCCTACAAATCTCTTCAGGACGTCTAGCCGAAGATCAGCACCAATACCAACTGCAAACCTCATTGCCCGCTTACCGTGAGACGACTCGTCAAGATCAGACAGATGTTTCTCCCACTCATCTGTTGGTATGCCGTCAGAAACAAGTACCAGATTCGGCTTAAAAGAGCGTTCGGGAACCTTGGTTGGGTCTTTAAGAATTTCACCCACCAGTTTGAATGCGGCGCCCATCGGGGTATTCCCATCAGCTTCCAATGGCTTCCAATCTATTAGAGAGACCCGAGTAGCTGGGATGTGGATCTTTGCGGTACCGCCGAAGGAAACTACTGAGATCACTGTTTGACAGCCAGGTATCTCAACTTGTTTGAACGCATTGATCATGCGACTGACAGCATCGTTTAGTGTGGCGATTTTGCCGTCGATCCCCATTGAACCAGACGTGTCTAATAGCAAAATTACAGGCATCAAACGTGGCTCGGGCGCATTCACTTGAATCGGCATCATCAAATCCTTTCTAAAGAAAATTTGGTACGAATTACATTATTCGTTGGTTCATTTCGATCGGTCAACGGTTTGAGATCGAATGGAAATCTTCGGCCAGATCTCTTGACGTTAACTATCCCCGCCAAAGAAACTTCATCCCGAGGACGAAGTTCAAAATGTTCTCCATTTTCCATTTTGATCGGAGGTCCTAATCTAGAGTTGCGATTATCCCAAGTATAAAAATTTGACCCATTCGTTGAACTACAATCTGCAATCCGAACTTGTGATCCATCAAAACGAATAGCCAAATGATCGCGGCTAATCCGCTGAAGTTCGACATTGTTAAGAATTTGAGTCAATGGTACATCTTGCCCCGATCTACCAATAGTTAGGGATTGACCCTTACCAATCGGGATTCGCAACGGCTCCGAAGTAGAGCCGATTTTGGAAATGCGAACGATCACAGTTCCGTTTATAGGCCCCACAGCCACCAGTGCTTCGCCACATCCAGGGCAAACAGTGTCGCCACGCCTATCTAGCGCTGGCATTGAAGGCGCGTCGTCAGGTAAAAAAGCGCGGCGCAAACATTTTAGGTTTACACATTTGTAGAGTGACTTGAGGACAGGTGACTCGGCAGAATTCACTGAACTGATGTGGTTATTCTTCAACGCGTCTTTCTCTTCTGCCCTCGACTTAGAAAAGTCGGTGTGCTCCTCTAGTTTTCGCACCTTCAGCACGATTTCGTTTTCTCGCGCGTCGACAGTAACAAAGTGTTCGGTGTCGCCCGTCATCCATGGTCGTTCGCGCCTGTACGACAGAAACTGGTCATTGCTTAAAACCATACAATTATGCGATTCTGCATAGTCCAAAATAAGGGGATCCGCCTTGTCGTTCTCAATGACGAAGCCATTCCTGATCGCATCTTTAAACAATTGTAAATCGTTTTTAGAAAACTTAAAACGAAGGTTGCTGTCAGCGACGAACAAAGTAACTGGTCGCTCAAGACCAGGTGACCAAGTGTTCCATGTTTTCATTACTCGGACGACTCGATCCCATCTTGCGACATCTCCGGTGGAGTCAAGTTTCGAGTTGCGACAAATATTTGAAAGATCTACGACTAATTCGAGGCCACGATCGACATGTCTTTCGCAATAATCCTGAAGATTCATGTTGTGAGCCCCTCCGGTTCGCCTGAAGAGAGACCTTTTGGGCCTTTCCTGCGTCGTACCCCATTACTTTCCACTATGCCATCCCCATTTATTACGACATACCTCATTGTGGCAACCTGCCCAGCCAACTTTGAATCGGCTGTAGAAAGTTCACGCACCCAATCACGCAACTCAGACACCGATGGTATAACCAGGAAGGCGACCTGATCCAATACAAATTGATATCCATTGTTTGGCGTGGGTACCCGCCACTCTCGTTCAAAAAGCCACTCAGAACGGTTCCCAAGCCAGAAAGGCAGCTCCTCGCCAACTTCAGCAATAGCTCCCGGCCAGAGTCGCACCGCCCTCGCTCTTAGACTCGCGGGCCAATTGCGAACGACTCCCCACTCGTCACCCCGCACCTGAAGAACCGGGCCACCACCCACTTCAAAGATACTTCGCTTACTAAATGCAATACCGCAAGATGTATAGCGACCCTCGCCAATTAGCCACGAACAACCGTCTGCAGTTGCTTCCGTGAAGCAGACAGCCGAGTCCCTGAAACCTGGCATCTCGCTTCCGACTAATATCGAATTCGTAATAATATTCTTGAGTCGTCCCCAGTCAGACATCGACTCAAAATCTAAAGCACGGTGCGAAGGACCGCTCCGACCCGTGAAATGAATTACGAAGTCATTGAAGTCAGAATGATCAATTCTGCCAAAATTATTTATTTTCATTCAATTGACTTCCAGATCAAGAAACGTACCCCGAATGCAACGCCATCGGCCGTCAGAATTGAGCTAATCCAGACATCCTCAGAATTGCACATCTACAACTAGAAGTTTACGGACGCCTGTCCCAAAGTCAAAACGTGATGGTTAGGGCTTCTCTGATCTATAAAGTCTAAGAATAATTAGACCATCCCAATAGTAGAAGTGGCTGACAAGGGACCCCAATGACTGTCCTCGCCAAGTTAGTAGTCGTTACGCCGCGTGCTTTGATCGAGACTTTCGTTTGTCGACGGAATTGTCTAGTGAGAAGCCCGCCTCTTTGATGAGTTTTTCAACCTTCTTCGCACTCAATACTTGCGCCATTTCGAAAGCAATCTTTCTAACAACGGGCACAGCAACCGAGTTTCCATACTGGCGATACATCTGCGTGCGAGACACCGATTCAGGGATTCTGAAACTACGCGGGAAACCCATAATCGCACGGCACTCACTTTCGGTGAGCAGACGAAGCCCGGTCTCGCCGTCTCGAACAAATGTGCCTGTAAGTCGTTGGATCTTATGGTAACTAGCAACAAGTGTCTTTACTGGGGTCGTGGTTTCGGTGCTTATGACTTGCGGTCGATTGTCCTTCTTCTCATTAAATATATATACGCGCTGTAGATGCTTCGAGATTGAATAGCCGACAACATTACTCTCAACGAACTTGCCAATACCGACTCGCTGCGAACTTGGTGCTGGCCAAGACATAGGGAATTTGGCGCCAAAGGATCTGCGCTTGAAACCGACAATGTACATTCGACGTCGGTGTTGCGGCACACCAAATTCTGCCGCATCGAGTATTTTGCGCTCAACTATGTAACCGAGATCTTCAAGAACATTCACTATAATTTGGATGGTTCGGCCAGAGTCGTGGGTTTCTAGCCCTGCAACGTTTTCGAGCAGAAATGCTGATGGCCGCTTAGCCGTAATAATTTCAGCAATGTTATGGAAAAGTGTGCCCTGCGTCTTGTGACGGAAACCCTGTCGCAAACCTATTGAGCTAAAGGGCTGACACGGAAAGCCTGCAACAAGTACGTCGAACTTTGGTATCTGACCCATTTGCAATTTTGTAATATCACCAGCCGGCATTTCTCCAAAATTAGCGAAGTAAGTTCGACGACTATGCGGATCCCATTCCGAACCGAATACACACCTTCCGCCAGCGTCACTGAATGCGATACGTGTGCCACCAATTCCGGCAAAGAGATCGATGAAGTCGAACCCGATATCCATTTGCTCCATTCGCTTTGACTTTGGCAATTTTTGGCTAGCCATAAGCGATTATCATACGCCACCCCTGTATTAGAGAATGAACTTAACAAGCGTCTATACTAATTCTATTCGACTAGATGGGCAGGGTGGGCTTAATGTCGGCTCTTGATGACTACAGATTCAAGGTATTAAAAGACCTTGCCAACCTCGGGTCGACGAAAAAAGCTTGGCCCAGCTATCAAAGCGAAATTACAAATTTTCTTGGTATTAGCCCAACCGCTGGGCAAGTCTTTAACTTGGGGGGACATCTGGCAGAGGTTTTTCAGGCGA
>Ga0209284_10004336_pt1 | contig 16111 bp, 35 predicted proteins | sample FRY03_FD_187211 | JGI IMG/M metagenome (GOLD analysis project Ga0209284, IMG submission 187211) | Freshwater microbial communities from Lake Fryxell liftoff mats and glacier meltwater in Antarctica - FRY-03 (SPAdes) (version 2) | ecosystem: Environmental > Aquatic > Freshwater > Ice > Glacier... | reverse complement strand
TGCTGTTTTTTGTGAAACACACACTTGTTCTCAGGGGGAAAAGATTTTCAGCGTTAGTCTTTCTACTATTAAAAAATACAGGAACTTCAAAAAACCTCTATAATGAAAAAAAACAACTCGATTAAGATATTCAATATCTTAGCTAAACGGGCTTATAAAATTTCTAAACGTAATAAGTTGGGGTGGAAATGGAGAGATGCTCAGAAGTGGACATCGGCTAACTTATTTCAGAGATATAAAGGGAAGCCAGTATCCAGCATAAAAGCTACCGAAGTAAATGCCCTTATTAAGTCTATATTAGATACTCAAGCTACCGATGCCACTAAATCTAAAGAAGTATGTTTTAACGCATTGTCAATCCCTCTATCGCTGTTAGAACCTATTAACTTTTGGCAGATAGGAGATGTAATCAGTCAATTTGATAATAACTTAAAAATAGCCATTGAAATAGATGGGCGTATGAATACAGGAATTGTCAAGAAATACGAGTTATCAGATTTAAAACCTTTAATAGATTCATTTAGACCAGAGAAAGACGCATCAGGTATATTTCTTGTCTTTAAAAGACTTGTAGTGCCTAATGGCAAAGACGATGGTAAGGCTTGTTCGTACTACATACTTTTAACAATGGAGGGTTCTTCGCACGACATGGGAACAGGGGATGGAGAAGTAACAGATGATAGGGCTTCCAAAAAAACAATGGAAACTAGAGAAGATGCTGAAAAAAGAATTACCGAAAAAGAAGAAGAAAGAGCTAAAAAACGAGTTGTAAAAGCACAACAACTGCCGTCATCAGTTGAAACTAAAGCACCAAGTTCTACCGATAAAATCCCTCTTGAAAAATCAATTGCAGAATCGCTTACAAGAGTTCTTGAAATATTAAGATTAGACTTTAAGGAAGGTATATTAACCGCCAGAGAATACAAACAAAGACAGGCTATAATATTGAAGAAATTTGAAAAAGGGGGGCAACTTCAAAACTTAATAAAACCTAAAAAAACCTAACTATGGAATTAATAGATTCTGAAACATTTAAACAGCTTCCAAAGAAATTTAAACGAATCCCACCAGAAAGAGTAATTAAGATGTTGATTATGAACAAGATTTCTTTCTACATAAGAAAAGGCACAGACTATACAGAGATACTTTACGAGGGTAAAAGACGAATGTATATTCCTTATGGTGGCAAGTTTAATAAAAGAAAAATACACCTATTTGGGACTGTTAAAAAGAACGTGTTGTTATTCATAAAAAATAACCCATTTATCGAAATGCCACCAATAGTTAAAACTACCGAGTATAATTACACATACGACTGTAATGATGGTACGATTACAGGAACTGACCTTGACCATGCTTTTTGGAGAATTGCGTATGTAAAAGGATATATTACAAAAAAAACATACGATTCAGGGTTAGAAGAATCCGCTAAAGAACTTCGCCTAGCCACTTTGTCTGTATTAGGAAGCGAGAAAATTTTTGAGCAATATATAAAAGGAGAGCTTGTTAGAAGCATTGACCTAGTTAAAAGCAACCCACACTTACAAGAAGTTTATAAAGATATTAGGTATTCCTGTTACTATATGATGCATGAAATTAAAGAACTTTTAGGAGTAGATTTCTTTTGTTATAAAACAGATGCAGTATTTTATAGAGATACTGAAGAAAATAGAAGCATAGTTCACAGCTATTTTGAACAACGAGAGCTTTTATTTAAACAGTTGGTTTATAACTCTTTAGACTCATTTATCATAGTTGATTAATTATTATATATAATATTTTATAATATTTTTGTTATTTATGCATTTATATAATATTTTTTTATTATATTTGTTTATTATTAATAATAAGTAAGATATATGGACAATTTAAAAACAACACCTTTTACAATAGACGAATCTAACAAATCATACAAGCGTGTTGACTTCGTAGAGGATAATATTAATATTTCATTTTTAAACGAAACAAGAGTGTCTAGGAAAATACCTAGCGGAAATTTATATAAATTTGGAGTAATAATTGAAGGTAAATACTATTGGTACTTTAACGGTAACATTGTAGCTGATAGTAGGGATAAAATGAGAACAATATTCAAGGCAATACTAGGAGTTTCTGAAGTAGGGCAATCTCCATTTGTATTAAAATCAAGACGATAATGAACAGTACTAAATTTAAAAATTGTAAAAATATTAAAGCAAGGGTTTTGTGTTTGTTAAAATCTAATCCAGAAACAAGAGAGTCAGACCATAGCTTAATAGCACATTATTACTATAACTCAATAGGGGCTGATGTCTTAAAAAACATGACCGCTATTGACTTATTAACAAAACTATCTTTTAATAAACTGCCTAATTTCGACTCTATTGGAAGAGTTAGAAGAAAATTGCAGGTCATAGACACGACACTTATGGGAGTAAATCCTAAAAAACAATCAAAAAACAACAAAGTAACCTTTAAAGTAAACATGAGATGATGAATGCACTATATCTAAAAGCAGACGGAACAAAAAAAAGAGTAAACATAAAATCTTTTTGTGAGGGGCGTAGTTTGGTAAATAGCATATTATATAATTCAAGTGCTGAATTAGTTTTTCTGAATAATGGGAAGGTAATAATGATAGACGAAGAGGGTAAGTTAAAAGACTTACCAAGAAACGAAGTTGCAACAGAATTAGCTCAAGATGACGAAGCTATATTCCCAAGCGACTATATAGTAGGAGATGTGGTTATATTTGACGATGTGGATAATTTTGATGGTTTACCCTATGAAATTTGAAAAAGGTGGGTAACTACCCCACCTTTAGAAACAAAAAAATACAAACCTCACTATGGACTAATGAATCATTATCAAAGATAATAACATTGATTTAATATTGTTTATTATTTTTAATAAATAACATTAATAAATGTGATACACATTATTAATTTTATGAGTAATATAATTTTTTACAAGTATTATTTTAGAGATATTGATAAGCCAATCATTATAGAAGCTACTGATAAAATGACTTCTTACGAAATGTTAAAAGAGCTTGGGCGTAGGTCAAATACGCCTATCGACATGAATAAATTAATAGATATGCGTTTAGAAAAACCTATCTTCGGAATATCTAAAAGAAAAAAGAAAGGGCTTGATTACCTTTGGGTCGGGATAGATAAAACCCCTAGTGGATGGATGCTAAAGACAGAATTTGAGGAGATTAACAAAAAAAATAATTAACACCCAAACAAACAATAAAAATGAAAATAAGTCAATCTTTTTTAAAAGACTACGCAGACTACAGAGAAGGAAAAACTTGTGGGTTGCAAACCAAAGCAAAGTATATAGATGGTATAAAATTCTTTTCGTCTGACGTAATGGAATTAGGTAATTTCTTTGAGTTTATGGCAACAGGTAGTTTACCTAGAGACGGTCATATTCCTGTTGCAGATGTGGTATATAAAAATAAACCTAACGAGAAAATGTCTGAGCCATACGAAAGGGCTACTAAAAGTGCCGAGTACTTTAAGGAAATAATAGAATACTATGGTATTGAAATACTAGATACAGGCGTAGCCATTACACTTGACAATGGTATGACAGGAATTATGGATATAGTTGCTAAATGGGGAGACCGTGTAGTTATAATTGACACAAAGTATAGCGGATTATTAGATGACAGATGGAATGATTTAGGTTGGGAAATAAACTCGCTCCCAGACAAGCATAAACTTATGATACAAGGGGTGCATTATAGAATTTTACTATCTGAAAAAATGAATATTCCAATTGAAGATATTGATTTTTACTTCTTTCTTTTCTCCCAACAGAAACCAAGAGACGTAAGAATTATAAAACAGGTAATAGATGAACTAACAATTCAAAGACACTTAGCTGTTGTAGAAAGTGTTAAGTATGATTTTGAAACATATCCTATCGAAAGCCTTTTAAAGGCGATTCCAACGCTTTTAAGATGTGGCGAGTGTACTATTAACTCTACTTGTAAACATAGAGCGACAATGCCTATTATACAGGAGGTGCTTTACTAACTTAAAATAAGTTTACAAAGTGATTACACAAGAAGAAATACAACCAGTCATACAAGCACTATATAAAGAGATACGGATGCTTAGAAGTTATAGAAAAAACTTGCGACTATTTATACTTGAAAATAGAAATAGTCTAAATTCATCTGAATTATATAAGATAATTATAGAATGCGAAAGACTTACTTCCGAGATAGATTTTCTTATACAAGAAAAAAAAGAATACAATCAATTTAAAATTGCAAATTTCAAAACAAACTAAACACTAACCAATAATGAGTACACAAAACAAAGATTTAATATTAAATTTCTCTAACACGATAGAGAAGTACGAAAAGAAAAACCTATTAGACCTTCTTGAAGGTTCTGCCATGACACCTGCCAAATTCAAGCAGATAGTTATAACTGAAATAAAAAGGTCTGAAAAATTACAGCAGGTATTTTTAAAAAACCCTGCATCTTTATTCGCAAGTATATTACATTGTGCTGAATTAGGGCTTAATCCAAGCCAATTAGTAGGCGAGTTTTACTTTATTCCTTTTAATGATACCATAACACCAATTTTAGGATATAAGGGCTTAATGACGTTATTATTGCGTTCTGATAAAGTTAAGAAGATTTGGGCTGAAATAGTTTATAACGATGATTTGTTTGATTATGAATTAGGGCTTGAGCCAAAACTTATTCATAAACCTGTTTATAATGCCGATAAATCCTCTAAAAACATCAAATGTGTATATGCTTGTGCTAAAGTAGGAGACGATATAATCTTTAAAGTAATGTATAAAAATGAAATTCAAAACATAGCCAATATGTCTAAAGTTTTAAACACGCTTTATTTTAATGATAAAAAAGACCCTGAACATTGGATGGCTAAAAAAACAGTTTTAAAACAATTATCTAAACTTATGCCAAAAGACGATGATAGATTAAAGAAAGCTGTTTCCATTGATGATAATGTAGAGGGGGGCGGTTTTCTTATGTTAGATGAGAATGAAAATGTTAAATTTGTTCAAGGAACTGTCTTAGGTAAAAAATCAACTATTTATGAATTGTTGGCTAAAAAAAATAGCCCCGATACTTTGGAATATGAAACTAATGTTGTAAGTTTACCTCCTACTTCATTTGAAGTTTCTGTAAACGAAGATGAAAGCTAATTACTACTCAAAGCTTATTTATCAAAACGCCTCCCAAAAAAGAGGCGTTTTTTTATACAAAAACATTATCTAACTCACCTAACGCCTCATATACAGTTGTATAACCGTTAATTAACGCACCACTTGCCGAAAAAACACCAATACCAGAAGCATTTAAAGCACTTACTGTAGCACCAACATTAAAATTTGAATATACTTGGTCTAAAGGAATAGCAAGAGTTATAAGAGCCTGACCAAAGGGCTTTACTTCAATAGTTACGGTGTTAACAAATGCAGGAGCAACCATAGATACATCGTATTGATATATTTTAGTTGCTTCGTTTGCTTTGTTTGGGAATATCTTATTACCAAACATTGTTATACCTTGAGCAGTATTGGTATTGTTAACTATTCTTAATGATATTTGGTTATTCATGTTATCGTCTTTTTCTTATTATAATATAAGTAATTAATCCAACTATAGCAATACTTGTCCATTTAATCACTTGTGGGCTTATAAAATTATTGCCCTTTGCAAAATTAACTACGTGTTCGCAATTAAAGTGTAAAAAATTATACTTCTCTTTCTTTAAAGATGCGTACATAGCTTCAATGTCAGAAATATCCATGCCCGTTTTTTCAACGCCTAATATATCTCTTCCTTTTATCCAATTTTCTAGTGACTCTCTAACCACATTGCCTCCAACTGAATTTACTTTATCAGTCTGATTATGATAAATAAACAAGCCATCCTTACTTTTATCTACAATTCCATAATGATATACAATAGAAAGAGTATCTGTGCTTACTTTAAGCAAATCTCCAGTTTGAAGTTTAGATACAATATAATCTCTATTTTCTACTTTAACTTTATTAATTGAACTATAGCTCATCTCTGTATTCATTAAAAAATCCATCTCCTAATAATCCTTTATCGTTTAAGAAAGAACCATTAGAAATTGTATAAGTATATAAAACTAAAAACACTTTCTCGTTTGGTAATATATTCATATTAAAAGAGGTATTTCCGTTTAAAACCACACTCTCTTTATTAAACTTAAAGAAAAGTGATTTCTGGGACTGTTTTGGGTCAATTAAGGGCTTTTCAGAATAAATAAGCTGATTACCATTAGAGTCGTATTCAAACACTTCAAACCCCTCAAGGATTTGAGAATTAGATTCTGTTTTTAAATAACCTTTTTTTACTAAATAAGAGTGACTTCCCATACTGTTCAATATCATATTGTATGAAGTAGAATCTAAACTCGCTATAGATACTATTCCACTAGGATAATTCTGTATGGTTGGTGTATATGGCATTATTTTTCTTCTAAAATTACGCTACCTGATTTATCTGTTATCTTTAATAAACCAGTAGTTTTACTTATTAACGTTCTTAATCCATAATCCTGAAGGATAATTGACTTTAGTTTATCTAATTCTTTGGCTGGTTCTCCAGATTTAATCGCTTCTCTCATAGCTTTTAATCCAATAGAAGCGTTTTCTTTAGCTGATGCTTCAGCCTTACTCATAACTTTTGGATTAAGGTATTTATTACTATCTGAACTATCTTTATTTGCTTTCGGCTTCGTAATCCATAATAGTCCTAAAACAAGCCCTATTACCACTAAAAATGATTGTGTTTCTTTTTCCATCTTATCTTTTCATTGCTTTTAACATTACCAAACTAAACAGTATAATCCCCCCACCAACTAATGCATATCCAACATACTTCTCTTTTTTTATTCCAACAAGCATTTTGTTGTTATTTTCAACCGCCAAGTATTTATATAAAATATTTTGCCTTTCAAGTTCTGATTGAGTGTCTTGCAATCTCTTGTCAAGTTCAACTTGCTTCTCAATAGACAGTCTGCCTAAAGCTTCTTGTAATGCTATCTGTTTCTTCGCATCTTTCTGCTGAAAGATAGTTGCTACAACAGTAGAAATTACTGCTCCTGCAACTGCTCCAGCACCTGCTCCAAAACCTCCTCCTCCTGCTCCTGCTCCTGTTGTTGGCATAGTTTTATTTTTTACCGATTAAATATATTCCTACCATAGAGCTTATGCCTAATCCTATTCCTAATACATATACCCATGTGTTTTTCAATCTAGCTGTAGATTCAACTTGTAAAGACTTACGGTATTCCATAAGCGTATTAGCTAGTATTCCTGTTCTTGCAGTTTCTGTCTCTGCCTTTAATTTCTCGTAAAACAGTTTTTCGTTTTGAGCTAAATTAGCCAATGCCAAGTGTTCTTGCAAAGCTCTCTGTTTGGTGGCTTCTTTTTTACCTATAAGACCTGTTATTATACTTGAAACAAGAGTTACCGCTAACGTAGCTACCATAACAAAATTTGCATTGCCATCAGCGTCAATTGCAGAACCCAACTCTTTTGCAAATTTCTTATTACCATCAACATCTATAGCGTAAAAAACAAGCTCTGTTATTTGAGGCAACGTAGCTGTTTTAACATCTATAATATAGCCATTATCCTGAAGCGTTTTTACAACCACTTCTGGATAATTATATATAAAATCCGATATTATAAAAACTGGATTTATGTTTTCCATTTTTAAAAAATTTTATCCCAAAACTTTAGAACAAAAGTCCAAGCCACGCCTAAAGCTAATCCAACGCCTATAGCTTTGGATTTAAACCCTCTGTCAGCAACGATATACTCTTCCACATCTTCAAGTCTGTTTACCATTCCTTTCTGACCGTAAGATTTGTTTCCTATAACACTATTATTCAATAGAATTAGAGTATCTTCCGTTGTTTTCTGTTGAATAGACATTACCAATAATGTCTCTTTTATCCAAGTAATATCTTGGTTTAATGCACTTACAGGTTTTCCTGATGTTGCTTTCTTAACGCTTGTTTTTTCTAAAGCCATGTAATCTTAATTTTAAACTCCCATATTAACAATATGCTCTCTTAACGTGAGCGATTTTACGAATTTAGTCCACTTGTAAAATAAAATAACGATTCCACCATTCCTTTTTATTATAAAACATTTTACATCAATATCATCTACTTCTTTAGAAAACTCTTTTATAGATTTACTCATAAATGGATTTGCCACACTTTCATATCCTAAAAAATCAATCTTCTTGTGCATTATGTTTAAAAAAGTAACATCTTCTATGTGCCTAAAATTTATATATATGCTATATATTACTTTATCACTTTGATTTACTATTACCTTTATTTGAATATTATCAGAAGGTACTTTATGCTTTTCGGCATATTTATCAATCCCTTTCATCAATATATTCTTAACGATTCCCTCAATCATAGTTAGTTAGTTTGTAAGTTTACTTTGTAAATTTACTTATTTATTTCTAAAAACTTAACTATTTTTGGATATTTTGTAACTAATTTCTCCCAAACCTTATCTGCTCCATATTCTTTTAGTAAATCTGAAGAATACTCGAAAGACTGATTATTAAGATTAGCTGTTGAATAAATCCCCATGAACTTAAACTTAACAACGCCACTTACTTCTAAATTAACAGGCTTTCTGGACAAAACATCTTTAACAAAAGGTAATACAACACCTTTGCTTTTTTCTAAATCTACTCTGCTTTTAGCTCTTAACTCAAAAGAATTATTAGGCATTATTTTAAATATTTCAGAACCCTCTATATCAATAATATGCACTCCTTTGTAAGATAAAGATATATCATATCCTCTTACTAAAATTTCAAATGATGATTTATTTATAATTTCAACAACAATGTCAACATCTACATACTTGTCTGTCATTTCTCCTAACTTAACGGATTTTATTTTATACCCATAAGCTAATGCTAAATTTATCTGATATTTAAAATATCTATATGAAGCAAATGCTAATAAACCAATTCCACTAAATACTAATATCTTTCTCATCTTACTTTCTTTTTGATATGAATGATTTTAAGAAAATTAACACCAAAACTGAACCTACAAGTATAATTCCATACCTGAACGCATCTTTAATAGCATTATCTGATTCTTTATCAATTCCCTTAAACTCTTTCTCTTGACTATCTAATAACGTCTTAATTCTATCAAGTTCACTTGCATCAAATATTCTTCCGCCTGTCTTATTATTTATCATCTCCTGAAAATGTTATAATTAAACCTAATGCTGTAAACAATATAACCGCACCCCAAAAAATCTTCTTATTTCTCTCAAACTTGCTTTCTGCTCGTATTCTTAATTCATCATAGGTTGTATAATCTTTAATTATTCCTTCTACAACATCTTGATTTCGTTGAGTTATTTTTCTCTCACAACCAAGTTTTTTATACTCTTCTTGCATTTCAACGAGGCTTTTTGCTTTAAGTTTAGCGTTATAAACAGATGTGCTATCCCTTTTTAGAGATTCCGAAGCCAAGCTATCTACTTGAAGCTTGATGTATTTTTCTAACTCTTCACATCTACTTAAACTCATGCTTATTCTTTAATTATAACTACTAATCCTACTAACAAAACTAAAGCACCTATACCAATGTATATCTTTTGCTCTTTATAATTTTTACCAAGTACAGTTGTTTCTTGAGCCATAGACATCTGTGTTGACAGTTTGGCTGTTTCTTTTAGCCTTTTCTCTGTTATCTTTTCTCTACAATTATTCATAGTGAAAGACCCCTCGTACTCTGCTTTTTTTTCTTCTAAAGCCTGTATGTACAATCTTCTTTCCTCTGTCATGCTTTTTAAAGGAATTGCTCTTGAAGTTACTATTTCGTCTGAAATTGTTTTTAGATATAAATCGGCTTGTTCACACGCAGTAGGGCGATAGTATTTATCGTTAACTTTCTGTCTAGCATTGAAAAAAGGTAAATCTCTTTGAGACATTCCCAAGCTCGAACCTCCTAAATCTCCTAAAAAATTATTCCACATAATTAGTCTTTTTTTACAAATGCCGATATATTAGGGGCTTTAAAATCATCGAAATAACCAGTAGGAAGCGTTACGTTAGAAGCTGAAGAATAAGTGCCTAAACCAAGACTTTTATCTACAGCGTCTGAAATAGCTTTTGTATCTACTTCTGGTACTGACGTATAGCCTCCTTGTAAAGCTATTTGAGCTAAATGTGTAGCATCTTTAAATGATTGAATTGATTTATCAATCCAATCATACCCCTCTGGAGTAACCGACTTTTTATTAAGCTCATCTATTTGCTCCTGTCGTATTGTTGGCTTCTTTTTTAGCAACAAAAAATACCCAATAGCACTAATGCCACCGACTATTAACAAGAACCCTATTCCCTTTTTATTCATGGCTTATTTTTCTAAAATAAATCCTGCACCATCTACAATTGGTCTTATTTTATTTCTTAATGCTGAATCCCCAAATTCTAGTTCGGAATTTAACCATCCTACTAAATCTAAATCTGCATGACCTATCCACGTAGAAGGTGTCCAATCTACACCTGTCGGGCTTCCCCCATTCAAATCGCTATAACTCCGTACCCCAAAAGCATTATAAACGAGTTTAAAATCTTCTGAATTTATTTTACTAAAAATAGTACTAATAGTTCCTTTGTCAGTTCCCCAAGTATAATTGAATGCTTGGAGTAACGATTCAGCGTAATTCTTTGCCTTTGCCTGACTTATAGTTGTTTTGGAAGTGTCTATATCTTGTTCGGTAAATTTACTCCCTAAAATATCTCTCCCAAGAATAACATTTTTTAATTTTTTAGCAATGTACTGCCCTGCGAAAACTACTATTATAGCACCTCCCACATAAAATAAGGATTTTTTATTATTGCCAATAAAGTCTCCTAATTTAGCCACATTACTTCCTATTTTTTTAGAAGTTGTTTCCATTTTATCTTGCTTTTACAGTTGTTCCTCCGTTTGTATTATATTCTTTACCGTTGTAATTGAAAGATGATTCTTCTATTTCAATAGCCTTTACCCACGCCTTTAAAAAATCTGCCTCCATAGTCATTAAAAACTTAAAGTTAGAATGCTTCCCTGCTTTAGCAATTACACTAGCACTATCTTCCTTTGAAGCCTTGCCATTAAATAACTTCTTATAAACTATGTAACTACCTATTGCTAAAATAGCCAAGCCTAAATATATTCCTTTTTTCGTGTTCATAATTCTTAAATTATTATTTATTATTTGCCTGTCGAAGCGTTTACAGTATCTTTTACAACGGCTTTACGCTTCCTGTCTTTTCTTAGATTAATAATAACCCCTACCACTACGGCTAAAGTTAAAACTCCCCCTATTATTCCTTTTTTCGTGTTTGTCATTACTTTATAAATTTATCGTAAAATGCTTTTTCTACTTTATTTCCAAAATCTCCTGAAACAAATAATTGATTGGCAATAAAGTCAGACATCTCTTTACTTGCTGATTTGGTTTTCATATTTACCACAGCTTTCTCTGTTAAAGTTCCAAAAACACCATCAACAGTTAATTTTTTAGTGCCATAATACCCATTTTTATTTAGGTACGTCTGCAACGAAGCTACGTTAATTCCGATAGAACCCTTTTTTAAAGGAAACGAAGCACTATTTTTAGAAACTACTAAATCCTTTACTGCTTCTGCTCCACTACCTACAACATCCGTTGTTTCTGTTAAAAGTCCAATATTTTTACCTTTCTTGTCTAATATCTTTTTAACAATAAAAAGACCAACGATTGCCGTTAAAACCCCTACAACTATTTCTACATCTATTTTTTTCATAACTATTATCTTAATACAAAATTATTCTTTTCAAAATCTTTTATAAACTTTTCTATTACAGCAAGTCTTTTTTTGTTCTGCGGACTTGAACTATCTTTAAACACTTCCAAAAACGCCTGATAACCCTCTGTTCTTGGATAACCTAATCCTAAGTATATCAATAGTCCGTTAATATCGGCTTCCATCTCATCGCTCATGTTTTCATTTACGTAAAAGTGACTAAACTCATGGCATAATACAGCAAATCTCATAGGTACTGTGTAATCGTCAAAATGTTTTTTAGATACCTGAATCCTCCCTGTTGTTTTAGATATTCTTGCAGGAGTTTTCATTTCTTTTCCATCAGACGCTTTTATAACTGGTAAGTACTCTATTGTGAATTGATTATCATCAGACCTATATGTTTTGTTACACTCTAGGTATGGCGAGTTGAAACTAAATCTTTGTGCAAAATCAATAAAATAAGCAACCATTTTATTGTTTATATCAACTACATCTAATCTTTTTTCTAACGGAATCCTCTCTATAGAAGTTACCCTAATATTCTTCTCCTGCCCGTTAGGAACGTTTCCTTTTTTGTTATCATAGACGGAAACAATCACAGTATTTGAAGATATAGGCATTCTAATATGAAATACGTCTGAATTTCTAATAGTTTTAAACCTATTAGTAAAAACTATCTTTGGCTTTTCTGCATCAAATATTTTTATACGAACAACAGTAGGCGTAAAAACAGATATTTTTATAACCAAACATAGCTCATCATATTTTGTTTGTACCGTATAATTCATTACTTTTTATTTCTATATACATTATATAAAAAAGCACTTCCTATAAGCAATCCTGAAACAATAAATACGGTTTTGCTAAGTCCAAAGAATGTAGAATGTTTACGGACATTATTGTTCATTCCTAGAGCATCATTGATTATTGAGTCAACATCGTTAGAATCGCCTGTTATTGAGTTGTTATCAATATCAACGCCTAGTAACATTTTGTTAGGTAGAAATCTACCCCTGTCTTTTTCTCTCTGAATCCAATCTCTGAAACTTAAAGTTGTATTGCTTTCTTTCCAAATTTGGTTTGCAGTTTGCCCGTTTTCAAAACCCTCCATCTCTATTTTTTTATTTTACTTAAATTTTCCATAGGTTTATAGTAAACAGTATATACATATACTATTGCACTAACGCTCAAAGCTACTAAAACTAATCCTATATATTGTTTTTTCATAATAAAATTATTCTTGGCTTTTTTTCCAACTTTTCCCTGCTATGTAAACATAGCCGTAGATTAAGCCCAACGATAGTGCTAATCCTACTATTCCCATTATTAAATTTGGTTTTTTCATAATTTCTATTATTTAATTGTTATTTACTAAATTTTTTATAAGCGAAATATCCGCCAACTATCAATACTAATGCTATTAAATGTTCTTTTGTAATATTCAGTTTAAAATCTTTTGTTTCTATCAAAAATAAAGAGTCTTTGGCTTTGATAGAATCATCTAATTTAGTTGATTCTGAAACTTCTTTAAAAAAAGGCACAAACCCTCGATAATCAACCTGTACACGAAACAAATTACCTTCTTTATCTTTAAAGGTTAAAGATTGACCGCCTGAGTCGTTAGTCATGTCGCCATGCGATTCTTTAGAAATAACATGAACTATATCCCCTTTTTTAAAGTTGACCATTTTCTGCAAAGAATTACGCATACCCTCCAAACTTGAATCCACAGAATCCACAGTTGGAGTCTTAGCTTTACTCTTTGCAATACTGGATACCGTCAATTGCCCCAATATGGACTTATCCATTGTAAAAACATAATCTTTTTGTATCTTAACATTTCTATAATTTCCTTTATAATGATAACCACCCATAATTTCTATTTTCTAATTATTATATTTGTTGCTACTACACCTATAATAGCCCCTATAAGACCCGATACATACACGTTCTTATTTTTGTAATACCCAATCATCAAACCAAACACAAGTCCTGTTACACCTCCGTTTATAGAAGCCTTTGTAGATAACATAAGAATATCTCTCGTGTCTTTGCTAACAATGTTTTTTACATCTGCCAAATAATTTGGTTTTTCTTTTTCTTTTTCTTCCGCTTGTTTCATGCCTCTATTTTTTTGTAACCATATAAACTACTAATCCTAATATCAATACACCTCCAAGCCCTAAAGCTCCGTATAGTATAGTTGTATTCATAGGTTTGCTTGTAGCCCCTTGAGCCATTAGCTTAGCTTGTTCTAAACGCAATCTCTCAACCTCTATTGCTGCCTTATTTTGTTGTGCTACTATATTAGCCTGTGCTTTTAAATTTTGTTTGTCCTGATTTGAGCCTATTAATCCAGTTAAAAGACTTATACCGCTTCCAATCCCAGCACCTATCGCACCACGTCCTGCGTCAGTTTTAAAAAATCCCATTATATTATATCTTTATTAGATTCTACAAATTCGGCAAACTCTTTGACGAATACCTCGTTGCCATATAACCCATCTATAGTTAGACTCACAAGATTTTTGGAATCCATATTAGGATGCCCTACCATTACACCTGTTTTTTCAAGTATTGTGGCAACTTCATGTGGGTAAAGGCTAACAGCCCTTCCTACTATTTCTGCAAGTGTATCTCCTTTTGTCATTATTCCTTCTTCTTTAATGCGAAAAATAATACTCCAGCAATAACAAGAACGCCTAAGACTAATGCCACGTAAATTCCTGTATTGTTTTTTGGTGCTTCCGCTTGTGCTTTTACTATATCTACAGCGTTACCTGATTTGGCAACATCTGCTTTAGCAATAGCTTCAGCAGCTTGAGCTTCTTTCATTTTAAGTGCAAAACTTCCTAACTTTTCAACAGTAGAAAAAATATTTTTCGCACTCCAAAAACCATCTTTACTACTATCTGTGCTTTTTGCTACAGAAGTCTTAGGAATGCTAGTGCCAATACCAGTACTTCCAAATAAATCACTATCTATTTTAGGGCGTGTTGAAAAGAAATTAGAACCAACCACATTAGCATAATCATTTTCATTTCTCTCTACGTAAGATGCTAAATACATATCTAACTCTTTTTTGAAAGAACCTGAAAGTTTCATGCTCTTAAAAACAATCATTCCTACTTCCTTATTAGGACTACCTGCTTTAACAATAACACCGTTTCGAGTCAATAAAGCCTCAATACTTGTCCTATCATTTCTTATAGCTTCCATTATAATAGCTATATAGTTATCCCCCGCATTGTCTGCTGGTTTTACTGTTTTTTTCATCTTAATTGTTTTTAAATATTATTGCCACAGATAGTATTAACGCTACTGCTAAAAGCATAGTGTTTGTCTGACTAACCATCGCATTAGACGTGCTAGGATTCTCACTACCACTTGCGTTCAAGTATTGAGGAGCTTTTCCTCCTGAACAACCTGAACAACCACACCCTGATTCCTTTTTCTCTTTCTTAGGAGCGTTAACTTCTAATAAAATATCTTTGTCTGGGTGGCAATCCATTATCTTTAATAATGCCGACTCTCCAACATTAGACACCAACTCTTGTAAGCTTTTGCCTAAATTTGAGTTATCCCTAACCTCGTAGCCGAATGATTCAATTATTGAAACCACCTTGTTAGGATTATTTTCTGCTATGTAACTATATACTGTCATGTTTTCAGATTTGTTTTATAAAAAAAGGCAAGTCGAATAATTCAAACTTGCCTTTTTAAAATAATTATACTTTAGGTTTAATTCATTTTAAAAATGATTACCCTTTTAATCTAATCGTTTGACCTCCTGTAACAGCAGGGTTTGCATACTGACGAGATACAGAACTATTATTCAAGGCTCTTGATAAGTTGATGTTATCAGAAGGGTAGAAGTAAAGTTTAACTGTAGCGTTAGCCAATATTTGTTTTACGATAACTTTCGTAAAACCATCAATCTTATAGTTATATTTCATAGCTATAATACCATCTTGTTGTTGGTAAGGGTCGATAATCGGAACTAGCGTTTTCTGAGCTGTGTTACCATTAGCATCTTTCGTATTCACAGAAAGCGTTTCTAACACTTGGTTAGCTGTAGCTGACTGAATATAAGTTAAACCTACTGAATACGGTTGATTCATAAATTGGTATAACATTTCTCTATAAGTTACAGACGGAATGCCTGAACTTATAGTTACTGAACCAATTACTAAATCTCCACCTGCTGAGAAACCAGCGTTGTTGATGTATTGGAATGAACCTAATACTTCAAAATTCTG
>Ga0209284_10004333_pt1 | contig 16115 bp, 21 predicted proteins | sample FRY03_FD_187211 | JGI IMG/M metagenome (GOLD analysis project Ga0209284, IMG submission 187211) | Freshwater microbial communities from Lake Fryxell liftoff mats and glacier meltwater in Antarctica - FRY-03 (SPAdes) (version 2) | ecosystem: Environmental > Aquatic > Freshwater > Ice > Glacier... | reverse complement strand
TATCATTAGCTGTACTACCATACCAAGGAGAATGTTCAAAATTCAATTGTAAAAATTCTTTAGAACTATCAAAATCAACTTTGTTCCATCCTTTTATTTTCATAGATAAATATAATTCAAACTTAGGGTGCAATACAGAAAATTCTTGCCATGAATCTTTATTTTGGTCAACAAAATCTACTCGTACATCTTTATCAGATGGATTAACTTTCTTTCTACGCATATAAAATGGCATAAATAGTGGTTCACAACCTGACGATGTACCTGTAAGAATACTAACACTTCCTGTAGGAGCAATTGTTGAAAAGCTGACATTACGTCTACCATATTTAGCCATACGTACTGATTGCTCATAAAAATCAGCTCTTAAATAAAAATAAAAACTATTAGCTGGTTTGTAAAATCCTTCTTCATTTAAAGCAATACCTTCTTTTATTGCATCAAATCCTTCAAATGAACCTCTCAATATAGATAAATCAATTGTACAATCTAATTCTCCACGCATTTTAGTAGACATTACTAACTCTACAATTTTTAAAGCTTCATCAGAGTCATACTTTAGATTTAATGCAGCTAACATATCAGCTAAAGCAGTAATACCACTACCAGTACGTCTACCTGCTTTTGCAGCTTTTAATATATTTTGCCATAGAGTAAGTTCTGTAGCTTTAACTTCTACAGGTTGATCATCAGATTCTATCTTACATATAATATCTTCAACATTTTCAATTTCAAGATCTACTAAATCATCCATTAATCGTTGTTGTTCATAAGCAATTTTATATAGTAAATCAAAATCAACTTCTGCTGTATCTGTAAATGGATTCTTAACCATTGAAAACAAATTCATACACATCAGTCGGCAAGAATCGTATGGTTGTAAAAATTGTTCTCCGCAATTATGGGCAATAATATTATTAGCAATTACACAATGAGTATTTTCAACTTGAATGTCCCATACATCAGTAATCTCGCCTACTTCAATAGTTTCAATCATATTATGATGTGGGCTATACATATTAGTTTTTAATTCAACAGGTAAATCAATAGTTGTTTTTTTACCCTTTTTAGAATCTTTACCGCTAATAAATTTACCAGTCTCATTTCTAACTTGATGAGTTTGTGGATTATCTTCAGTAGCAGTTAATTTAGAATGTTCAGAATGACTTAACAACTCTAAATTATTTATAGAATTATTATAGGTATTTCTGTCTTTATGATGTACATTCATATCAATTTCATGTGATCCATATACTAATTTATGCTCCATCACTTGATCTTTTGCTCTATTTGGAGATGTTGTTAAATGTACACCTGCGTATTTAGCACCTCTTCTTGATCTGCATAAATGCCCCAACTGATTACCCACTTTCAAATCTTCTGCTTTAAACCAACCTATATTTTGAACATATAATTTGTGATCTGGTGTAACTGTAATATTAGAACCTGATTTTAATGTAATTTTTAATGTTTCAGCATTTGTTTTACTTACAAAAGCATTAGAAGCATTAGACATTATCAGTTTACCATCAGAATCCATTGAATAAACTCTCATAGGCTTATTAATATCTTTAATTTTCATCTTACCATACTCTGTTTCAATTAAAGTATTTGGATGAAAACATGGATTACTACTTACAGGTGTAAATTCTGGATATACACTATCAGGTGACATATCAAGAACATTATCCCAAAACATTAAACCTGGTTCTGCATTTTCTTTAGCTTGAGTTACAATAGTATTCCAAAGTTCTTTAGCTTTAACTTTTTTAATATACTTAGCTTCTCCGCAATAAGTAGCTACTAGTTTGTTGTATGGTAGAGTTTTCTTTGTATATATATCATTGTCTACTATCCAATCAGTTGCATCACAAGGAAATCTTAACACGTAATCAGTATCATTTTTAACAGCTTCCATAAATTCATCATTAAGACGAATAGATATGTTAGCTCCTGTTACTTTAGTTCTATCAGATTTGATTGTAGCAAACTTTTCTACGTCTGGATGATTAACATCAATAGATAGCATTAAAGCCCCTCTACGTCCATTTTGAGCTACTTCTCGTGTACCATTAGAAAATCTTTCCATGAATGATACTACACCAGTAGAAGTTCCAGCAGAATTAGTTACTGACGTTCCTTCTGGACGTAAATTAGAAATATCTAGTCCAACACCTCCTCTACGTTTCATCAGTTGTACTTGTTCTTGTTCTGCTTTAAATATACCACCATAACTATCTAAAGGAGATGATATTACAAAACAATTACTTAAACTAATAAACTTATCTTTTCTCCCAAGACCATACATAATAGAACCTTGTGGTATAATGTATTTAAAATCTTTAAATAAGTTATATATAGTTTCTTGGGTTAAAGAACTTCTTTCAATTCCATAATCACTTAAAGAATCTATTAATCTATCTGGATTCCTTACTGTTTGTAAAAGAGTATATTCTTTGTCTGAATAACTACTTTCAATTCTAGCAAATTCTTTTGCTAACCTTTTATGCATATCATCAGGATTTACTTCATCCTCCATTGCATATTTCCCTCTCCACACTGAAGCAGCAAGTTCATCACCGCTAAAGTATTCAACTTCACTTATTTTATCCATGTTCTAATTTATATGTTACCTCAAAATTACTAAAATTATCTAGTAAAAATTTAGGAATAGTATTTACTTTATACCATCTATCTCTCATACTAACAATATCAGCTATCTCTTCTTTCTCAATGGTTTTATAACCATCTGAAAGGTTATCCTTCAATATTTGCTCCTTCGAGTAGTGTTTCTTTGACATCTGTTCTTCTATTAATTATAAAACTAAAATCTGGTTCTTTAAAGTTAATTGATTTCATAACTTTACCGTCTGACATTCTTTTTACTACATAAAGTTTTCCTACTTGCGTAAAACCAGTAGCCATATGTACTCCTAGTTTATTAGGATGTGTACCATCAGCATAAGCTACCATTGTTGCAGCAGCCTCCTCTTCAGTCTTACAAAACTTACTCATGTTACTCATATATACAGCTCTAGTAATATCATTGATATTAAGACCATGCATCATTGCTAATTGAGTAATTGTCCATAATGCATCACCAATACCGTCACATATCTCTGTAAGATCATTAGCAGCTATTGCACTATATAACTCATTAGTTTCTTCTTTAGTTATATCAGTATATAATTTTCTAAGACTTGTATCCATTAATTGTGGTTGACTTGGTTTTTCTTGACCAATAGTTTTTAACCACATTGCTACACATGAATGCATAGGTACTATTTTTGTTTCTTTCATAGTTTATTGTTTAATCTATTTTTATTAATTCATTTTCTCCAAAAGGTACTTCACAATAGAAATATTCTAATACTTTTAAAAAATGATAACCATTAACTATTGTCCATATAGAAACATCACTACTATATGTAAGTGACCATATCTTACAATCTTTAGTAGCTTGATTAAAATCTTCAGTAGTCATATTATTATATCTAGGATTAACATCTATCATCCCACCTCTATCATTTTGTTTTGGTTTATACTTTTCTATCCAATCTTCATAATCTATTATTGTATATTCATTATTCATTCTTTATTTTTAATATTCCAATTAATTTCTTCTTTTGAAGACATATATAAGTATGCGTTTACTAAACTAAATACTTTAGAATCTTTAAACTCTGTTAAATAATAAGTATGAAAAGTATCATTATCATATTTAAAATGATAAATAGCATCTTCTACACAAATGTAATACTTTTGATTATGTAAACTATTAAAAACAACTTTCATAAATTCTTCCCATAATTTCACATGTCTATCTACATCTTCTTTATCAGCAGTCAATCCTAAGTTTAATAATAAAACTCCTTGCTCTGCTAATCCTTCTAAAGTATAATCAAAGTCTACATTTAATACATCTAAATCAGATTCTATACTTTTATGTATATTTTTAATACTTCTTGTTAATCTATCAGTCACATTCAGATCGACACCGAAAGCTAAGCCTGTAGCTGAACTTCCTGATTTGTAAGGGTGTAACCCAATCAAAACCACCTTTACTTCATCAAATGGTGTCTTTCTGAACGCTTTGAAGATGTCTGCTTGCGCTGGACATACTTCTACTTCTTTACGTCTTTGTAATAGCTTTTGACCGATAGTATTAAATTCTTCAGAATGTAGGAAATCTTTTAATTGATTATACCAACTTATTCCAAATAATTCAATAAATCGTTCTTGTTGTGTCATTTTTGTTGTTTATTATACCATTTAATATATTCAATAACTGCATAATAAGTAGCATCAATTTTAGCTCCTGTAGAATAACTTTCAAATGGTTCAAACCTATCTTCACCAACATCATTAATTACACAAGTTTTAGTATTAATAATTACATCTAATCCTTGGTTTTCTATTTTTTCAACTACTGGCATCAACCAATCCCATGATTTATGAAATTGATAATCATTTTCATATGCTGGATAACAATGACATGAATCATTTAACATTGGTATATCATTTATATGATAGTATTTATCTCCGCTACTGCCCGTTTTATAAATTATCTCTTTATACTTTATCTGAACATATTCAGCAATTAATTTATTACCTTCTTCTCTCATCTTATATCTTCTGTTATATAACTCATTCTAAAAGTCTCTCTTTCATCATCAATAGCACTTCTAAGCTCTGCATCACCGTGTATTGTTTCTCCTATCTTCTTTTCAAGATAAGTTTTATACACTGGACTTTTAGATAATTGTAATTTCAATTGATGATCTGGTTGCCCAGTAATACCATGAAATGTATAAATAGCATTTTTAGCATCATTAGACATTTTAGAGAATTTACTAAGAATCATCATTGTATAATCTTTGATATATTGTTTGTCAAGTTTCATAGTAAATAGTGTAAAGAAAGAAGTTAACTGTACTTCTTTAACACATCTACCAGAATGTCTTAATTTATCAATCAACTTTGTAAATCTAATATCAATATTTAATGGTGTTTTAATTAATACCCAAATAATACCTTCTTGTTTACCATAAGTTTCATGTTCTAAAAAAGCATTCATAAAATGATCTTGAAAACACATTTCTGTTTGATTACTACCAAACAAAGGTAATAACATCATTGTGGTATCAGTACGTTCCATACAAGTAGACCTATATTGATTTACTCCTATTTGTTTAATTCTATTGATTCTATGCCAACCTGAAGTTTCTGTGTATAAATCATCACCTTTCCAAAGTAATCTTTTACCATCATTACAAATACCTTGCAATAAATCATCATTTTCTGTACAATTAATTTCTGTAATACCTTGATAACTAATTAAATCAATATCAATTGTACGTCCTGTTTTTCCTATAATTTTCATTCTAATACATCTATTTCATAGTAAAATTCGTTAAATATATTAGATATTATAGTTCCGTTAAATCCGTAAGCAACTCTAGTATATTCCCATTTATCATGTTCTTGATGCCATTTTAAATGTTCAATAAGAGTTAATATACCTCTTTGATAGTCGCCTAATTTATCAATACCCCCATGAATAGAAGCATTTAAATCATTATTACTTACCTCCATTTCAATTGGAGCAAACGTAACACTTTTCTCAGCAAATATAAAGCTAAAATTAGAAACTGTATAATCAGGGTAATTATTATCCCTCCAATTAGACACACCAAGATGATACATACCAGCTTGATAAATATAATCATATTTAATAATCGTTGGTTGTACGTCATGGTTTTTTACTGATGTTGTTTTAAGGTCAATAGGTTTAATTGTTTTAGTATCATGATTAATATATACAATATCTAACATTACTTTACAATCATCCCAAAGTACTACCAATTGATAAATTACTTCTTCATGTTCACTAATTTTATAACGCATTTGGTTTTTAACCAAATCATTTACGAAGTATTTACCAAAGTTAGGATCACTACGTAATATACGTTGCATCAATACTAACTTATCATGTTCTTCTCTTTCTAATACAATTTTACCAATAGATTTACCATATTCATTTAAGTATCTTTCACCTATTGAATTTGTAAATTCTTCAATGAATGTATCTTTTTTAGGATTTTTAATACCAACTTCATCATAAGCAAAGCTATACAAATCAGAATAACTAATTTGATCTATTACAATACCTTGTATATTATCAATACATACATTCATAAATTTACCTAAATTAGTAGCACCATTAGTATGTGGATTAGTTAATTGCATTATATAAAATCTTTCATCTACAATTTCTTGACAATCAAACATCATACAATCAAATGCATCACCTAATCGCAACGCATCACTTTCTTCAGTCATACCAAATTCAATCATCTTTTTTGCTAACAAAGGATGCTTACGTAGCTCCATAAGGAGACTACGCGATATAGCATCTGTTGCAAAATATTCTTTTCTATTCATTATACTAATATTAAGTTATTAATTTTCAGAAGTTCTTCAACTTCTAATTGTTCTTCAAGCATATCACCTATCATTACAGGTAATACATTTTTTAAATACACTTGCTCTGGATAATTCATTGATATGTCTTTTAATTTATATCTAATTTTTTCAGTATCAGTATGTTTTATATCTATAGTTTGATACCCATTTTGAATAGCTTCTTTTTGCATTTCTTTATAGTAATCTAATTTATCAATATAAAGCATAGTAAACATTATATCTTTAATTATATAATTATAAGAATCATAAATCACAACACCTGATTTAGCATATCTACCATTTCTATTACTAAATATTTTATTAGTGCCTGCTAAACCAATATATAAAGGTATCATAGTAGAATGTTCAATTAATGGTAAGGTATACTTAAAATTATTTCCTTTTAAGCTTGTTTTTTCCCAATTTTCTACAACTTTAAATTTCATTCTTCTATCATTATATTATTATACTCCATATCTTCTCTAAACCTAAATGGAGTAGTTCTTATAGGAATACCTATTTTAATGTTGGCTAAATGATTAGTAAACATTAATGTCATTCTAGCACCTATTAACGCACCTGTATGAGATGTATTTTTTAAAGAACATATCTGTGGTGGAATTTCAGAGTCATCAAATAAAGATTCTCTATAACGATCTTCATTACCTTTTGTAACCACATATACTTCATAATTCTCAATAGTCATACGTCCATCAATAAAGATTTCTCTATCATCACGTTTACACCATTCATTAAACATTATAGTTCTTGCTTTCATATTATCAAAGCAAGAAAAGCATACAGGACTTACATAAGTACCTTCTACAAGCTTTTCATTTACTGGGAATAGTTTATCATCATCTATCTCTGTATAAGCTTTAATAAGCTCTACAACAGCTTCTGTTTTCAATTTACCAATACTACTTCTAGGAAATAATTGCCCAGATAGGTTTTCTATTTCTACAGTATCGTCATCATACATTATAAACGTATGATCACCAGTTCTAGCAAGTGATAATGAAAGATGTGTACCGATGGTCCCTAAACCACCGATACTCACTTCTCTTAACTCACCGAACCATTCAATACTAGAAAATCGTAATCTCGATTCTTTAATTTTCATAATTCTTATTTAATTGTTAATTTTATTCCATTGCCATTTCACCACTAATTTCGTAAGCAGCCATTTCTTCAGCACAATTCTCAAATACTTCTATTAAATATTCTACTTCGTTTCTCCATTTTGAAGCAGCTAAATAACTTTTAAGAATACCTTTGCACTTGTTAATACCTTCAGACATACGATCTTCACCAAATTCATCATAAGCATTACAAAGAATATAAAAACTAACGTCATCTAAATAACTATCAAAATCATTTGCATTTAATTTAATAAGTTCTGCTAGTATTTGACCAATTTCTTTAGTGGGAATAGCATTACCTTCAAGACAACTTCTAAGAAATCTTTGATAATTAACATTAGATGTTTTATTATCTTCTACAAATTCTAACTTACCTTGTTTATTTGGTTTCCAATCACCTCCACTAGTTTTATCTCTAAAATGTGTAATTGTTCTACCATAAGATGTTTGTCTAGCTGCTAATTCAGCTTTATTAGCTACAACTTGTGCTTCAAGTTCATTAATACGAATTTGCATTACATCATCATTCCATACAATGTTTTCTTCAATTGTTATATCTAAATCAAACATAATCATTGCTTTTTTTGTAGGAAAATCTATAGAATATTCTGTACCAGTTTCATTGTATATAATTTTGTTAGCTGGTATATCTACTAGTTTAACAATTTTAGCTACATATTTTTTTTCAAAATTTACAATTAAAGACAAGTAATATGAATCTCCATCATACTTATCAACATTATTATGTAATTCTTGTAAATCAGTACCAGAAAAGAAAGCTTTCATATGATGATGCGTGTGACAAAATCCTGTTCTACTCATAAAATAAGAAGGTATTCTTTCATCCATTTTACTTAATTCAGAAGAATGATTATCACTTTCTGTGTAAGTTTCTGACCCAATATTCATAGGATAAATATCATTTACTTTAGCTACAAATGTAGATGGGTCATTAATATTACCTTCTAATTTATCATAAGTAATAAATGCACACCATTCTATACCTCCAATTTGTGCATGAAGCATATTAATACGTTTTTGTACATACTCTGATATAATTAATTTACCTTTACTTTTAAGTTCAATTACTGGGTATTTAATTTCTAATGTAGATTTCACTATTGTTATCGGATTTTCTGTTATTGTTTTATTCATAATATACTTAATTTTAATTACTATTTATTTTGACATGTTATATCACACCATTTTTTAAACTTTAATTTTTCTTCTTGGTAATATTTATCAACAGAAAGAAATTTTTCTAATTTATTTAACATTGATACTACCTCATGTTTTCTGTTTTTAAACTTTTTATTACATGTGGAAAATAACGGGTAAGAATTATAAAAAGGAGGATGTCCTCCAGAACTGAATATTATTCTGACACATGTATAATATTTACTAATTTCATATAAAAAGCAAACATTTTGTTCTTTATTTATAAATGTTTTGAATTTGTTATTTTCATCTTTTAAGATTAAAGTATCATAATCTTCAAATTTTATATTTTCAATTTCTTCTAGTCGAAACATTATATCATCATAAGAATCTTTAGTATTCCATTTTTTCATAATTTATTTAATTTACGATTTCATACTCTTGTTCAAATTCATATACAGATAGTAGATTATCTAACTTTTTTTTAATAGTTTGTATTATAGTAGTATTTATATTATTAAATATTGTAGAAATATATTTACCATATATATTTAAATCAAATTTTTTACATTCTACTTTTATATAATTACCATTAAAATATACTTTAGATAACGCAAAAGAATCTTCTATTCTTATATGATATTCTAAACTACACTCATCATATATAAAATTATATACTGAACAGTTAGGTTTAAATAAATTTAAAAATTTGATTACTTCATTTAAAGAATTTTCCTCTATTTTTATTTTTTTGTATTCATCAATTAAAGTTTGTAAACCTTTTTGACGAATTATAATAGGAATAATAACTTCTAATCCTTCTATATCTATGTGATTATTTATTCCAAATGCAAAATTATAAATACTATATATTTTTTTATATGGACCTCCTTCAAGACTTTCCCATCTTATGAAATTATCAACATATAAAAATATATTTACCATGTCGATGTCATCTATAATCGTATATTGAGTATTTAATAATTTTTTTAATTCAGATTCACCTAAACAAATATCTACAAAAGATAAAATACCATCGTTAATTTTTATTTTATTATTTTCTCTAACAGAATAATTTATATTACAATGACTAAATAAATAATCCTGTTCTAATTCAAAAGAACTATACCCACCTCTAAACATTTTAAAATCAGTAATTTTAAATTTATCAATATTACAAAAATAATATAAAATAAATTTTGTATACACACTTTTAATAATATGTTTTTCGTTTCGAGAATTACTTATTTCAATATCTCCATGAAATACAAGTATATCATAATTTATATTTCCTAAAGTAAAATGAATATCAAGATTCTCAACACTTTGATAAACATAATAAAATTCATTATATATTTTATTTAATACTTCATAGTTTTGAGAATATTTACCTGTTTCAGAATATATTAATTTATTATCTATTTTAGAACTATCATTACTTTTAGAGTAAATATTATTTTTTTTTACAAAGTATATTTCATTCCCTTCAATATTAATTTTAAATATCATATAATGTTTTTTTAAAATGAATATAAGAGAAGTGTAACTATTTGCTACACCTCTCTTATTCATCAGTTATTATTTACCTACTTTTGTTCTTTCAACAAAATCTTGATGTTCTTGATTTAATTGTGTAAAACTTACACCTCCAAGTACAGAACTAGCTTTAGCATTCAATTGCTCTACTAGATTACCAAGTGAACAATAGATACTTGCAATTGTATCAGAAACAGTATTACCTTCACTAGTTGCTTGATAGCTTTCTGAAAGATCATTATTTTCTTGATGATTTTTTACAAGTTTTTCAAGTTCATCTGCTTTAATAGAATTATAAGATGCAAAATAAACTTTATCTTCTTCAGAATTGTGATATTTTTCTTTTGCGTAAGCAAGGTTAGTTTTATAATCAGAACTACCAGCATTCATTTTAGCTGGAGCGCAGAAAATGATTACTTCTCCTTCCAAAGGAATCAAAGCTCCATTATCTACTAAATCACCCAAAGTACCTCTTACTTGAACTCGTTGTCCTTCAAAACTAACATCTGGTAAAGCTGCTTTAAGATCTCCAAAAGTAAGTCCTTCCCAATTTGTGAGTGTTACAGGTGCTCCACCATTTGCTTTAACATGTACGTTACGTCCCATTTTTTATTATTTATTTAATTATTGTTTTTCAAGAATCTCTTCGTATTCTTGCATAAATTTACTATATCCATCTTCTATTTTAGAATATAAGTCTACTTCTTCTTCTAAAACATTAAAATTAAGTGCTGAATTAAACACATTGGATTTACCCATATCGTATAAAACTTCAATTTCTAATCTTAATTGATTTAAATTTGACAATTCAATTTTCTCTCTTGTCAATGGTAAAATCTCATCAAGAATATCCAGTGTATCTTCCGATAAATCGTTTCCGAACATTATTTTTTACTATTTGATTATTCTTACATTTTCAAACTTATCAATAAAAGAATCATTATTCACAAGAAAATCTATTCTATTAGACCACCTGTTATTCATTCTATCTGCTATTATCCACTCTCCATCATATATACCAGTACCATCTACATGAACAATACTTCCTTTAGGAAATATTAATTCAAGATTTCTACTAATAGCTATATAACGATGATCTAATGGACATTCAGGATCTATACTATAACCAAACGCAGTATTGAGGTAATCCTCATTACATTGTGCAGGTGTTGCCTGATATACTGTAGCTGTTACAATCACAGGTTTAGTTACATTGTATATTCCGTATTTATCATATACATCAAATGTATATGCGCTTATAAAGCATAATAGAAATATGATTATTATTTTTGGCATGTTTTTCTTAGTAAGGTTAAAAAATCTTCTAAATGCATATGTACATATTCTCCTCGTTTCATAAATCTACCATTGTCTGCTTTTCTGGTCTGTCTGTCAAATATGACATTCATCTGACCCTCTTCGACAGGTAGTTCTTCTAAAACTTCAGGATACTTTAGTATCTTAGAATAATTTTTACATTGTACATTCAAGAAACCTGTATAGCATAAATCAACCTTTTGGTTATCTCTATTTCTACTTTCTGCTCTTGAAGTTACACATTTAGGATAAAACTCTTTAAGTATTTGTACACACTCTCTTTCAAAACCATTACCAGCCGAACGATTACGTGAACCACCTCTTTTTATTGTCATATCTCTCTCCTCTCATCTACTTAAAGATCTAATTATTAATTCATTTGTACTCTCTTTACCATATTTTTTACAATGGTCTGTCACATCTTTAGTATCATCATCGTTGAATATCCCACTTATTCCATACTTATCGCTGTGACGTTGTACAAAAGCTTCTCCTGAAGCATCAGGATCACCCCATATTAGTACACGATTAAAACGACTTAATATATCTTCCATTATAGGTTCTGGTACATCAATTGATTCTGCTTGTGGTGCAAACGCTGTTATATTAAATTCATTCAGTAACATTACGTCTTTATAAGACTTTTGTATGATGCATAATTCACCTTTTTCAGGTAATAAATCATACCCTTGTAATGTCATACCTCCTGATATGAACCTCATTTCCTCTTCATGGGGTCTGTATATCTTCCATTCGTTAAGTAAATTGTATGCATAGCTTGGTGTATTACACGTCCACCATCCATAGTTACTCATATGAAATCTTGATATAGGTACAACTCTAAACTTATTTAAAGTTTCAGTCGATATTCCCCATGATTGCCACCATTGTAAATCTTTAGTATTAGCTTTCCTACGTTGTATTTTTATTTCAGGAAACGCACGTTGTTTACGTACTGTCTCTCTATTAGGTATATATAGAGATGGAATAGTATGACAACTCATGTCATTCCAAACCATCTCTAACATACCTTCAAAATCTAATATAGGAAACATTAAAAGTACAAAATTAAAAACTTCACCTTTAATACCTGTACCGTAATCTATGAACTTTAACTTGCTATTATTACCATAATATAGTCTAAATGATGGTGTTCTATCATCATTTCTTAGAGGCGATGAAATCATCTCTCTGATACTTATATTATCACCTATATAGCGTTTATATATGTCTAATTCACTTACTTTGGACAGAATGATGTCCGTACTGATATGTTTCCTTACGTTCATCATTATTAAAGACTGTTTTTATTTATTTACCAAACACTAGCTTTACTAGCTGCTGTAGTACCTGCTTTTTCACCTGTATCAACAGTTCCTCCTACAGTCCACTTTTGCCATACAAGACTATTTTGATAATCATCTGTAAATTCATTACCATCTTTACCAAGTTCAGTACTAAATGCTTTATTCATATCCTGATAGCTACGAGTAACTAGTTTACGATAAAATGATTGATAATACTTACCATCTACTTCACGTACAGCCATCAATAATCCTACACGATTAGGAGTACCTTCATTAGCTTGTTTCATATAACCTCTAAGTTCAGTAAAATCACCATTGAAAATAGCATTCCAGTCTTTCAAACCAAATGTTTCAGCAGATTTACCACCTTTGTGATTCAAATAAGCTTGCATAAATTGAATAAACTCTTCTTCTCCTTGATAAGCAGGACGTACACCTTCTGTATTATACCATGAAGTATAATTAGAAGGAATTGATTCTCCTTCTACCCACCAACCTGTTTGTGCAACAGAATTAATGTGTTGCGTAGTCCCTGTATTTGTTGAAACACGCTTTGCTCTTGTAATAAAAAATGATCTTTTTTCGGTTACTTCAGCTTCAGGCTGTCTCAACCAGAAATCAATACGTACTCGTACATTACCATCTTCATCTGCTCCTACAGGAATTGTTGGTGCTTTAGGCTCTTTAAAACCTAGTACGCTAGACATTTCTTCAACTGTAGGTGCAATAGCTACTACTTCAAAAGTATTTACACCAGTATAGAGTTCTCTCTCCCCTGTTACATTCTCACTTCCATCTCTTACTTGCATTCTTCTTTTTTTAAATTAATTATTGTACTATCGTTTATTAAAATTCTACTTCTTCTGTTTCAAAAATACCTTCTACCAATTCTTCAGTAGGAGTTACTGCTGTAGAAACTGTTGTATTTTGCATTCTAGGTAAAGTTTCAATTGTACGTTCTCCTTCATCAAGTACAAACATTGGCATTGCTACTTTCTTAGTACGAATACCTTGCATTCTTGCATCTCTAAATGCTAAAGTTATTTGTTCGGCACTTAGATCATAATGTTCTTGAATTGATCCAATTTCCGCATTATAATTTTTATCTTTAATTGTTTTTGTAAATCCATTTGCCATCATAAATCTAATGTCTTCAATGTTCAATACTTTTCGTTCACTCATTTTTATTTATTTAATTGTTATTGTTACTATTTTATTAATACGATAATAGTTTTTCAACTATTAGATTGTAATCATTATTTATTTTACCTTCAAACAGATTCTGTGGACTTCTTGCAGTATTAAAACCATTATTCTGTGTTTCAAGAATATACTTAGGTGAACCACCTTCTATTTCTACTCTAGCATAAAATACTGCTTCCATTTTACCTTCTAACTGCATTTTAGTACCAAGCTTACCAAGAATTTTCAATCGTTCTTTAGTGTCTGCTGCTACTTTATATGTTTCAGTATGCCCAGTTATAAATGCGTATCGTTCGTCCTCAAACATTCCATTTTTAATACCTTCTTTAATATGATTAACAATATCATCATATGTTTTTGGTATTACATGATAAGGTGCTCTAGGATTTGTTTTCTTACCGTATTCTTCTTTACCACCTTCCCATACAGGATTTTTATTATCTGCATTATACCAAATATTAGTATTATGCGGTAATGTAGCCATACCACTTGACTTACCCGTGCCGGGTTCCCCAAGTATTAATGGAATTTCAAAACCCAATTGTTGAAGTTCACTCATAAATACATAAATTGCTTGACCATAATCTTTCCACTGATCGTGTCCAGGTTTTTTAATATCACTCATGAACTGTTCGTTTTGTATAGCAGTAAGTGTATCTACACAAATAGTTCTTATCTTCTTTTTCTCTTCACTCATCTTTAATTGTTATATATTTCTTTTACTCTATTGTAAACATGAATCATTTCTGGATTATTTGATGGTGGTAATTCTTTAAAAACATTACAAGCACCGTCAAAATACAATGGTGTTCTAATATTAGATTCACCATCTCTACCTTTTAATTTAAGTAATAACCTAAAATGATCTTGTAATCTAGTAATATCATAACCTTCACATTCTTCTATTTGATACCTATCAGGAGCAAATAATCCAAATACATCATCAGCATCTCTAGCAGTTAATTTATTATCTCCTAGACCAGCTAATGAAGGTAACAACTTTTCATCAATAGAACCTCCTTTAAATGTAAACTGCTTTTTTTCAGACTCAGCCGCTTGTTGTTGGACTACAACTATAATATTATTATATTTATCACGTAATTCCAAAGCATATCTACTACTAAACAAACTAATTGTTTGATGTAAATTAAGCATTTGACCATCTTGTTTTTCTGTATGTAACAGACTTATGTGGTCAATAATGCACATTATATATAGCTCTGGATCATCTGGTATAAATATATCTTTAACAGAAGTCATTACTCCAGATATTAATACTTCTTTATAAGTCCAATGTCCTTTACGTTCATTATAATCTTTCATTATTTTGAAAATACCCGTAGGATTTTTCACATTGTCGATTATAGTAACATACTTTTCAAGGTCTGCAAAGTATTCTTCTCCTTGTTTAATTAATTCTAAAATCTCTTGGGATAAAAATGAACCTACTTTACCAACAGACCTTAATTGTTTAATAGAGACTCTCTTATGATGTTTTGTATATAACCAATAGGATATAATTGACATCATAAACTTTTCTTTATTTTCTTCAAGAGAAAAAAAGAATATTTTTAATCTAACATCAGTTTCTGGATTATTCTTAATAAACTCATATGAATTTATTACATATAGAAATCTAGTAAACTTTGATTTAGCTACTCCTGATGATGCTGTAACTATTGTGTAAGTACCTTTTTCAACTCCTGGATGAAATTGAGCAGTTCGTTCAAATGGTAGAGGTATACAATTTACATTACCTAAAGCAGCACGTTCTTGACGATGCTCAATTTCTTTAAGTGCTTTATAAAATACTCCTTCCCCATTTAACTTCTTCTGTTCCTCCATTTTTAGCGTTCTCTTCATACGCATCACATAATGTTGCCAATAGTGATGTACTGTTTTTACTAATCATATAATCAGCAGTTGTCATAAATGCGTATCCTTCTTTACGTTTCTCTTCTACATATTTAGCTGTTGCAGCTAATAT